>JAEEGL014537952.1_pt1 | contig 15378 bp, 12 predicted proteins | sample 9134231 | NCBI WGS metagenome assembly JAEEGL01 (sample SAMN16246548, study PRJNA631951) | gut metagenome | biome: gut microbiome; feature: rumen; material: fiber-attached | host: Bos | place: Iran: Karaj | collected 2018-10 | reverse complement strand
GTGAGAACATAGACGTTCACGAGAAATTCGTCGTGATCCTTGAAATCGGCGATCTTGAAGGTGGCGGAGTAGCTCCCGTCCTCATTCTGAGTTGTTCTGCGCTGACGCAGGGTCGTTCGCGTGTTTTCGCGCATAATCTCGGCGAATATTTCTACGCGCTCGAATTTGTCGGCATACTGATCGAGATTGTATACCGTGAAGGTTGCGGTCTCATCCGTGAACTCGGCCTTCATCTCCAGGTCTATATCGCTGAACGCCTCGGATAACTCGTAAATAACGCCGTCGATCCCGGATAACCTGTCCATAAAATCGGAGTGTAGTCCGAGAAGCCGGTCAAGCTCCGCCGCGCCGAAGGTCTCGACGTAGGTCTGCTTTTCGGAATACAGATTGGTGCCGAGACCGAGACGGTCACCCTCTATCCTTGCTCCGAGAGCTGCGAGAGTGGTCGGGAACAGATCCATCGTCGCGTAAGAGCGGCGGTAGCCTGTCTCTTTTGCAGAGGGGTCGGGGTTCAGAATCACAGTGTAGGTTTTGCGCTGGTAATCGGGGTCGATATCGGCGCAGTAATCGACGTTCATCGTTATATGATCGCCCGTGAGAACGACAGTGGTATTATCATAAAAGGGCTGAGCCTTTATCCAGCCGATGAATTCGGAAACCTGCTTAGATGAGCAGGACATTACCATAGAATACTGACTGCCCTCGTAGTTTTCATCGCAGAGCGGGCACACGTATCCGTCTGGGAAGTGGGTATCCACGGTCAGCATAGAGAAGTTGAAGGGCTCACCCGTCGCCGCCATATCGGTTATGTGCTTTTTCGCAAAGGTGAACAGCTTCTGATCCTCATATCCCCACCAGACCTTATAGTCCTCAGGTATTTCTCCGACCTCCTGGCTGTAAGGGTGATCCCAGACCGTATAGCCTCCGTGCTCCGTGAAATAGATCTTTCGCCCGCCGAACTCACCCTTTGAGCCGATTAGAAAGCCCTGCTGATAGCCCTCCGCGGCGAGTATGTCTCCAAGCGTGGTAACGCCCGGGAAAAACGTGTCCTGAAAGCCCATTGAGTTGTTCGTTATGGGTATTTTTAGCGGCAGTCCGCATGTCTGAGCGAACAGGGCGCCCATCGTCCAGGTGGTGCCAAGCGTGGAAACTCCGCCGTTCACTCCGCCCTCCGGACCGGTGAAGGTCGGGTTTTCCTCTGCTATGGCTGTGAGCTCCGGTATAACGTCCTTTTCAAAGGCGCCTCCGTGAGCAGGATCGGTATATGTGGATTCCACGGACTCAAGCCATATGTAAATCAGGTTTCGCTTTTTCTCCGGAAAGGTGATTTCAACTCTGTTCGGATCTACGTAGTGCTCCTCGATAAACTCAGAATCCGTTGTGCTGCTGGAGAGATAGCCAGGAAGATCGAGACGGACGGCGGCGAATACTCCTGCAGCTATGAGCGCGAGAGCGGAAAGAATTGCGCCGATACGAGAAAAGAGCCTGACGCCCTTCCACCTGCGCAGGCATATCAGGAGCAGAGAAAGGACGGCGGCGAGAACAGCGGATGGCAGCAACACAGTCATTCGGAAGTTACGCATTATAATCTCGCTTGTGCCTTCAACGGAGATTTTGAGCATAGTGATAATTTCAATAAGCTTAATATTGTCCCAGTGCCGCGCCTGCCAGAACCATGTCAGCCAGGCGAAGGCGGCAAGTACCGCAAAAAAAACGAAGAGGACGGCGGCGAGCCGCCAGCCCTTTTTGCGTGATACAGCGTTTTCGTTCATACTATTCCTCCGTAAATGAGGTCGTTACAATAGATCGAACCTCATCGGTATGTTAACGTAAACGTCGGAGCGCGGGTCGAAGATATAGACCTCGATACCCTGACGTATTGCGTAATCAACGGTGTGTTTTGTGCCGCCCTCAGAGTCCGAGAGAACGGCGAGAAGAACTGAGGAGCGGTCGATCATATACTTGTTTCGCTTTTGCATACAGCCCTTTGTGTACTCCTCCTGCACGACGGTGACCTTGTCGCAGCGGGAAATAAGGTAATCGTATAAGCTTCGGTCCTTAACGCTCCACGAGTGCGACTGCTCACGGAACGGAACCGCCGCCTCAACGAAAATATCCGGGTATAAGTCGCGAAGCTTTAAAACAAGCTCACAGAAGTAGAAATCGCTTCCTCGCGCCATTCCGGAGATGAAATGCCTTATCCCGCGGGCGTATAACTCACGCAGGACGGACAGTATCCTCCTTTTCAGAGCCATACAGCCCGGGTCGTTTTCGTTGTCGCCCCATGGCAGCTTTTCTGGCCTGTGCCCGGTGAAGGCGCAGGTGCGCATCGTCGGATAAGCTGTTTCCATAGACCATTCTCCCAAGATCACCTTTTTCGCAGATATTATACGCTCATATGCGAAAAATGTCAAAGAAAAGCGGCAAACAACACATAATATCAAGCAATGAGACACTAAAGTGCTATGATCACTGAATAATAATTGATATTATAGAATAATTGAAATATTATAAAAGAATGACATATGATCGGTTTGAGAGCAGTGTAATTTTGTAGGGGTCTCAAACTTTCCCTATTGACTGTTGGCGCTGGTCTGTGCATTGTTTAGTTCGGCATGGATATCTCTCTCCACTAAAAGAGAGCCATTGTTTTTGCCCGTGATACTGTCAGGTATCCTCTTTGTAAACTCCTCATTACCATTGACAAGCTTAAAATAATCTGTTATAGTCATGGTGGCGGGAGTGTTCTCGGTCGGTTGGTGCGCGTTTTGCGTCCCATCGGCTCTAACGGGAGCGCTCCCTTCACTATTAATGACAATGTGAAGATTTGGCTCTGCGTTATCAAAAAACTTGATTGTAAGCCTAACAGGTAACTGTCGGCTTCCAGCTTGAAGAACGCTTCCTAAGGTTGCGACGCTAGTAACGTGGTTATCACATGCTTTTGGTTTTTCATCATAATGTGCCTCAAGAGGATATGCGTTTTCACACAGCTCTTTCAAATTCTTTTGTACAAGGGAGAAACCCGTGTAGTCTCCATGAGTAGCATCATACTGATGAGAAATGCTTCGCTTCGCTCCCCTTTTTGAGTATTCAAACTCCACTTCCAGCGCGGTATTTGGATTGAGAGCAGTGTAATTTTGTAGGGGTCTCAAAAGCGGCATACAAAAAGCCTTTTCCGAATTCACGGAAAAGGCTTTTACCGTTTCAGCTGTATCAGTGATCTATAAGGCATAGCAGGGTGCCGCTGACGCCGAAAACCCAGTGCACTATCCAGACGCCGATGATATTCTGCTGCTTTTCGTAGAGAATGCCCTCAAGTCCTGCGAGGACTGCGGCGCCTATCATAAAGAAAAATCCGAAATGGATATGCAGGGCGGCAAATATGAGAGAGGACAGGATTATGGCGATAACGCCGCTGTGTCTGCTGGAGATAATGCGCTTGAGGTTTGCCTGCATAACGCTGCGCGCGAGAAATTCCTGTATGCCAGCCGTCAGTATGTAGAGTATCTGCCTGAGACCGAAACGCTTTATATCGAAAAACGGAGCGTTCGGCTCGAATACGTTCGGGTTTATAAGGCGGGCTATAAATTTGACCGCGAAGAGGAAGGCAACTGCGCATGCTGAAATGATGAGAGCCGTTCGCACGGTTTTCTTAAGATTAAGATGCATCACTCCGAGGTCGCGCCAGGTGAGACTCGTCCGGAGAATGATAAAAACGAGCATAATAAGGGACAGTATTTCAACGCCGTGCGTCATATAGTCCGCGGCGATCGGACGATCGAGAAATACCCAGAGAGCGTAGACAAGCATCCAGATTGCGAAGCCGAAGAGAAAGATAGTGAAGGTCATTGAAGAGTCGTTTACTTTTTGCCTGAGCTCCTCGGCGCGGGTGACGTCAGTGATCGTGACGACTATCTCATCCTTGCTGTCTTCGGAAGAGTCAAGGAACGAGCTCGACATTTTGACGACGTATTTGCGGCCGGAGGGCGAGCGGTACTTCACGATATCGACATTCGTATCGTCCTTGTTGTAAATGGCGTTCATAATGCACTCATAGAATCCGTCGTTGTATGAGTCCTCCTGAGTCAGAGCAAATCTCTGAGTTCCCGGCTTGATACCGGGGTCAAGCTCGAACATTTCCGCGGCGGGACGGTTTATATACTCAATGAATCCTCCACGGTTGAGAACGAGCACCGCTGAGCTCATATCTCTTAAAACCCGTTCGGAAAACGATTCCTGAACTGACGCCTGCATGCCGGGCACCTCTCTCTGTAATATCACAAAAGAATAATATCAAAATCTGAGCAAAAGAACAAGGCTATTATTTCATCCTTTTTTCAAAGCGGAACATTTCATCCGGCCCATCGGATTGAGCTTCGGGTTCGTTGGGATCGCGGTGCGCGGCGCAGAAAAACTCAACTGCGCTGAAACCGCATTTGTTGATATAGAAGTGGATGTTGCGCTTCTCAAAGTATGGCGTACAGGTCTCCCAGACAATGGTTTCCGGATACATACGCTCCACCTCACGCCATGCGGCAAGACCGATCCCCCGGCTGTGAGCTTTCGGATCGACGAAGAGAAGGTCAAGGTGATTGTGCTGCGTTTCAGCGTCTATATTAACGACAAGACCTCCGACCTTTTCTCCGTTTGCAAGAATACGGTAGGCAGTGCCGGAGTTAATGCTCTCCTCGATCGTTTCACGCGAGATGATCTCTCCGTCGTCGTTGAAATGGTCGTCGCGGAGACCGAACTCCTCCGTTGCGCCGAAACTGAATGTGTACTGATTGTCGAGAATGAACCGTTCGCGGTCGCCCTCCTCAAGAGGTGAGAGGGTAACAGCAGCTTTCATTTCAGACTCCTTTTTTGTTTTGAATCGGGCGTTCCAGCTCTCAGCAAATTTCTCCGCTTCGAGCTTGTCCTCATGTGAATTGTGCCACCAGCAGTCGTAAAATTCAAAATCATTCATTAACCGGATCACCGACGGCTTGAAGGTCTTTGTAAATCTGACGTTTTCAATAAGCTCAACGGGAACTGTATGGAACTCCCACTGCTTTCTGCGGGACAGACCGAAAACTAAGATAGAGTCATATGCGAAATCCCACATTTTTCCGTACAGATACACCTTTGTGCCTCCGGTGTAGGCAGAGGTGCCGTATCTCAAGGTACCGTCCGCGTCATAATGCGTTTTTTTAATATTTCCTGCAACACAGTAGCAAAAGTATGCAATTTTTGCCATTATTAACGCCTCCGTTTCAATGAAAGCAAGACTTCTCACTGCCTTATAAACAGAACCCCGGCGGTATCTCTGAGTCGCTGATGTCTTATTTCCGTAGCGTCGAAGCGAACTGTGCGGAACGCAAGCTGCATTATCGGCCCGGCACAGAAGGCGCAGATGAGAGTCCCTATTCCGACAGGGCCGCCGAGAAGCCAGCCGATAAGAGTGGCTGTACTCAGTATAATTATGCTGACGGCTCCGATAGGAATACGCCGGGTTCGCTTTGCAAGTCCTACCATAAGCGTGTCGCGCGGCCCGCAGCCGAGCGACGCCTTCATATAAGCAAACTGAGTGTAACCGAGGATGACGAGTCCCGCAAGCATAACGGTAACCGCCGTGAATACAGAGCGGCACGCCGGAACAGGGCCGAGCCAATTAAAGAAATCGACCGCTTTTCCAACGACGATCGCGTCGATGAACATTGCAATGCCGATCGGTTCTTTAAGAAGTATATCAATTATCAGAATAGTGACCGAGACAGCGATAGACGCGGTGCCGTACAGTATGCCGAACGTTTTCGAGATGCCGAGGCTCAGCACGTCCCAGGGCGCCGCGCCGATGCCCGCCTGTATAGTGAGGTAGATGCCAAAGCCGTTCAGAAAGAGACTCAGCGCCGCGATAAGCATATTAAGGATGACAGCTCCCGGAGTACGGTTATCGCAAAGCTTGTATTTCATTCTCTTTCTCCGATCATTCAACTGTAAATTCCGTCCACTCGATATGGAAATACTGCATAACGTCCTCAGCTTTTTTCATTCCGAGCTTCTCATAGAAGGGAACAGCGTCTTCGTTTGCAACGAGATAGACGGCAATATCCTTTTCACCGCCCGCGAGGGCGAGAGCCTCTTTCATAAGCCTCGAGCCGATACCCTGACGTTCAAATTCACGGGCGACGCCGAGGTCGGTCACGAAAAGCCAGTAGGCAAAATCGGTGAGTCCGAGAAGCACGCCTGCAAGAGTCCCGTTTTCGTCTCGCGCGGCAAGGCTAATAGACGCGGTTTCAATCAGCCTTGCAACGCGCTTGGAGAAACGCGCCCTTGGATACTGAGAGCCCAGATCGGTGCGTTTCAGAAAATCCACATATTCGTCAAAAGACAGCCTTTCGCTTTTTATATCAATCATAGCTTCCTCCGAGATGCTTAACAGTCACTTAGATATGATAGGACTTATCGGAAGAAAAAGCAAGAGGCAAAAGCGCTTCGGGTATTGATTTTTCGCTGCAAAAATGATAGCTTTATATTATAAAACTTTTAGGAGATGCCTTTATGAAGAGATTCAGAAATCTCGTCAAAAATCATATTTCCGTTTTCGTGTTCGCTGCTCTCGCCGCGGGCATCCTCTGCGTGGTTATAACCTGCTATGTCGTGCTTGCGAACATCGGGGCAATTTCCGGTTTTATTTCCGGCGTTGCAAAGGTACTCTCGCCCGTGATCGTAGGACTTGTGCTGGCGTATATCATCGACCCGCTGGCAAAGCTCTTTGAAAACAAAGTTTTCGTCAAGATGAAAAACGAGAAGCTAAGACGCACTCTGTCAGCTATAATAGCCCTTATTCTTGTTCTTGCCCTGCTCGGCGTTTTTATTGGAACGCTGATACCGTCTCTGATAAGCAGCATATCTATGCTGATAGACAACGCCGACAGCTACTATGCGACTATAGAAGAAGTTGCCGAAAAGATAAACAGCATCGGCTTCGGCTTGAATATTGATCTCACTTCTATTGAGGAGTCGGTTAATAACTGGCTCGGAAAACTTGTAAACAATCTCTCGGATAATTTCTCCTCCGTGCTTGACACAACGAAGAATATCGGCGCTTCTCTTGTAAACGCTCTCCTTGGTACCATACTCGGGATATACTTTCTTTTCAGCAAGAGATACCTGCTCTCCGCCGTGGAGAGGTTTCGCAGAGCTATGCTTACCCCGAAAAAGTACGATAGCCAGACACGCTTCTTGAACCGCTGCAACGATATCTTCACTCAGTACATCGGCTGCAACGTGATCGACGCTCTGCTCATCGGCGTTGCTACGGCGATATTTATGCTTATATTCGGAATGCCATATGCACCTCTCGTAGCATTCGTCGTCGGCGTTGCAAATCTTATCCCGACCTTTGGACCGATCATAGGCGCAGTGATCGGAGCGCTGCTGCTGGTACTCGTAAAGCCCTCCTATGCGCTGTGGTTCCTTGTGTTTACCGTTGCGCTTCAGACGCTGGACGCCTACGTTATAAAGCCGAGGCTGTTTTCAAGCTCTTTCGGCATCTCAGCCGTTCTGACGCTCGTCGCAATCACCGTCGGAAGCAATCTTTTCGGAATAGTCGGAGTCCTTCTCGCGATACCGGTCGCGGCAATCCTCTCATTTGTATATGACGAACGCTTTATACCGTGGCTGCAGAAAAAGAGCAGCTCCAGAGCAGAGAAAACTGCCGTAACCGAATCCTTGCCGGAGCCTGAGCCCGTGGATACGGAAAAGGCAGAAGAAAAGCCCAAGCAATAAGAAAAAATCAAAATTGAAACGCAATAAAAATTGTGCGCGCTGCCAATGGCAGCGCGCACTTTCAATTGAGCAGTTATACCGACTTATTTCTCGACGGTGCAGTACATGAAGTACTTGTAGCCGAGGGGGTTGGAGAAGAAGCCCTTAACGGTCTTGCTTATCATATAGGTGTCGGTGTAGAAGTAGAGCGGGCAGATGCAGCCGGTGGACATAAGGAGGTCCTCGGCGATGTGCATAAGCTGATAGCGGACAGCGTTGTCGGTGCAGCCCTTGATGGTCTTTATAAGAACGTCGTAGGTCTCAGCCCAGGTGCCGTTTTCAACCTTAACGTCGTAGCCGAGAGCAGTGAGGTCGAGGCTGTAAGCCTTAACGCCGGCGTGGGCGCCCTTGCCGAACTGAACGTCGTTGTTGCCGGAACCGGTAGTCCACATATCAAGGAAGCAGATAGGATCGTTGTAGTCAGCGAGCCAGCCGTTGCGGGCGATGGAATAATCGCCGTTCTTACGGGTGTTAAGGAAGGTTGCCCACTCCTGGTTCTCAAGGTTCATCGTGATGCCGATTCCTGCGAGAGCGCTCTGGAGGTACTCGCCGATGGCCTTGTGGCCCTCAGAGGTGTTGTAGAGGTAGGTCATAGTCGGGAAGTTGGTGAACATTCCGGCAGCCTCGTCGTAAGCGTAATACTTCTTCAGAGTCTCAACAGCCTGAGCAAAGTTAGCCTCGACAGCGTCCTTGGAGACGTTGTAATAGCCGCTGAAGCCGTCGTTATTACCTGCGGTCTGATAGAACTGAGTGCCGTCGGGGTTGGTCATTCCCATCGCGACGAAGGAGGAGGCGGGGACCTGACCGGCCTGGCCGATCTCCTCTACGATGTAGTTGCGGTCGAAGAGGAGGCTGATGGCGCTGCGGATGTCGGCGCGGGCATTCTCAGCCTCAACGCCGGTAAGTCCGCTGTCAGCGGGGAGGATATCCTCGTTGACGTTCCAGCAGACGTAATAGGTGCCGATCTGACCGGCGACTATGTACTCGTCGGGATACTCAGCCTTGAGGGAAGCCATCTCGTTGGTGGGAACATCGTCGATGAACTGCCAGGTGCCGTTCTTGAAGTTGGCGACCATGTTGTTGGAATCGTCGGAGAGATAGAACTCGATCTTATCCATAAGGATCTTGTCGGCGTCAACGAAGTTGGCGTTCTTCTCAAGGGTAATGATGCTGTCGTGCTCCCAGCCGGTGATGGTGTAAGCGCCGTTGCAGACGTAGGTGGCGGGATCAGTAGCCCATGCCTCGTTGGAGACGACGTCCTCACGGACGGGGAAGTAGGTGGGGAATGCAAGCAGCTCGTTCCAGTAGGAAACGGCGTTTGCAAGGGTGACCTCGATGGTCTTGGCGTCGATAGCCTTGACGTTAAGAGCGTCGGTGCCGTAGCCGTCGACTACCTCGAACATATAGCCGTAGTCGGCTCCGAGCTCCTCGGAGGCGGCGCGCTGCCAGGCAAAAGCGAAATCAGCTGCGGTGACGTCCTTGCCGTCGGACCACTTGAGTCCGTCGCGGAGGGTGTAAGTGTAGGTCACAGTGCCGTCGGCGTTCTGAACGCCCTCTACGAGAGCCTCAGCGGCGTCGGGGACGATAACGAGAGCACCATTGTCGTCCTGAGCCCACTTTGCGAGGCCGGAGAACAGGTGGCTGATAAGGGTGGCGCCGTCAACAGCGGAGTTGAGGGCGGGGTCAAGAGTGTCAGGCTCAGAGCTGAGGCAGACGGCGATGCTGGAGGGCTCGTCATTCTGGTCAGGCTTATCCGGCTTGACTTCTCCGTTGCAGGCGACAAGAGCAGCCACCATGCAAAGAGCAAGGATCAATGCGAGAATCTTTTTCATTTCGTTCTTCCTTTCAAGATTTTTTATCAGAATATGCGAATAGGGCATATAATGAACTCTTTATATTTCGTTCACCCTGTGGCAGGCAACGAAGTGTCCGCTTGATACCTCCTTGAATTCCGGAACGCTTTCTGCGCAGCAGGCTGCCGCGTGAGGGCAGCGGGTGCGGAAGGGGCAGCCCGATGGAGCGTTGAGCGGACTGGGAATATCGCCGCTGAGGACGATCCTCTTGTTCGCTCTCGCAATTTTCGGATCCGGCTGAGGAACGGCGGACATCAGCGAGCGGGTGTATGGGTGCAGAGGCTGATCGTAGATGACCTCTGCGTCCGCAAGCTCCACCATCTTGCCGAGATACATAACGGCGATGCGGTCGCTGATATGACGGACAACGAGAATATCGTGGGCGATGAAAAGATAGGTAAGACCCATCTGCTCCTGAAGCTCAACGAACATGTTTATGACCTGCGCCTGAATCGAAACGTCAAGCGCGGATACGGGCTCGTCGCAGACGATGAACGAGGGATTAAGCGCAAGCGCGCGGGCTATGCCTATGCGCTGACGCTGACCGCCGGAGAACTCATGGGCGTAGCGCGAGGCGTGCTCGCTGTTTAGCCCGACCTTCTCCATAAGCTCGAGGATGCGCTCACGGCGCTCCGCCTTGTTCTGATACATATTGTGGATATCAAGCGGCTCCGCAATGATATCGGAGACCGTCATTCTGGGGTTGAGCGAGGAATAGGGATCCTGAAAGACCATATTTGCTTTTTTGCGGAATTCCGCTATATCGCTCTTTGTTTTGATCAGCTTGCCGTCGAACTCGACCTCGCCGCCCGTCGGCTCATAGAGGTGTAGGAGAGAGCGGCCTACAGTGGTCTTGCCGCAGCCGGACTCGCCGACCATACCAAGGGTATCGCCTCGCTTGATCGAAAAGGATACGTCGTCCACAGCCTTGAGAGGCTTGGTGCGCAGCCAGCCTACGTTGATGTTGAAATACTGCTTGAGATGACGGACGTCTACGAGGGGGCGTTCGTTTTTTTCGATCTCTGCGCTCATTTCGCCCCACCGCCTTTCTCTCTTTCAAGCTCGTCCTTGACGTTCATCCAGCAGGATGCAAGGTGATAATCGTTTATTCTCATGCGCTCGCAGCGCTCCTTGAGACATATCTTCATCGCTCTGTCGCAGCGCGGCGCAAAGGGACAGCCGGATGGCATATTGAGAAGGTCGATAGGCGTTCCGGTAATGGGCTGGAGCTTTTTTCCGGCGGTATCAGCCGTCGGAATAGAGCGCATAAGCCCCTTTGTGTATTCGTGCTTCGGATTATAGAATATCTCGTCTGCCGTGCCCTGCTCGCAGATAGAGCCGGCGTACATTACGATGACCTCGTCGCACATCTGGGCGACAACGCCCAAATCGTGAGTTATCATAATTATCGCCATACCGAGCTCCTCCTGGAGCGACTTCATAAGCTCCAGTATCTGAGCCTGGATGGTAACGTCCAGAGCAGTTGTCGGCTCGTCAGCTATCAGAATATCCGGCTCGCAGGCGAGAGCCATTGCTATCATAACGCGCTGACGCATTCCTCCGGAGAACTCGAAGGGATACTGCCTCATACGCTTTTCCGGCTCGTTCACATTGACGAGACGGAGCATTTCAACGGCTCTGTCCCACGCTTCTTTCTTATTGCGGTTCGTGTGGAGAAGAATAGCCTCCATAAGCTGGTGACCGATGGTATAGGTCGGATTTAGCGAGGTCATCGGATCCTGAAAGATGATCGAGACCTTGTTGCCGCGAACCGTTTTCATGACCGATTCGCCTGCGCCGACAAGCTCCTGACCGTCGAGCTTTATAGAGCCTGAGACTATTTTGCCGGTAGAGGCGAGGATCTGCATTATGGAATATGCGGTAACGGATTTGCCCGAGCCGCTCTCTCCAACAATACCGAGAACCTTTCCGTGATCGAGGAAGAAAGAGACGCCGTTTACGGCCTTCACTTCTCCGGCTGGGGTAAAGAACGAGGTGTGCAGATCTGTGACCTGCAGAAGAGGTACGTTAGACATGTGCTGCACTCCTTTCTCAGTTCCTCAGCTTCGGGTCGAATGCATCCCTGAGTCCGTCGCCGAAAAGATTGAGCGAGAGAACGATGAGGGAGATGACCAGAGCGGGGATGACCATACGATAGGGATAGGAGGACAGGCCGTTCAAGGCGTCCGATGCGAGAGAACCGAGTGACGGCATCGGCGCATTGACTCCGAGGCCGAGGAAGGAGAGGTAACTCTCCGTGAATATCGCGTTCGGTATCTGCAGTGCGGTGGAAATGATGACCACGCTAATGCAGTTCGGAAGCAGATGCTTTCTGATTATCCAGCCGCCCTTGGCGCCGGAGGCCTGAGAAGCGAGAACGTATTCCTGTTCGCGCAGCGAGAGGATCTGCCCGCGGATAAGGCGGGACATGCTGACCCAGTAGAGAACTCCGAAAACGATGAAAAGACTGATAATGTTGCTGCCTATCTTTTCGAGAGCCGTGCCCTCAAGCACAGGGCCGAGAGTGAGCTTTAGAACAGATGCGAGGAGTATGACCATGAGCATATCGGGCAGGGAGTATATGATATCGACGATACGCATTATAATAAGGTCGACCTTGCCTCCGAAATATCCCGCGATAGATCCGATAGTCATACCGATTATCAGCACTATTATGCTGGCAAAGAAGCCGACCACGAGAGATATGCGAGTTCCGTAGACCACGCGGATGAAGTAGTCGCGCCCTGAGGAGTCAGTTCCGAAAATGTGCGGAAACACCTTTTCGCCCGCCTCTATCTGCGCCTGCTCCGTCTTTCCGTATTCAAAGGGCGCAAGGTTGTTATAGCTTGCGTCTACGGGCTTGCCGGGCTTGACGCCGAGCATGCTCTCATAGGAATACGGCCAGAAGGCGGGGATAATAAGCGATGAAATAGTGATTATCAGAATAATAATAAGGCTTACGGTTGCAACCTTGTTTTTAAGAAGGCGCTTCATTCCGTCGCGGAAGAATGTGGAGGAGGGGCGCATCTGCACCATATATTCTTTTTCTTCGCCGGTCGCCGGAATAAAGGAATCCAGATCGACGTGCATGGTAAATTTCTTGTCCACGTTTTTCCCTCCTTACTCCAGATTGATGCGCGGATCGACAACCTTGTAGAGAATGTCGCTTATGAGATTCATAACCACGATGAGTACGGCGAGAACAATGGTGGTGCCCATGACCATGGGGTAATCGCGGTTTGTTATGCTGCTTACAAAGGCGCGGCCGATACCGGGCACGGCAAAAATACGCTCTACGACAAGGGAGCCGGTGACGATATAGGCAAGCATCGGACCGAAATAGGTGATAACCGGTATAAGGGAGTTCTTCAGCGCGTGCCCGAAGATGATCTTAGGCCCGGAAACGCCCTTTGCCTTTGCCGTGCGTATGTAGTCCTGACCAAGCACGTCGAGCATCGAGGAGCGGGTAAGGCGGGTGATATACGCCATCGGATAGAGCGAAAGCGTTACGATCGGCAGGATAAGCCCTCCGCTTGTCGCACCGTTTGCAGGCAATATTGCCCACGTTATGGCAAAAAGCACGAGAAGGAGCGACCCCATTATAAAAGAGGGCATGGACACGAAGGCGGTCGTTATAACCATGATGACCTTGTCGATGAGCTTGTTGCGGCGAAGAGCAGCGACGGAGCCAAGCACAATGCCGGAAACACCTGCGAGAGCTGCTGCAATAATGCCGAGCTTCGCCGAGGTCTTCATTCCGTCTCCGATGATATCTATGACCATCCTGCCTCTCTGCTTGAGGGAAGGACCAAAGTCAAATTTGGTTATGATATCCTTGAGATAGGTGAAATACTGCTCCAAAAGCGGTTTGTCGAGCCCGTATTTAGCCTCCAATGCAGCTTGAGCAGAGGCGCTTATCGCCTTCTCGGACATAAAAGGCCCGCCGGGGACGGCGTGCATAACGAAGAAGGTTACGGTAATGACGACCCAAACGGTCAAAATCGCAAGAAATACCCTCTTCAGAATGTAAAAAAGCAGCTTAGAATTCATGGTTTTTCCGCCTTATACATATAATCTTCTTTTTCGCCGTATTATATAGCAGCAAAGGTGTAAATGCAATAGCTGTACGCAAAATTGAATATTGTGCATAAAATTATATCAAAAACAGCAGACAGACTTGTCGTTTTTTAATAGTATTTGAAACACAGTCAGATCGGTTCGAATCCGGAATAAAAAAGCCCGCCGTCCTTAGCAGGACAGCGGTTTTGTGGTCCGAGTGTTTATAACGGATTTGAAAAGCAAAAAGGGTGTTCGTAATCCGTTACGAACACCCGCAGTGGTCCGAGTGACTGGATTCGAACCAGCGGCCTCTTGAACCCCATTCTACTTATTGGACTTTCTACTCGAAAAAATGGGAAAATATGGACAAAATAAACAAATTCGAAAACTTTATCGTCCGTATTTTCCATATAATTTCAGCTGATTCCGCCAATATTCCGCTTTTACTTTATAATATATTGAGCTTATTCGCTATTTTTACTAACGTACAAAAAACAGGATAAGGTAATTATTTAAGCAATCGACAAGAAAACAGACCGGGAGACATGTGACTGTATCCCGGTCTGTTGTGTAAATAATTGTCTGTATTATCCCAAGTGGTCTTTGACACATCTCTTTGAAAAGTTGAGAAAAATACTCGTATTGCATATTGAAAAGTTGCTACATTATGGCTATAATATATTTGAAAAGTTTTCGTGAGGTGAATCATTATGCTGAAGCGAAAAATTGCAGAACTGATCGAGCAGCATCTGAAGTCGGACTCTGAGCGCATTTTGCTGATCGACGGGGCGCGCCAGGTCGGAAAGACCTATATTATTCGCCACGTCGGAAAGAAGCTGTTTCCCAATTTCATAGAGATCAACATGCTGGAGGACTCCGTGGGCGAGAGGCTGTTTGAAAACGCAAAAACGGTAGACGATTTCTACCTCCGCGTCAGCTCAGTCAAAGGCGAGCTGATGGGTGAGGCAAAGGATACATTGATTTTCATCGACGAGATACAGGCCTACCCCCATCTGCTGACCATGCTGAAGTTCCTCCGGGATGACAACCGTTTTACCTACATTGCCAGCGGCTCGCTGCTGGGGGTGACGTTGGCGCAGACGACCTCTATCCCCATCGGCAGTATTCGCAAGGTGCGAATGTTCCCCCTGGACTTCGAGGAATTTCTTTACGCCAACGGCATGAACGAATTTGCGGTTGCCACCCTGCGCAAGAAGTTCGAGGCGCGGGAATCTCTGGACGAGGCCATGCACGGAAAGATGATGGACTCCTTCAAGCGCTACCTTTTGGTAGGCGGACTGCCGGCGGCGGTCAATGCGTATCTGGATACGCGGAATATCCAGGCCGTGCGCGAGATCCAGCGCGAGATCCACGATTACTACGCCGCAGACGCCTCAAAGTATGATGCGGAGCGCAAGCTGAAGATCCGCCGGATCTACGATCAGATCCCCTCCAACCTGGAGAACAAGAAGAAGCGCGTGGTGGCGCAGCGGATCGAAGGGAAGAAGGGCAGCACCTTCGCCAACTATGAAGACGAGTTTGAATATCTGATCAGCGCCGGCATTGCGCTGAACGTGCAGGCCATCTCCACGCCGACCTTCCCCTTGATCGAGTCCTCCGGCAAGAACCTGCTGAAGCTCTATCTGAACGACGTCGG
>JAEEGL011564562.1_pt1 | contig 15378 bp, 7 predicted proteins | sample 9134231 | NCBI WGS metagenome assembly JAEEGL01 (sample SAMN16246548, study PRJNA631951) | gut metagenome | biome: gut microbiome; feature: rumen; material: fiber-attached | host: Bos | place: Iran: Karaj | collected 2018-10 | reverse complement strand
TAATAGTATCACATAAATCTCCTTATCATTATAGTTTTGCAAATTTAATAATAAGATTTTTTTATGTGATATGGAAGAGGTCTTGTGCCTCTTCCTTTTATTTTTTTGATTTTTCTTGCCAACTAATATTTTACTCTAAGAGTCATTCCATAAAAATATTATTTTTTATGTATTTTCTGAAGCAAGTTTTTTTGACTACTGTATTTTCTTCTGTTAGAATTGATGTGTTTAACATTTTAGAATTTCCCGGAATGGTTTTTGGAGAAGTTTTTTTAGGAAGGAATTATCATGAAGTCTAAACAATTCACACATTCTATATTGCTATTAATTACGGCTCTGGTTTGGGGCATTTCATTTGTATCACAGAATTTTGGCGGAGATGTACTTGGTTCTTTTACTTTTAATTCACTGAGATCTTTTCTTGGAGGTCTTGTTCTAATCCCCGTAATTGTAATTTTAGATAAATCAGGAAAATCACCAAAGGCTCCAAAAACTCCGGCAGACAAAAATCAGCTCTTTATTGCAGGCACATTGTGTGGAACCATTTTGTGTATTGCCAGCAACTTTCAGCAGGTATCATTTCACTTTGGTGCCACTTCCGGAAAGGCAGGTTTTCTCACAGCATGCTACATTCTTATAGTTCCGATTCTTGGTATATTTTTGAAAAAGCGCTGTACTGTAAATGTCTGGATTGGCGTTGCCATAGCTTTAGTTGGACTGTATCTTCTCTGTCTTAAAGGAAATGAAGGCTTTAAAATATATGACATTCTACTTCTGATATGTGCATTTATTTTTTCATTGCACATTATCACAATCGACAAATACTCACCTTTGGTTGATGGTGTCAGGATGGCATGTATCCAATTTTTTGTATGCGGTATTCTCACTGCAATTCCAATGATTTTTACTGAAATGGGTGTTACACTTCATGGCTTCGATGCTGAAATGTTCCGAGTATGGCTATCACATTTCACATCTTTCAAACCTTGGATTCCACTCTTTTATTCAGGTTTCATTTCCTGCGGTGTCGGTTACACACTCCAGATTGTGGGGCAGGAGGGCGTCAATCCTACTGTTGCATCTTTGCTGATGAGTTTTGAATCGGTATTTTCTGTACTTGCAGGGTGGATTATTCTTGGAGAACACATGAGTTCCCGTGGAATCCTCGGATGCATTCTTATTTTTGCAGCAATTATAATTTCTCAGGTAAATTTCAGTTTTTTATCAGGCTTAAAAAACGTAAACAGAAATACACAAAAACCTGCACTTGGTGAAGGCGAGTAGATAAATCACAATATTATTTCTTTATATCAAAACGAGGGTACAGCTTTTTCACTGTACCCTCTAAAACAAACTATGTAACTATGAATTTGTTTGTCTTTCTACTTGACCGTCACACTCACTTTTTTACATATTCCGTTCTGAGTATAGACGTAAATTGTTGCTTTGCCTTTTTTCTTTGCTTTAATCCTTCCGTTTTTATTCACTGCAACAACAGAATTATCTGTACACTCATAGCGGAAACATGAAACATGAACCGGAACAACCCCTTTATATTTAATATTTCCTTTTATTTTTACGGATTTTCCTTTCTTCAAAGTAAATATGCTCTTAACCAGTTTTATTCCTTTCGGATTATTATATTTACCGCCACTTGTTGTAAGATGGACTGATTTTGACTTTGATATTACTTTTTCTCCAACGGCTGTATTCTTGTACGCAACTACCATGTACTTGTAGAATTTTCCTTTTAAGAGATTTTTAACAGTATATTTCTTTGCTTTTGAATTTGTTAATGTCTTAATTCTTTGCATCTTGGTTCCACATCTTGAACCGTAAATAATATATCCGTCAGCACCTTTTACCTGTTTCCATTTAAGTGTTATTGTCTTTTTCTTTGTTGTAGCTTTGATCATCCAGATTTTGTATTCCGTGCCTTTAACATCCTTAATATCAGTATTTGTTTTTACAATTTTCACTTCTGCTGCTTCCACATTTTCTAGTTTTGCATCTTCAGGAGATATCTCAACTGCCGTTGTAGTTTCTGCGGCTTTCGTAGGTGCAACTGTAGTAGCAGGTTCTGTTGTAGGTGCAACTGTTGTGGCAGGTTCTGTAGTAGCCGGAACTGTTGTCACCGGCTCTGTCGTTACCGGCTCTGTTGTTGGCGGCTCAACATAATCAGGATTTACTGCTCCACAGCGCGGACATGTCTTATCATGCTTACCATAACAATGTCCCAGAGGCATTGTATAATCATCCGTATAAGAATCTCCACATTCCGAACAGGTGTAGGTTGTATATCCCCCCTCAGTACATGAAGGAGCATGTACATCTGCTTCATAATTATGAACGTGCACCTGTGGCTTTTCTATCACTATTCGTCCGCCGTATCCAAGATCTGTTCCCACACTATAATCAAGTTCTTTATCAATATTTATACTTGTGATGTTAGTACCTGCCACACCTGCTGTAATATCCAGTTTTCCACCGTTTATCTCAATGGTTGCATTAATTACAGAAGTTTCACTGTATGGATCTGTCCCCTGCTCTATTCCGTACTTGTCAGTCTCTATCGTCACTGTTCCGGAATTAATAACGAACTTGTTTGTAGTTCCGTCTGCATTTCCCAGCAGAATTGCTGAACTCTTATTTTTTATATTTACATCACTGTTTGTAACTGTAATTGTACCATCAGTACTTGCCACCATACCATTGTAATAATCGTACTGTCTGTTTATAACCACTTCGCTGTCAATAATATTTATATCATGATTAACCCAGATACCTGCCATATCGGAATCAGTGACAATTACTTTAGCTCCATCCTGAATTGTCAAATTTCCACCCGGAACATCATAACTTCCAATGTATGTTCCGTAATATGCATTGTTAATTGAAAGTGTACCATCCCCAATTATGGTTATGTTACAACCGCCTGCAGCGTCAATACCATCTGCATACTCGTTGGTACTTTCTAATATATTATCTCCAACAAGCTTGATATTCAGGTTATCAAGTTTACTGTAAATCATTGACTCATAGTATGGTTGGTATTCATAAGTTTCTGAAATCGTCGCATTATCCAGAGTAAGGGTATTGGTAGTATCATCAAAACTAACAGTACCATCTCCCAAAACGTCGTCTTTATTCGAGTATGTAACCCTCGTTTTTCCAACATAAACGTCGTACACCTTTTCCCACATTGGTTGTACAGTAACATCCTCTGTAATTATTTTTGATGAACCTGCTTTTGCAAGAAAGCCATCTGAATCTGTCCAGCAATTATAGGTTCCGCTGAAGGCCCAACCTGCCGGAGCAGAAATAGGTGCTTCTACCGGAAATGTATATGAACTATCCTTATCGACAAGTATTGGAGAAAGAGTTGTATCGCTAACCGCATCGTAGTAAGTAATGCCCACTTTAGGTATAGGAGTAAAACTTTCTTTATCTACAAGAATCATTGTAGTTTTTTTCGGTACACTTACAGCACCTGAACAGATAGCAAGACCTGAGTTATAGTTTACTGTCGTACCGTTTGCAATAATCACGTATGTGCCGCTTGGGATGCTGTAGCTCCATGCCGAATCGCCGGCATTGGAAAGAATTATCATCTTCTTCCATTCATCCGGAAAAGAAGCACTGTTAGTCAATGTTACTGCAAAGCGATTATCTCCACCCCCTGTATAAGTTCCGCTTCCTGCGCCCTTTGAAAGAGGTGAAAACCTTTCACGAATTCCAAGAAGTTTTCTGAAATACTTATAAGTATCACTGTATTTCGGTTCCATCAGTTCTTCATCAAAGCCATCGCCAAGTTTGCTCCAGTCAATACTGTCACCGTAGCCTCCAAACTCCTGACCTAAGTTTATGGTCAGCCTGCCCTCTGTCATTGCTATCAGAGTTAATATGTATTTATCCAAGTTTCCTGTATTACGACTAATCAAAGAATTGCGATACATAAAGAGTCCATTACCTACCTGGCTACAAATTCCATTATTGCTGTCTGTTGCATTCCAACTATTCAGATAACTGTCATCAACAAGACTTTTTTCTGTTATTCCTGCAAGCAGTATTCTGCTGTCTATTGAACTTACAAGTTCTTTAAGTTTAGTTTCTGTCGCAGGACTGACCTTTTTTTTCAGAACAATACCGTCAATGTGATACTCATTTATCCAGTAAGAACAGGTGTCCACAACATACTTTTCATGCATTTTTCCATCAAATGGTACGTCGGAAAAATCCAGCTTTAAATCAACGCAGATTCCCGCATTATGCAAAGCCATAATCATCTGCTTTACTTCATTTACTGAAGCACCGCTTTTCCATGAGTTATAGGCGTATTTTTTATCCGGCAACAACAACTGTCCATCAGTTGCAATATCAATACAAACATGGTAAACCTGTGCTGTTTTCAAATATTCAAGACAAGTTGGTACTTCTCCGGCATTTCCAACTGTAGTGCCGTATTCAGTGAAAGCCAAATATTTTCCCAGATAATCGCTTCTGATTCCTGAAGTCATGGCATCAGATGAGAAGGATGCAATATCAACATATGCCATCACTCCACTCCGGTCGCCTTCATCCATTAAACAATGTGAATCATAGTCCCATCCTGACGGGTCGGTGGAATCTAAATCTACTACTGCTGACTTTGAAAACATATCACTAGCTTTACTGTATGGATCATAGACTACGTTTCCATCCACAACATAATAATAGTAGTCACCCACAATATCACCTTCAATTGTAACAGTCCAAACCCCTGTCCAATCGTCACCATCCATCAGTATATCCATCGGTATATTACCCTTTGACTCTAAAGTCAAACTGACACTTGTTGCGGTTGGATTCCAGTACTTGAAAGTTGTAGCCTCCGGAGAATAAATTGCTCCTAACTCACCTTCATAATAATAATCATCACCATAATTATCTGCTCTTACAACTTCAGGCATACCGTTAAACAACGTCATAACCATTACAATAGATAATAGAAATGCGATAATTCTTTTCATACAATACCTCCTTTTTCATACGCTTAACAACTAACCTGTTCATTCATCTTCTTCATCACAGTCAATCCTGTCAACAAAGTACATCCTTGAACCAAAATCCGGAAAATATCTTGTTTTTTCATTGTATCCGGTGCCTGCAAAAGCCTGTGACAGCTTTATTCCCGAGTACATGAGAACATCTCCGTATATTTTATAGTGTTCTTCCTCGCCATCCATTTTTACAAACTTTGCTGCAAGATTGTGCACTAATGAATCCTGCTTTATGTGTATCGGTGAAACTGTGTTAACCAGGTCGCCGAATTCCTTTATATTATATTTGCGTCTGTTATTTGCAAAAACATATTTCTGCGATGGATCAAGTCCCTTTGCGAAAAATCTCTCATTTGGACTGTTTGGCACCATAAGTTTTTGCATTATCATTCCAACAGCTTTGGTCTTATCATTAGCAACACAGGTCCACTCCAATACATTCTCTGTATCATCAAATGTCCTGCCCCTGTAAAAGTCTCCTAACTGCAAAACTTTTCGCCACTGCTTATACATCTCTACCTGATTTTTTACTTCCTCAAATTCTTCTGATTTCATATCACAGAGGTTACATTCATATCCAAATACTCCAAAGGCTGCAACATTGAACCTTGTATCAAGAGGTGTCTTTCTCAGTGTCTGATGATTCGGGCATCCCGAAACATGTGATGTCAGTGTATTCATTGGATAACCGTAACTGTAATTTGTCTGGATAATTGATCTGCAATATGCATCGGTATTATCGCTGGCCCAGATTTGAGGAAAATAACAAAGTATTCCAAGGTCGAATCTGTTCCCTCCGGAACTGCATCCTTCAAATAAGATATCAGGAAACCTTTTTGTCAGTTCTCTCATACATCTGTAGAGTCCCAGCACATATCGATGAGACGCCTCTCCCTGTCTCTCAAACGGCAGGCATTTTGAATAGCAGTCCGAGATGTTTCTGTTCATATCCCACTTAACATATGCAATGTTCCCTGCAGAAAAAACTTTCGTCATGGACTCAATAACAAATTCCTGCACTGCTTCATTTCCAAGATCAAGCAGCCTTTGATTTCGTCCTTCACTGTGCTCTCTTCCCGGTATGTCCATCACCCATTCAGGATGTTCTTTATAGAGGTTGCTGTTAACATTTATCATCTCAGGCTCAACCCAGATTCCAAACTCAAGTCCCATATCATTTATCTTTTCAGACAGCGACTTTATTCCTCCCGGAAGTTTCTTTTTATTTTCTTCCCAGTCACCCAAAGAACTTGTATCGTCATTTCTCTCACCAAACCATCCGTCATCCATCACAAAGAGTTCTATTCCGGCTTCCCTGCTCTTCTTTGCAAGGCTTAAGAGTCTTTTCTCATCAATATTGAAATATGCTGCCTCCCAGCTGTTTATAAGAATCGGTCTCTCTTTGTTTTTCCATTTTCCCCTGACTATGTGGTTTCTGATAAATCCGTGCATATTCCGGCTCATTTTGTTAAAGCCCTCCGCAGAAAATGTCATTACTGCTTCCGGTGCCTCTAATTCTTCCCCGGGATTAAGTGCAAATTCAAAACCTTCAGGATTGATTCCGGTAACTAATCTCGTCTTGCCAAAACCTGATACTTCTGCTGCCTCATAATGATTTCCGCTGTACACAAGATTGAATCCGTAACACTGCCCCGAGTCTTCATCGGTGTTCTTCTTATGCAGCATCACAAAAGGATTGGCCCTGCTTGAACTCGTTCCCGTAAATGATGAGTTCACATGTTTTCCGGCCTTTAGCGGAAATGTATTTTTCCCCATTTCCCTTGCCCACTCTCCATTGAATGTGGTCATAAAGAAATTTGTATCCGGGAAATCCAGCTGCATGCTCATCAGCCTCTTTAGAATAATTGGCTCCTCGCTGCTATTAACAAGTCTTGCACTTCTGGTTATTACATTCCATTTTTCATACACGTAATAATGAAGTTCTAATTGTATCTTTGTATGTCGTTCTGTAAGCTTTATGCAAAGATAACTCACTTCATCTTCCGCTCCGTAAGAACCCGGCAATTTGTTTTCTCCCGATCCTTCAATCATTTCCGCTTTTTCATTTATTTCCGATTTCTTATTATCTTTTAATTCTCCAATTTTTACATCTTTCCCCTTTGAAACGGAAAAACTCTCATATATAAAGTCAGAGGTTACTGAACCATCCGGATACCTGATTACGACAAAAGGCTCTCTGATATCTCCCTTTCCGTAGGAAGACATCTCAAGGTTCATGTCCTCAAGAGTTATATTTTTGTTTTGCTCATCGTACGCCACCGCGTTTCCGTCACAAAATTCATGTTTTTCAGTCAATGCATCGTTGTCCGGAACATGAATCTTCCTTCCGTAATGAAGATGTTCCAAATGTCCGGTAGGTGTGACTCTAAAGGCGTAGGTCGTATCTTTGGTTGAAAGTTCAAATGTAAGATTTTTTTCATTTATCATTTTTTTGCATCTCCTATTCAAACTGTCACTTATCCATTTTCCAATCTATTTATATTTCAATTTACTTTTTTTCTGCTACTTTTTTCCAGCAACACTATTTCTCTGTGTCACTTTATTTTTCTCTCTTCAGTTCATCTGTAATACTCTTCATTTTTTCATCATTCAATACATACCTTGATTTGAATACCAGTATTGCCACTGACAGCCCTACAATAGGAACCACTGCCATGGTAAATCTGAGACCGAAGGCTGCACTTTTTGCAATCTCAACTGCCTTGTCTGTCTCGTTGGCACTGCTGCTCAAATTGAGAATTGAAAGGCAAATTGACACAACCAATGCCGCCACACCTGATGCCAGCTTAACTACAAAGGTCTGCATTGAAAAAATTACACTTTCATCCCTTCTGTTATTTTTTATTTCTCCGTAATCAACTGTATTTGCCAGGAATATTGTAGTCAGTACAGATAACATTCCGTTTGCTCCGAATATGAAAAACGCAGGAATAAACAATACAAATACTCCGGCTATATTTCCAAATGTGATGACTAAAAGTGACATATATCCGATTACCGCCATACCAAAACTAATGTAGAATACCTTTATTGCATTAAAGAACTTTCGAAGTATCGGGAAAAATAACATCATGGAAAGAATCTGTATTCCACCGCCAAAAGTATTGAACAGGGTATATGATTTGTACCAGTCTGCGCCTCCGAAATCGTACTTAAAGAAATAAATAACAAGATTGGAGGTTATATACATCGAACAGTTAATAAGAACAATTGCCACAACGACAGTCATTGCCTGATCATTTTGAATCAGCGCTTTGAACATCTGTGAAACTGAAGGTGCATCCACATCAACTGTGGATTTTTCTTTTATGTTTACACATGTAATCGTGATAAATACAAAGAACAGAATTGCAACAATGAGCGTAAACCATCTGAAACCAACCAGTTCATTTCCTTTACCCAGTGCCTGAACACACATCATTGTCACAACAAGAATAATCGCCGAACCCACACCTGCGCAGGAACGCGCCAGAGTTGATAATCCTTCTCTTTCTTTTCCAGCCTTTGTAAATGCAGGAATCATTGACCAATACGGAATATCCATCATCGTATACGTCACGCCCCAGAGAATATAGGTAATTGCTGCATAAGCAACAAGTCCGTTTCCGCTAAGTGTCGGAGGTGCAGAAAACATCAAAAACAGAATAACCGCATTGAGGGCTGTACCGATAAAAAGCCAAGGCCTGAACTTGCCCCATTTGGTCTTTGTCTTTGCAACCAGCACTCCCATAATCGGATCGTTGAATGCATCAAAAACTCTTGCTGCCATAAGTATGACACCCATTATCCATGCCTTTACTCCGAGAATGTCCTGATAATAATACAAAATGTAACTGGCGGAAAGCATATAAACCATGTCTTTTCCAACAGCGCCTAATCCGTAAGATATCTTTTCTTTTATCGATAATCCCATAAGCCGACCTCCTATCTTTATCATTGCAATCTATGTCAATATTGTTCTGTTCTCGAGTTGCCAATTCCCACTAAACTTCTCATTATTTTTTCATCGCAATTTCCACGACTTTGTACGCTCCGTCATATATTCCTCTCGCCTTATTTGAAATAATATTGTCGCACATGTCTTTCAGAAGAACTCCGTCGTTAAGGAACAACTCTATCATCTGAATTGTGTGTGGAATATCCCTGCACTCCAAAGTTCCGTCACCTATCTCTGCCGAGTGGATTGCACCCCACTGTTCATGTCCGCCCACTCTTTTGATGAACAGCTTTGGTACCGGGTAAAATGCAAGTTCACTTGGTTTTGTGACAAGCACATCGCAGCTTCGCATCAACAGATTTGTGCAATAAACTGCCTCGAATATATTCTTGTGCCAGAATCCATGTATCCCCTTGATATCATTTACAGTGGCATCTGTCTTTGCTTTGTCTGTTTCTGCATTCGCACCATCACCAAGTGCTCTCTTTGCAAATGATTTTGTGTCGCTCCAGTCATCAAAATGGGTTTCACTAATTTCCATCATCCCAGGAATCTCATTCACAAGTTCATCCCATACATTCTTGTAATCGCCAACATTTACATAAAGCACTGCTTTATTCTCTTTGATAAATGGAATCAGGTATTTGATTATTTCCGAAAAGATTTCTTTCTGTGCACCGGCTCCTCCGATAGTCAGAAGAAATCTCATTGCCTTGCCGTCTTTTTTTCTGTTTATTCTCTTCTCACAATCCGCTTCGATATTGCTCACAAGCTCATGATCAATATAGTGACCCGTGTATACAAGCGCGTCTTCCGGCATAGGCTTTAAGACATCTTTTCCCTGCATTCCGTTTAGTATTCTGTATCCCTGGTATGCATAATGCGTCTGGATAGTGTGTATACTGCCCTCTGCAAAATGAAGTGCCATAGGCCAGTTATCCGGAATTGCATTAACAACTCTTTTCATTCCACTGTGTATAGCAGCCTGGGCCGGCCATACATGGGTTGCAACGACAGGAATCTCCTTCGGTATATTTTTAAATACCGGTGCCATCAGTTCTGCATTCTTCTGGTCTGATGCATTGTAAGACAGTTTTCTGAAGCCCTCATAATTAAGTGGCTCCCACACAAAATGATTAAACAGTCTGCTCTTTCCTGAAATCCTTGAACCCAGAGAGTACAACTCATTTTGTGCTGAAATAACTTTTGTACACGTGGTGTTACTGTAAGAATTGAGATCCATCCAATACGGAGTATATCCCATTGCGTGTGCCGCTGAAGCAATAGCCATGGATATTCTGTAATGTCCAAATCCCATCCTGATATTTCCGACAATGATACCTTTATTTGTATCAAATCTGATTTCTTCAACACTGCCTGCTGATTTATTATTTCTGTCCTTTTTGCTCTTTTTTGAATTTGACATGCTCTTGCTTTGCGCTTTGTTTTTTCCGGCAACTATTCTTATATCAAAAACTCCCAGTTCCGCTCCAATATAGGGATTTTTCTTTATTACCGCCCTGTAATCAACACCTGAATCATCACCAAACTTACTTATATTTTTCTTTTTGGTCTTCATTGCTTTTCTGATAACAGACTTTTTCATTGGATTCCCGAATATTACTCTCGATCTGTCTTCCATAATCTCTTCCTCCAATCATTATTCAATTGTTAAATCATTGAAACCGCTACGCTTGTTTCATGATTGTATCACGGTCGTCAAATGCCGGAAAGCAAGCTTTCCGCATTTTCCTCGTCGTGTAAACAAATAATTGGCGTTTCTTCCGTCAATTAAAGTATCCGCTCTAATATTTTCATAAGGAAAATTACATACAAAAATTATACCAAAATCCAATACAAAATCCAATATAATGTCACTTTTTGCATAGTCTTTATGAAAATGGAAAATCAGAGGGTAATTCGCCATTCATTTCTACTTTTCATTCAATTTTCTGCTGGTTTAGGTGTAATTTAACTCGTAATTCTCCAATATTAGCATTTACCCAAATTCAAACTAATGCTAAAATGGAGTTAGTCTTATGACCACAATAAAATATATTTTAGGTGAGGGAATTAAAATTGAAAAAAACAGTGTTTACAATGTTGTTTGCTCTGGGACTCATGGCAGCATCAAATGCTGATTGCCAGGCAGATGTTGATAGTGACTTGGAAGCAAAAAAAGTAGTTTCTAAAGTATTGGAGGTTGACGGAATACACGCAACTGCTGAAGAATTCAATATTGGAAGAGGCTATCTTGCATCAAGAATCTACATAGATTCAACTGAAATATTTGTTACAGGTCTTGTGGAAGATAACATTGACAAAGTAGAAACAGAATTAGTCAGAAATTATAATGCATCAAAAGAAGTAATTATTGAAGACAGTAATTTAATAGATGCAGAGAAAATTAAAGAAACCTACAACAATGAATATATGTGTTGGGCAGCTACTTCCGCAAATCTTCTTACCTATTCAGGTTGGGCACAGAAGGCAGGCTTCGAAAATGAAGATAAACTTTGCTTGGATTATGAGAGCCATTTTAAGAATGTGGGACTTGACGCCGGTACATCTATGAGTTGGTTCTTTAACGGTTCCACAGGGTTTTCTATGAGTGATACTTCCAAAATACTCAGAGACTATCCTGAATCCGGTGCATATATAAGAACCGTTAACTCAAAAGATATTTTAGCTCAATATGATCTGTATGGAGAGAATGCTTATAAAGCTATGCCTTATTTAAAGCTACATCTAAAAGAAGGTGACGGTGTATATATTCGCAAAACTCAAAGTTCCGGTAACAATTATATGGGTGGACATCTTATGAACTGTTGGGGATATATAGTAGACAACTCTTACAGTGAAGATTCTAAAGCACACTACAAAGCTCTCATAACCGGAGATTCCGTATCTACTATGAGATACCAAACCAAAGCAGAAGCTCCAAACCAATATAATATTTATCATCTTGAAGGGTATAAAGGAGATACTTATGAAGGATTTTTGGACGGTTTTAAAATGACTGATTACTCTCAATATACAGATTACTTCACAAATTTTGGAGCTATTGCTTCTGTAGATGGATGTACCGAATTGACAGTTGAAACTGAAGGTTGTGGAAATACTGCAAAAACAATTGATATTTCGTCTCATTTCCTGGGCTCTTCTTTTGATAGTTTAGATATGCCTAGTCCACTTAGACTTTCAACTGTTCCTAGCGACGAAAATATTAGTATTGTTTTTACACTGATTAACTATTCAGATCTCATATTCGACGGAACAATCAAGTACTCTGTTGATATTTTGGATTCTGAAGAGAAAAATGTTTTTCACTATGACAGTGAATTTAACGGAAAGATAAACAATTCAAATAGCTTCGTGTTTCAAAATATTGATACCGGCAAAACTTTTAGTCCCGGAAACTACGAAGTTTATTTAACAATCAACCCGAACAAAGATTTCGAGGAAGCATTTTATTATAACAACGTTAAAAAATATTCATTTAAAGTCCTGGACAACCCATTCCAAGACTTAGCCGTTTCAGTAGATTTAACAGAAAATGATGCAAACGTGGCTACTGCAAATTTGCACTTTACCGGAATACCTGAAGAGTACAAAGATAAAAAATTCCACTTTTATCTCTGTGCGTCCTATTATATCAACGGAGTATGGTCACCGTATGAATACATCAACCACTATTCTTCTGGGTCAATTACGGATGACACTCTCGACATAACAAAAAAAGGAACTGCAGTAAAATTTAAGTTTTTTGTGAGTTGTTCTGAAAATGATCCTTTTGTTTCAATAAAAAGTGATGAGTGTGCCTACTCAATACTTCCTGTAAACAAACCGGCAGATAATTCAGGAAACAATACTTCAAGCAACAACATATCAGGCACTAACACTTCGAATAGTAACAATACTACTAACGTTTTGACAAACGGACAAGGAAATTCTGCCACTGCAAACAACAGTGATTCTTCCGCTTCCATTTCTAAGTCAAAGGTTAAAATTTCTTCTTTAAAAAACAGTAAGAAAAAAGCATTTGTTCTTAAATTCAAAAAAATAAGTGGTGCTAAAAAATATGATGTTTCTTATTCACTGAACAAAAAATTCAAAAAAGCAGTGACTAAGACTACAGCAAAAACAACCTTTACTGTAAAAAAACTGAAAAAAGGTAAAACCTACTACGTCAGAGTCAGAGCAGTAAACGGAGCAACAAAAGGTAGTTGGTCTAAGATTGTAAAAGTTAAGATAAAAAAATAAGAGTTAAGCTTATAAAATAAAAATATAGCTTATATAATGAGAGTTAAGCTGAAATAATAAATATTAAACTGAAAAACAGGGCTGTTGCATTGGTGATATAATTTTAAAATCAACCAATCGGCAACAGCCCTGTTATTATGTTGTATTAATTATTATTATGTTTTTTATTATCAGTTATTTTATCAAGTATACTTTCAGATACTTGTCATTTATAAATTTAATTATCCTCTGTTCTGAGCATCTACAAGATTTGTACTGTGATATATCTCACGAAGTTTTGGCTTCTCAATCTTTCCTGTAGCATTTCTTGGTACTTCCGCAAAGATAATTTTCTTTGGTCTCTTGTATCTTGGAAGCGTCTTGCAGAATTCCTGAATCTCTTCCTCTGTACATTCTGTATCAGGATTGAGTTCGATAATTGCTGCTGTGATTTCTCCAAGTCTCTCATCTGCAAGTCCGATAACAGCCACATCTTTAATCTTTGAAAACTTGCTGAGGAAGTTCTCAATCTGTACAGGGTAGATATTTTCGCCACCGCTGATGATTACATCCTTCTTTCTGTCGACAAGATAAATAAATCCGTCTTCATCCATCTCAGCCATATCTCCTGTAAACAACCAACCATCTTTTAATGTGTTTGCTGTAGCTTCAGGATCGTTGTAGTAACATGTCATGACACCAGGTCCCTTAACAATAAGCTCTCCCACTTCACCCTGTGCTACTTCAACGCCTTCAGTATCAACAATCTTTGCTTCCCAGCCGTAACCCGGAATTCCGATAGCTCCAACCTTTTCGATATTGTCCATTCCAAGATGTACACATCCAGGTCCTATTGACTCGCTGAGTCCGTAGTTAGTATCGTACTTATGATTTGGAAAATATTCTTTCCAACGTTTGATAAGGCTCTGTGGTACAGGCTGTGCACCTATATGCATAAGTCTCCACTGAGACAACTTATAGTCTTCTATCTTCAATTCTCCTCTGTCCAGTGCTAGAAGAATATCCTGTGCCCAAGGCACTAACAGCCAAACGATAGTACATCCTTCATTTGATACTGTTTCAAAAATAGTCTTTGGTGTAACACCTTTTAACAATACCGCCTTTCCACCTGTGAGAAGACTACCAAACCAATGCATCTTCGCACCTGTATGATAGAGTGGCGGAATACACAAGAACACATCGTTCTTTGTCTGTGCGTGATGATTCTGCTCAACCTTAGCAGCATGCATAAGACTCTCGTGATTGTGAAGAATAGCCTTAGGGAATCCTGTTGTTCCTGATGAAAAATAAATTGCTGCATCATCTTTGTCATCAAGAATAATATTTGGTGCAACTGATGAACAGTTATTAACAAGATTATCATATGGTTCCGCAAATGTTGGACATGTTCCCCCAACAAAGAAAAGAATTCTCTTTTCGCCTATATCATCGACAATCTCTTCAATACGTCCGATAAATTCAGGACCAAAGAAAAGAACATCCGTCTCTGACAAATCAAGACAATACTTAATCTCTTCCGCATCAAATCTGAAATTCATAGGAACTGCAAGTGCTCCTGTCTTCAAGATACCAAAGTAGATAGGTAACCACTCAAGACAATTCATCATAAGAATAGCAACCTTATCTCCCTTTTGAATTCCTCTGCTGAGAAGAAGGTTTGCTACTCTGTTTGCCTTTTCATCAAAAACCTGCCATGTAATCTCTCTTCTGTAATGGCAGATTGGATTGGCCTCTATTAATTCATAATCTCTCCATGTAACTCTTTTTCTCTCTTTTACGTCCGGATTGATTTCAACTAAAGCTACATCATTTCCGAACTGATTTGCGTTATGCACAAGTAAATCTGTAATTGGCATTTTTAAACTCCTCCGTATATTAGTGCGACACAAAAAAAATCTCGGCTTTTCTTTGTCGCTTTAAATCCCTAAAGTTTATTATAATAAGTCCTGCATGGTTCGTCAACGTCAAATACCATAAGGTTTCTGTCAAGTAATCGTTGGCACGATTTCTATCACAAAAAAAATCTTATGTTTAATTGCCTCTCCGGGCAGTTTTATTCATTAGCTGCTTAATTACCCTTTATCATGCGTATATGTCCTGTCAAGGGTGCAAAGCATC
>JAEEGL011347902.1_pt1 | contig 15378 bp, 6 predicted proteins | sample 9134231 | NCBI WGS metagenome assembly JAEEGL01 (sample SAMN16246548, study PRJNA631951) | gut metagenome | biome: gut microbiome; feature: rumen; material: fiber-attached | host: Bos | place: Iran: Karaj | collected 2018-10 | reverse complement strand
GTTTATTTTAAGGTCGAATAAATTTAGTAAACAAATCATACAAAATAATTTCAAACATACAAAAATTATATATTATATACACAAAATGCTTAAATTTTTAAAATTTGAGCAATATCACACACGATGTAATTTTATTTTTACCAGTTGACAACGTAATTTTAGTTTACTTATGAGCACCTGTTTATAAAAAAGCAAACAAATGTTTACAAGTAAAGATTGTTCAAAATAATTCGTTAAAAACGCATTAATTCGTCTTAACACTAAACAATAAAAGGCGATCCCCCGCCTTCGCGGGGATGACAACGTAAAACAAAAAAGCCCGAGAATTCACAATTCCCGGACTTTTAAAGTTTTCCCGCAGGGGCGGGCTTCGCTGTTTTAGCTTTTAGTCGAGCTTGATCTTCTTGAGGCTCGTCATACCAGCGTTTTTGACGCGTACAACGTAGAGACCGTTCGGAACAGCCTTCAAGGAGACGTTCAACACTCCATTGGCGTGATTGTCGAACGACTTCAACACGCTACCCGTCATGGAAATCAAATCCACATGGACATTGCCATTGGCAGCAATTTGGAGCGTTCTACCGGCAAGCGTCATCTTCGGAGCGCTCGTCATTGCGGCGGTCAAGGCAGTCGTTCCGCTGCTGGAGCTGGATTCCGGATTCACGGAGCTAGAAGAAGTCGGCTGCGAAGGCGTTGCAGCGGCAAGGTTCGGCATGTTACCCGAAACGAGAAGTCCGTTCAAAAGCTTGAGAGACTGGTTGAAGTAGTTTTCGTCACCGAGAGCGACCGCTTCCTTCCAGTATTCATCGAGCTTTGCCTGATACTTGGCATCGGAGATAAGAGATGTCATGAGGGAGGTCACGAACGTGCTGTTGTGATCGTTGCCAAGACTGCCAGACGATCTGAGGACAGGGCCCTTCATGTTGGCGGCACTGACGGTAGAAACAAATTCAGCCATCTTCTTGTCGAGAGCGAGAGCTCGCGTATCGCCATGCCAGCAGACAGCCTTTGCATTACGCCACGGAGCGCGGGATGCATCGTAACTATAGTAGTCATCTTCGCTCTTGCCGTTTTTATCAGTCCAGTCATCAATGAGGCCCGTCGTAACTTCTGCAGAACTAGCTTCGTAAAGCTTCATGTTGGCATCGTAAGCGGTCTTGTTCCAGAATTCCGCATTGTCTGTATCGATCAAGGCAAAAACCGGCATGTAGGCGGGGTCAAAATAGCCTGGGTTCTTGCGGTTGTATGCAGCATCGCCCCACTTGTCGCCCGGCAAATGCAGACCATTCGATTCGAACTCAGACTTTTTCATAGCTTGGATGAGCTTCTTGGCATCTTCCTTATACTTTTCGTCACCGAACTGGTAGTATGCCATCGCAAGAGCGGCAGCGGCATCGATATCGCCATCGAGTGCAGCACCGTTACCGGCGTCCCACGACTGAGAAAGGTTACCGACCTTCCAAATCATGAGACCGTTTTCGTTCATCATCTTCTTGTAGAAGTTCCAAATCTTGTCGAATTGCGGCTGATAGCTTGTGGTGTTGTCGCTAAAGTAGACCATAAGGAGCATGCCATAGCCGACACCTTCCGAGAAATACGTATCGGAGCCCGGATCAGAACGGACACCGGCAACATCGCCCTGTTCGTTGTACATGGCCTTCATCCAGTAGGCAAACTGGGACTTCAATTCTTCGGAGGCTTTAGCCTTGTCGCTCAAGAGCGTCGCATTTCCACCGTAATCAGACATCTGCGGGAACGGGAAGTTCACCTTAGCTTGGGCAAGACCAAATGCAAACAGACCTGCAAGACCCATTTTCGCCAAACGATTCATACACAACTCCATTGCCCACACAGGGCCGTTAAATCTATCTAAAAATAAATTATTAGCGACCAAATTTAAATTTTTTTAGTCTTACGTTTTAGTACTGTGTGCGGTCCATCACGACAAAAAGGGAGTCCCGATACGCAACGTGCCATTTTTCGCTAGAATCAAGGGCATCAAGCAATTTATCCCACCTAGCGTAATAGCGTAACGGGAGCACCACACGGTCGATTTCCTGCGAATCGGCATCCACCAAAAAGAGCCGGGGCATATCCGCATAGGCCAGGTAACGTTCAAAGAAATCCGCCGTTTTTAGGATAAAACGCCCATCGATATATATCGAATCGAGCGGGTTCATAAAAGCCAAATAGCCACCTGCGCGGTCATCGTTAAACAGCCTACCAGGGTGAGGATTTTCCATCATCCAATGCGCCGCCCCCACAGGCACACGCTGACAAGACACCATGGAATCGTAAGAAGACAGAGACTTGCACCAATGTCCAATAACAAAAGCCAGAACTACAGCCGAAAGCAACAAATCCGGCGTAAATAGTGGGCTTAAGGAAGAACTCAAATTTCGAGTTTTTTGAGCAATTTTACCCTTAAGCTTTAGCTTAGAGCCAAGCATTCGCGACTTTTCGGCAAGACTTCTTTTTAATTTCAAGCCTGTATTTTTGATTCTCAGGCTCGTATTCTTGATTTTTTGGTTTGAAGTCGACTGTTGCATCGAAAAATGCACAACGGTTGCTACAAAAACCGGCAAGAACAGCACGAAGTTGCGTTCAGCAATAAGTGCGAGAACCGCCGTGATGAAAAGCCAGGAAGGCAACAAACGGCGATTAAAAATCGTCTCGACACGTTCGTTCGTCTGCCACGACAACTGCCACGAAGAACTTGGAGAGGGTTGCAAATACCACCGGACCACAGCAAGAACAATTCCTATCACACAAAATGCAAGCATCGAGGCTGACTGCAGTACATTTTCTCCGTTCAGCAAAAGCGTAATTGGCGAGCGGTTCTCGGCAATTTCACTAGCAAAAACCGTAGCCGACGGCGAAAGTCCAAGCAATCGGTCAAACAGCTCAAACGGATATGGAATCAGGTTCATGCCATCGCTATGCAAAAATGGCATTGCAAAAAGGAGAATTACAAAAATAGTCTGCCACGCCACAGTTTTAAAGAGGATCCGAACCCCATTCCATTGCCGGACCTTTCCAAATTTAACCCAGCGCCTAAACCAGAGACTATACGAGAAAAAGCCATACGCAAGGATCAACCCCAGAATATATAGGCCCTGGAATTTACACCAAATCCACTGGATAAACAGGGCAAGCAGTACACCTAAAAATTTATACAAGCGAGTCACATCACGGAACGTCAGGTGAAACACGTGATGGAATTTTTTAGGATCTGCACGCCGGTCCGTTTTACGGTCTTCACGCCATCCAAAAAAAAGCCACGGCAAAACGTTCCAGAATATTCCAAGGAACAACAAACTAAACAGCACCGGTCTAATTTCAAGCTGATAGCGGAAAAGAAACAGAACGACAACAATTCCCGCAAAAGTTATTGAAGAAAACGATTGGATTTTTTTGACCGTAGGCAAAAGAAACAACATAAAAACAACGCCCCAAAGAAGCGCCTTGAAGGCAACCAACAGTGGAGCACCACCAAGATCATAGACAAACGCTACCGTCTGCTGAAAATATTCATGCACGTTCACAACAGGCTCGCGAACAGGAGTCCATGTTGTCACCCATTCACGAGCACAGGCCAAATGCCACCAGATATCAGTATCCGTCAACGGGAATATCGCAAAAAACGCAACAGCTACAGAAACTAAAATCAATGGCAATAGCATAAAGGACCTACTTTTGAGACTTGTCCAAAGATTGAATCAGCAAATCCAAACGCGAAGAAAGCCGTTCAGCGCCTTCCTTATTCAAATGATCAAAGTCACATGCCATAGAAGTCGGGTAATCGTGATCACCAAAGTTATTCTCGTCCATGACGACAAAATTCGACTTTCCGTCAGCCCATGTCTTAATTTCTTCAAGCAATGCTTTTGCATGACTACGACGCATACCATGACGCCCATACGTGCCTGTATCCTTGTAGTACGGACTAATCGGGAATGTCACACCAATTACGGTAATTCCCTGTTCCTTTGCCATGAGGACAATATCTTTCAGCTTTTCGACATCACCAGAGAAAATCGCCGAGCACTGGTTCAAATCATTCTTCGCCAGGCATTTACTCAATGTCGTATCGGCCACACAGACACCTAAGTTATACTTTAAAGCACATGTATTCTGATCCATATCAACAAGGCAATTGGCTAGATTCTGATTGAATAGGCAATCGCTCCACATCGAATCCCCGCGAATTTCAGACTTGCCATATTCATCGAACCAGCCCGCATTATCAAGAGCCGCATGCCAGCCACGGGACTCAATACCCTGTATAGCCTCCGGCGTAGCATTTTCCATAACAAGCTTTATAAATTCAGCATCAACTCCACCTGGATAAAATTCATGATTTTTATCATATTCAAAGCCTAAAGCGCCTTGTATACTGGTATTGATATCCGTACGTTCATCACCATTGAACCACAAGTCAAAATCAAGGCCAAGAACAACATATTTAACCTTCGGGCACAAATTCATGACATAGTTCTTAAAAAGATAATGCATGCAATGCATATCGCACGGGACTATCCCCATGTTTATCGCAGGCTTGCTCATTTCTGGAGCCGCAAAGCCCGCCCACATATGAGAGTTTCCAAGGCCAACAATTTCAACAGAATCCTTTAGTTGCCAGAACATCGGCATTTTATTCGAAAGCAAATAATATGTCTGATTTTCAGCGGACCAGTAGTGTCCAACGCTATCAGCGCTCCAATTTTCACCGCTCGAAGTTTTATCGAAAGGAGTCCATAAGCAAGGGTGCCAAAGTTCTTCACCTTCAACAAGGTCTGTCACAGAGGAGTTTTCAACATTCACCAATGAAATTTTCTGATGAGCGCCATCAATATTCGTCAATGTCACCACGGCAATATCTTCTTCATTTAGCACCCATTCACTATGGTCAAATGTATATCCCTTAGGCGATGCCACTGATGTCACCAATTTTCCATCTGGCCCTGCAATAAACATGCGCTCATGCACACGATACTCGTCTCCCACAAATTTAACGCCTGTTTCGCCGGTAAAATCAAGGAATAGAGTTTGTTTTGTAGCCCTATTCAAGGAAGCATTGCAAGCCTGATCACCACCATACCAAACCGTATCTTTGGCTTTTGCATCAACGGTAGATCCTTTTGATGCAATTCGAGCACGGAGCACCCTAGCCCCTGTCACTGACAATTTTTCGTCATCACTAATGCCTCCGTGGTAAGCGCCATCAAACAACTTGACAGGCTTTCCAAATACACCATTGGCAAAAGGGACCTGCCATGTACTCTGCGACAAGAACAAAGATTCATCTTCATTGTTAACGGCGTCCGTCACATAGACAATCACCGTATCGCCATTGTCAAGCACGCGCCAACGCGGAACAGCAGCGCTTTTCACATTCAACTTGACGATTTGACTGCCCTCAGCATCTAGATTTCGCACATAAACAGCAGACGGGCCACCAATGCCCTCTTCACTCGTGCTGAACGCGACACGCTTGCCATCCGGCGAAATATCGGGATGATAGGCATCAAGCGTGTCCTTAATTTCAACAACCATCGGCGTAATTTTTGCAAAGTCTATATAAGCAAGATTTTTGGTCACATCATTGCGGAAGACAAGCTTGGATCGGGAAGTCCCTAAAATAGAGGCGACCTTTTTAGAACCTACTACAACAGAAACACTAGAGGATACAGCATCTCCCGAGGGATCAAGCCAAACTGGATTTTTAATTTTTCCATAGGCAAGACGGAATCCAAGATACCCCGAAGAACTTCTTCCTGTCACCGTGTAAACGTCGCCACGAGCGTACAGGTTAATACTTTGAGGTTCACTCCTGAAGCTACCCCCCTTAATAATACGTTCACCAAGGGTACCTCCATTCATCGAGCCTACATAATTTGTTATTACCGTATCACGGAAATTTCCAAGCCAGTCGTTAGACCATTCCGTCACGTTTCCAAGCAAATCGCAAAAGCCGTTTCCGTCCTTTTTCTTGCAGACTTCATGAGGTTCAAAGCCAGAATTATTTGCATTCCAGCTATTTTCAGCATTAAACGAGAGCCCTGCGGCATACACCCATTCCGCTTCAGTCGGCAAGCGGAATGCATCGACATTGGGATTAAACTTAAAGCCATCCATCAAGACACAATGACCACCCTTGTCAAATTCCAACGATGAATAAATATAAGCGGTATCCTTCCCCACTTCTTTACTTTTGGCATTGGCATAAAGGGCAGCATCATAGAAAGTCACATTGACAGCCGGCAATTTTTTCTTAGTACATTCCAGAGTTACACGGCCTTTTTTGCCGCCCATCAGTTCATTAAATTCACCACAAGTGACCTCGTGCATGCCAAGTTGGTAATCGTAAGCAAACTTGACATCCATTACAGGGCGCTCATTCGCCTTAGCCGTCTTCAAGTTCGTTCCCAGCTCAACAAATTTTCCCGAAGAACGAATCAGGATAAAGCCATCCTGCAAATTGGCATCAGAACAATCTTTCGCATTTGAACACAGCAAGGGGGAATCCACTTTACCTTCAGATGGAGAATCCGAGCCACAGGATTCCATCAAAATAACGGCAAGGGTAATAACCCCAAAAACAAGTCCATTTTTTATACAATTAAATTTCATAATTATCTTCCTAATGTTAAAAGCAAAGAATCAAGCCTTTGCGTCAGTTTTTTTGCACCTTCAATGCTCAAATGGTCTGTATTTATAGCCATTTTGTCAGAATAATCATGATTGCCATCTTTATTCTCATCCATCAGTACAAAACTAGAATATTTTTCATCCATTTTCACTAAAGATTCCATCACCTCTTCTGCGATAGAACGCGTAGGTCCATAGCGGCCCCAGGAGCCCGTTTCACGATAACGGGGGTTCTGCGGGAAAATGACACCCACAATTTTCAAGTCCAACGAATCCATTTTCTGAATAAACATTTCAAGCCGATTCAAGTTCCAGGCCACATTGTTCAGCTGAGCCCTAGACCAGTTAGAATCTAGTTCCACTAAAGGTATTCCCCATTCGGTTCCTTCATCGCTAAAGAAACCACGCATTTCAACAAAGTTCTTTTTGGCGGACTCGGAATAGTTTGCCGCATTTTCGACAACATCTGTAAAATATTCAGGCAGGCAATCCTTCCAGAATCCATGATTGGCATCATAGACATAGCCAGGCGTATTTGTAAATATCTGGTCCGAAAATTCCATTCTATTGAGCCACAAGTCGATATCTACAGACAAGACAATATATTTCAATTTTTTCAAATGGTTTACGCCATAGTTCTCGGCAACATACAACGTAGCATTCAAGTCATTACCCATATGGCCGATATTCGTTGCAAAACCGGATTCCATATCCGTGACAATAATTCCCTTCTCTACTCTCGAGCTACCCACACACAAGACATCTATAACATCTTTATACTTCCACATAATCGTAAGCTTAATGCCAATCGATTCATGGGTTCCATCCTGGCCTTCAACAAAATATACGCCAGCACTGTCAAGATCGAGGATATCGTCATTTAAAGAAAAGCTCCCTTCAGTCCAAAGGCATGGATGCCAAAGTTCATCACCCTCGACAAGGTCTACAACAGAACTATCAGTCAAGTTGACAAGCACAATTTTATGGTGCGCCCCCTGAACATTCGTTAGGGTCGCAACCGCCATATTCTTTCCGCCGATAGCCCACTCGCTATGGTCAAAAGAATAGCCATCTGGCGCTGCGACAGACTGTACAATTTTTCCAGTTGAACCAGCAACAAGCAGTCGTTCATGCGTCCCATACTGTTTACCAACAAATTTAACGCCAGGTTCGCCCCCGAAATCCAGGAACAGCGTGCGCTTACTGCTATCCTTGGCAAGAGACGCGTTGCAGGCCTGTTCATCATTATACCACACGACATCTGCAGCATCCGCCAATGTTTTTCCAGAATCTGCTATACGAGCACGTAAACGACTAGAACCTGTAACGGCGAGCATGTTATCTTCACTTACGCCACCATGATAAGCACCATCAAAAAGCTTAGTCGGTTTACCAAACTTGCCATTTGCAAATTTAACCTGCCATGTGGATGATGACTTAAATGAGGTTTCATTTTCATTATTTCCAGCACTCGTCACATAGACAATCACCGTATCCCCATTTTCAAGCACTCGCCAACGAGGAATGGCAGCACTTTCGACATCCAGCTTGACCGGCGCCATTCCATCCGCATTCAGTTCCCGCACATAGAGTTCCGAAGTGCCCAACACCCCTTCGAGTCCAGTACAGAAAGCCACCTTTTTACCATCAGGCGAAATATCCGGATGATAAACATCAAGCGAATCTACAATTTCATTCACCACAGGCGAACCGCTCAAATAGTCAATGTAGGCCAGGTTTCCGGTAATATCGTTACGGAAAGCAAGCTTCACCTTGTACGATCCCATTAACGAGCGCATCGTCAATGAAGATGTCAAAGGAACGATTCGAGAATCGACAAATCTCCCGTCAGAGCCCATCCACGTGGCCTCAGGAATTGCACCAAAAGCCAAGCGGAAACCTATATAATCCTTGTGAGTAGATGAAGTCACCGTGTACACATCGCCACGATTATACAGCTCAATTGATTTCTCCGCATTTCTGTAACTGCCGCCCTTGACAACTCGCATTCTCGATGAGCCTGCATCTGGAGCGCCAACATAGTTCGTCACCACGGTATCACGGAAATTTCCAAGCCAGTCGTTCGCCCATTCCATGGCATTTCCAATCATGTCGCAAACAGCATCGGCAGACTTTTTTTCAGTACAAACTTTGTGTAGCTGGTAGTCTGAATTTTCGGCAGTCCAGCCTTCCAAAGCATTCCTGTTTTTCTGGGCGACAAGGACCCATTCCGCTTCGGTCGGCAAGCGGTATGCATTAACCTCAGGATGAAACGCGAAGCCTTCCAAGTTTATGCAATGTTTTTCGTTATCGAACTGTGCCCGTACATAGGTATAAGCCGTATCGAAATTTTCTGCCTTGCTGCGTTCATTTGCAAAAAGTACCGCATCGTAATAAGTCAAATCCGTTGCAGGAATATTGTCGCTAGGGCAGTCCAGCCTATAACCAAATTTCGGCTTCATGAGCGCATTGAACTCGCTGCAGGTCACCTCGTGCTTGCCCAGCGAAAAGCTGTAATCCAAGGATACTTTCATCTGCGGGCGTTCCATGGCCTTGGCCAAAACATCGTTTGTTCCCAAAAGCACAGTCGCCTTTCGAGCATTCACACGCACCATATCCGGCAGGGAATCTGCCGTTATGGACGCTTCCAACCTACTCGATGACGAAACGCCATCGGAATCCGAGCACGACGTCAAAAGAATTATAAGCGAGGCTATCAAATACTTCAACATAAATCATTCCCCCAATGTCGCAAGTAGAGAATCCAGCCTTCGCGTATATTGCTGAGCCCCAAGAGCGCTCAAATGGTCTGTATTATAAGCCATTTCATCTGTATAGTCATGTTCACCGAACTTGTTTTCATCAAATAGCACGACATCCATTTTTTCGACATTTTCAATAATCATTTTTGCATAGCTGCGCTTGGGTCCATATATGCCAAAAGTTCCTGTTTTTGCAAAACCAGGATGCTGAGGCAAGACCGTAACAATAACCGTTATTCCCTTTTCGCGTGCCGTTTGCACCATAGCCTCAAAAGTGTTCCAGTTTCGCTTGTATAAGGGTGCATCGAATTTTAACTCATTTGAATCGCGAATGCAGACGGCCAGAGTCCAGCTTCTTGACGGCATCAGAAAATCTTCTAGATCGTACTCGAATTGTACCGCAGTCTGGGGACGAGGTGTTGCCTTTACAGCATCAACAAAATGTTCTGGCAAGCCATCCGTCCAGAATTTATGGTCTTCATCGTATTTATAGCCTGGGACCTTGTCATAAATTACCGCAACCCATGTATCATAACGGTCAGTCCACAACATTGCCGGGGACATTTCCAAAATCAGGAATTTCAGATTTTTCAGATGATTCAGGACATAGTTGTAAAACAGATAACTCATTCCCGTCATCTGTCCCGATGAGAAAGCCATATTCAAAAGATGGTTCGATTTCACATCCTTGTCATGGAGCGCAAACATTGTTCTTGACGAGCCCAGCGCAACGGCCGTAATCTGGTCGCGGTTTTCCCAAAACCGTTCCATCTTTACGCGTAGTTCCAACGCACTATACGTTGCCGAAGGATGGTAATAGACTCCAGCGCTATCCGTATTGATCGTTTCGCTTCCATAGCGATTTCTAGAATGCCATAGACACGGATGCCACAGTTCATTTCCTTCAACAAGAACCCTAATGGAGTCACTCGACAGGTCAATCAAGGCAATTTTTCTATGCGCCCCATCTATATTTGCAAGTGTCGCAACAGCCAAGTTCGAGCCACCCAACACCCATTCCGTATGGTCAAACGTATAACCTTCTGGAGCGGCCACGCTGTGAACAAGTTCACCATCACCATTCATGATCAATAAACGTTCATGGGCTCGATACGACAGTCCGACAAACTGAACTCCCACAGGTCCTTCAAAATCAAGGAACAAAGTCCTATCGCTACCGTCATTAGCTAGGGAAACGTTGCAGGCTTGGCTTCTACCATACCATATAAAGTCTCTTTCCGCAAGTTCACCGCTGTTTTCAGACATTCTATGAACTCGTAAAAGTTTTGAACCCGTAACAGCAAGCCGATTGTTTACGCCGCCATGATAAGCGCCATCAAATAATTTCTGGGGAACGCCAAATTTGCCATTGCTAAAAGTAACCTGCCACGTACTCGAAAGGGCAAATGCAGCACCATCGCTATTATCGGCCGCCGTCGAAACATAAACAATAGCAGTGTCACCATTCTCTAAAAGACGCCAACGCGGAATAGCGGCATTTTCAACATCCAACTTAACAAGTCCAGAGCCCGAAGCATCCAAGTTACGCACATAGACGCTTGAAGAGCCCACCCCGCCTTCAATTCCTGTACAAAAGGCGACAAGATTTCCATCAGGCGAAACATCTGGATGATACACCTGCAACGTATCCTTGATTTCGACCACGGAAATAACGCCATATCCGTAATCAATAAAGGACAAGTTACCCGTTTCATCATTGCGGAACACCAGTTTTGTATCAAACGTTCCTGTCAAATGTTCAACTTCATAAGTATCCGCCAACAAGTCCAAAACAGACTCTTTAACAGAGCCACGTTCGTCAAGTCTAGATGCATTGGGAATCGCACCAAGTGCAAGCCTGAATCCAAGATAATCGCCCTTTGTAGACGAAATAACAGTATAGATATCACCTCGACTGAAAGTTTTTATCTGAGAAACTTCATTTCGGAAACTTCCCCCTTTGACAACACGTTCGCCAAGGCTACCGCCATCTGCACCACCCACAAAATTCGTGACAGTACCGCTCTTAAAATACGTAAGCCAATCATTCACCCACTCCAAGGCATTTCCTGCCATATCGAAAACACCAAGCGCATTTGCAGGAGATGTCATCACGTCTTGCAGCTTAAATCCTGAGTTTTCGCTATGCCAGCCAGTTTCGGCATTCCACTTCTGATTTGCAACATAGACCCATTCGGCCTCTGTCGGCAAGCGGAATCCTTTTACGTTTTCATGAAATACGAGCCCTTCCAGATTGTCGCATCCGCCAAGTTCATTAAACGAAGCCTTCGTATACGTATAAACGGTATCTAGGCGTTCGGCTTTGCTTTTGGCATTCGCATAGAGAACGGCATCAAAAAAAGAGACATTTGTCACCGGAATTTTTTCACTACAGTCGGCAGAGCATTCAGCGCCGGCATTTCCGCGCAAAGCAAGATACTCGCCTCGCGTGACTTCATGTTCGCTTATATAAAAGTCATACGTAAAGCGGACCTTCATTTTAGGCATTTCGCTTCTACGAGCGTTTTCTTCATCCGTTCCAAGAAAAGTCGATTTTCCATTTGCAGGCACCAGAACAAAGCCATTTATATGGAGCAGTTCGGATTGCGTTGATTCATGGGAAAAACCGGGATTTTCGTCTGTACACGAAACATTCCACAAAAGGGTCAACAAACAAAACAATAACCCAACTAGTCGCCCATGAACAAGATTTCTCATTTTTCCTGCTCCCAGGACAACAGCAAATTATTCAATCTATAGCTCAATAACCCAGCACCGCCATAACAAAGATGGTCTTCATCAACGGCCATATTGTCTGTATAGTCGTGTTCGCCCATTTTGTTTTCATCCATTACGACAAAGTTCGGATACTTCTTATTCAAGGCCTGGAGCTCTTCAATTAGCTTTTCGGCCCTACTACGGCGAAGGCCATAGCGGCCAAAAGCGCCTGTTTCTGCATACGCAGGGCTCTGCGGGAATATCACACCTACAACACGGACATCACGCTTTGCGGCCTCTTCAATAATGGATATCAGAGCTTCCTTACTGTTTTCCAGCAAATCTTCATGGTAGTCATAATAAGTACTGTCCATTTCGATTTCAGGATTTTCACGCCATGAGCCACAATTAGAGTATGAATAACGGCCACGGTCCTTCATGTAGGAACTTTCATCCGAAGAGCCTATCGCATTTTCAGTATATTCCAGCAAACCTTCCGGAACGCCATCTTTCCAGTAACCGTGATTCTTGTCGTACACATATCCCGGATAATCATTAAAATCCGTATAGAACATATTGTCGCCATCGGGACCATCGACCTTGTACCAAAAATCGATATCTAGCGAGACTATCAAATACTTCAATTTTTTCAAATGGTTGAACAAATAATGGTTCAAGTAATCACGTGTCATGTAAATTGAATTTGGCGTTTGTCCAAAATTCACAGCAAAAAAGCTTTTATCAAAACGCGAAGGACTTACACCAAGCATAGGCCTTGAAGAACCCAAGATTGCCACGTTTGCTGAATCACGGTACTTCCAGAGAAGTTCCATATTAAAGCGCATAATGATAGAAGACCATTCATCTGCCGGGCGCAAATAGACTCCTGCGCTATCAGGATCCAGCTTCGATGATTTGGAGACTTCATACTTTTTACGCCAAATTGCCGGATGCCAGAGTTCGTCCCCCTCTACTAAGTCTAAAATAGAGCCTTCACCCACATTTACAAGGACAATTTTTAGATGCGCACCATTTGCGTTCGTAAGGGTCGCAACAATAAAACCGCCATCAGGTTCATGGCTTACATAATTCTGAGCCCATTCTGCATGGTCAAAACTAAAGCCCGCAGGCGCAGCAATCGCCTTAATCAGCGTCCCTGTACTGTCAGCAATCAACAGGCGTTCATGAGTTCCATAGTCTTCACCAACAAATTCTGCACCCGTTTTTGAGCCAAAATCAAGGAAGGCCACACGCTTCGAGCCATCTTTCGCAAGCGACACATTGCACGCCTGCTCGCCATTATACCAAACAGTATCGCGTGCATTCGCCAAAGTTTTACCAGCCTTGGCAATACGTGCACGCAACAGACTCGACCCCGTTACAGTAAGTGTATTGTCATCAGAAATTCCGCCGTGATAAGCGCCATCAAAAAGTTTTTGAGGAACGCCAAAGCGGCCATTGCCATACTTCACCTGCCACGTGCTTTTCGATTTAAACGAAGAAGATTCCTTGTTGTTTCCGGCATCCGACACATACACAATCACGGTATCGCCATTTTCAAGCAGACGCCAGCGCGGTATCGAAGCATTTCCATTCGTCTTGACTTTTAAAGGTTTTGTCATGCTTTCCGAAAGCGGACGAATATAGACCTCCGACTTTCCAGACACGCCCTCCATTCCCGTAGAAAATACAACCAGGCGTCCGTCCGGAGATATATCGGGATGGTAAGAATCTAAAGTATCTAAAAATTCGAAAACCGACAAGGATCCATTGACATAATCTACATAAGCCAAGTTTCCTGTGATATCATTACGGAATACAAGCTTAGTGCGATAGGTCTCCATATTTTTCTTGACAACACTCGCCCCTGCCAACGGGAGAATTCTGCTCTGCCTGACCTGACCATCACGCCCCATCCAAACAGCATCAGGGATTTTACCAAATGCAATACGGAAACCAAGATACTCCGACTTTGCCGCCGAAGTTACAATATAAACATCTCCACGACTATAAAGCTTAATCGAAGACGGATCATTGCGGTAGCTACCGCCCTTAATCACTCGTTCTCCCAATGAACCACCATCAGGGGCACCAACAAAGTTTGTAATAGTCGTGTCCTTGAAATAGCCTAGCCAATCTGACACCCACTCTTTCACATTTCCGCTCATGTCGCAAAAATCCCCGTGAATACGAGGATACGAGCAAACGTTTTTAGGTTCAAAGCCTGAATTCAGCGCATTCCATTCTGCAGCCGGATTCCAATCGCGGTCTGCGGCCATAAGCCATTCAGCCTCAGTCGGCAAGCGATACGCATCTACTTCCGGATGAAAGAGAAGACTCTCCATCGAGACACAGTTGCCAGCAGCATCGAAAGCTACAGAAGAATAAGTGTAGGCCGTATCATAGCCTTCACGCTTACTGCGTTCATTTGCAAAAAGGACGGCATCAAAATAAGTCACCTTTGTCACCGGCAACAAGTCAGAATCTTTACCACGGCAACGATCATCAAATGTTGTCCCCATGATACGTTTGAAGTCGGCACAGGTAACTTCGTGCGCACCCATTGAAAAATCATAATTCAGTGCCGCCCGCAATTGAGGCCATTCATTTGACTTAGCAGACGATGCATACGTTCCCAGGTAAGATAAAGCACCGCCACTTGAGTTCTTTATTTTCGAAGCCCTGATAACAATAAGACCATCATGAACGTTATCCGTTTCTACCGGGGCATTTAGCCAAACATGTTCTCCAAAAAAGGTATCACAAGCAGAAAAAGCCAAAAGAACAGATACTACAAAAAGTACCTTCACAATAGAAAGCAGATAATTTTGACGCTTCGACATTTCTTCCTAAAAATAGAAATTCATGTATATCAAAGCCAAATAATTAGCGGCTCTAAATTGCTATAAAAAGGCATTTAAAGCTTTATAGTAAAAAAAATCACAACGAATTCGGCAATCGGCTTTTTGCAATAGCCTGATTCACGCTAATTCCCGGATATTCCGGGAAAAATTCTTCGGCCATGCGATACCACGTGAGCGCACGCGGAGCATCATTTTCAAGGTACAGATTGCCGATATCAAATGCGGCAAGCCCTACGAACTGTCGCGTTTTAAGCGGTTTAAATTCGAGGCCGGTCCAAGGACCTTTTTGGTACTTTTTGCGATATTCATCATCGGTATAGGTAAAGCCGCGACGGTGCGGTTCCAAGTTCACAAAACTGTCCGAAGTGCCGTAACGCAAAAAG
>JAEEGL010732029.1_pt1 | contig 15378 bp, 11 predicted proteins | sample 9134231 | NCBI WGS metagenome assembly JAEEGL01 (sample SAMN16246548, study PRJNA631951) | gut metagenome | biome: gut microbiome; feature: rumen; material: fiber-attached | host: Bos | place: Iran: Karaj | collected 2018-10 | reverse complement strand
GTCAAGGATCATCAGTGCCGCGATCCTTATTATTTTGGCCATTTTGCAAAATGCCTTTCGTTGTTTATTGTATGCGCAGGCTTCCTCGCCGTTCCGTCTCCGGACGGCCTTTCGCCGCGCTCCGCCGCTCTTACGCCGCGATTTCGACTTCCTTCTGCGGTATAGCCGCGACGGACGCCTTCGCCTGATCCAGAAGCTCCATAGTCTGGATCGCGAACATCATGAACGTTTCCGCGAGCATCGAGAAATCCTCGAGATTGGCCGCTTTATACGCTATATTTTCCATTACGAGTATGTAGTACTCGGTCATTTCGGCGAACTCCGCGATCTTCGCGTACGCCGCGAGCTCCTCATCGGTGAAGTCCGACGTGTCGAGCGACTTGACCGCCACGGTCATCTGCTGAGCACGGCGCGAATCCTCGCTCACCGCCTCCGACAGAAGCACGAGCGCGCTCTGCGACTCAGCGCTCTGGAGCGTGCTGATCTTGGCCGTCGCCATCTCGTAAAGCTCGGCCTCGTCCGTGAGCAGCCTCTTCAGCACCTTTGTATTGCCGCTGTCCGTGAACATCGTCTTCTTCGCGTCGCGGACCGCTTTTTCTTCAGCAGTGCCTATGCTGGCCGTCTTCGTATCGGCGTCCCAGACGATCTGCTCGCCCATCAGCGCCGAGCACGCGCGTATCGGAAGATATACGCTGCCGTTGTAGTTTATCGGATAAACGACGCGGTCCTGCGCGTCCTTAAAGGTCTGAGTCTCGAAGTCGAACATTATTGTAACGTCCGGCTTGACCCACGCCGTTATATTGCCCGAACCGGTAACACCGGCGGCAGGGCCCTTCGACGTGTCGGTTATCGACGCGGCTTCGATGCCGGAATCGGTCGCAAGGTCCGCTTTGACAACACCGACCTTGCCCGGATTCGAAAGCGTCTTGCCGATGAACACCGTCTTGCTGTACTCGTCCCATTCGATCGGCTCGCCCATCATGGCCGATACCGAGCGGATCGGCAGATAAAGACTGCCGTTGAAGTTCAGCGGATATACGAGGTCGCCGTTCGCGTTCCTGAAGGTCAGCGCGTTTCCGTACATGCACACGGTAGTGTCGGTGCGGAGATACGCCATCGCCTTATACGGCGCGGGCTTCGGAGCTTCGGCAGCCGCCGCCGCGCCCGCGGAGGAGCCTGCCGTCTGACCGGAAGCCGCCGGTGCCGCGAAAGCCGCCGCCGACTGTGCGGTTATGAGCGCCGCGACGAGCAGCATCACTATCGCTTTTCTCATTTGCCGACCCTCCCTCTGACCTTGTCGAGGCGTTTCAGCACGCTGCCGCATCTGCACGGAAGCGGGTTCCACCTGCTGATGTCGCCCGTCCTGTAGCGGATGAGCGGCATCGCCGTACGCGTAAGCGTCGTGAACACGATCTCGCCGTACTCCCCGTCCGGTACCACAAGCCCGGTGTCGGGATCCACTATCTCGAAATAAAGATCCGCCTCGCGCGGATGATATCCCATGCCGTTAGGCGCCGCGAAGCACGATATGGCGCCGCCGGAGCCCATCTCGGTCATGCCGTAGTGCTCGTAAACGACGCAGTCCCATTCCTCCTCGAGCTCCTGGCAGAGCTTGCCCGAAACGTACTCGGCCCCGAGTATTACGCTCCTCAGGCCCTCGGAGATCGCGCTGTTCAGGTCCATCTGGCGCGCGTACGCCTGCAGCATCGCTATCTGCGAAGGCATCGCCACGATGGACGTAATGTGCTGTTCCTTTATCGCTCTCGCGAGATTCGCGTACTCCGCGTTCTTTTCGGGCATTCCGTACGGCACGGGCTCGATATCCATGCGCTCGAGTCCCGCCTCCATGATCCTGCCGACCGCGCCCGGGCTCTTGCACGGCAGAAGAATGAGCACCTTGTCCGTCTTGTCGAAAATGCTCCTGAACGCGTTGTGGAAGAAGTCCACCGCGAGCTCTATATCGCTGCCCGAAAAATACGCCTGCTTCTTCTCGCCGGTCGTGCCGAGCGACTTGAGCTTTATAAGGCTGCCGGCCTCCTGGCTGTCGACGCACAGCATCATCTGCCAGTTGTGCCTCAAATCGTCCTGCGTTGTGAATGCGAGCTTTTCGACGTCCTTCAGTGTCTCGATCTTCGGCGTCATCTCCGGCTTGTACACGCCGTCCTCGATGCACAGAAGGCCCCTGTAGAACGGGCTCTTCTCCACAGCCCACGATACCGTTTCCTGTATCTTTCTGAGCTGATACGCCTCCAGAACCTCTCTGTCCAGCGTTTTGGGCTTTTCGCGCCCGTCGGCGAAAAAGCCTTCTTTCTCTATCTTATTGAGTATCCACTCGTCTAAGTATCTCTTCCCCGGTCTGTCCACTTTCCCTTTTACCCTCTTTATAATAATTACGGTTCCGCGCTCCCGCGCGTCACAGCCTATTCGGCCGACACTCCGTATTTACCCGCAAATATCCTTGCCGGCTCAAAGCGCTCCTGCACTTCCTTCTCGCGCATCTTGTAGCCTACCGGCACCATCGCGTAAGGCACGATGTGCTCCGGAATATCGAAATGCTTCCGCACGTGCTCGACGCGCTTCGGATCCGGATAGATGCCGAGCCATACGCCGCCGAGTCCCTGTTCGACGGCTTCGACGAGGATGTTCTCGGTGCACGCGGCCATGTCGAGCGGCCACCATTCGAGGTCCGATCCCTCTACCAGCTTCAGATTCGCCAGCGTAACTATTACCGTCGGCGCGTTCTTTGCGCTCATGGACCAGTTGCTGGTCTGCGACAGTATCTGTTTGCCCTCCTCGTCGGTCACGATGAGGAACTCCCACGGGCGCTCGTTCTTCGACGAAGGCGCCTGCATCGCCGCCTGAAGCAGCGCGTGAAGCTTTTCAGGTTCTACCTGCTGTTCCGTAAACTTTCTTACCGAATATCTGGATGTAGTGTCGCTCATTATGCCCTCTCTTTTCCGGCTTTATCTTTGAGTTCGCTTCTATTTCTTTTCGATCCTGTCGACGCCCATGTACTGTCTGAGCGCTTCAGGAATGACCACGGAGCCGTCCGCCTGCTGGTAGTTTTCAAGTATCGCCGCTACGGTGCGCCCTACGGCGAGGCCGCTTCCGTTCAGCGTGTGAACGAATTCAGGCTTTCCGGCTTCGTTTCTGTATCTGATGTTCGCGCGTCTCGCCTGATAGCTCTCGAAGTTCGAGCAGGACGAGATCTCCACGTATCTTCCGTAGCTCGGCATCCATACCTCCACGTCGTACGTCATCGCCGACGAGAAGCCGAGGTCGCCCGTGGAGAGCCTTACGACTCTGTAAGGGATATCCAGCTTCTGAAGCACCTCTTCAGCCGCGTTCGTAAGGCTTTCGAGCTCGTCGTAGGAAGTCTCCGGCTTTACGAACTTGACCATCTCGACCTTGTTGAACTGGTGCTGGCGGATGAGTCCGCGCGTGTCTCTGCCGGCGGAGCCCGCTTCCTTTCTGAAGCAAGGCGTGTATGCGGTATAGTAGATCGGCAGCTGCTCAGCCGGGATTATCTCGTTCGAGAGGAGGTTTGTTACAGGCACTTCGGCGGTCGGGATCAGGAAGAAGTCCTTGGCAGGCACCCAGAACATGTCGTCCTCGAACTTAGGCAGCTGGCCGGTGCCGGTCATCGCGTCCCTGTTTACCATGAACGGCGGCAGGATCTCGGTGAATCCGTGCTCCGTCGTGTGCAGGTCGAGCATGAAGTTGGTAACGGATCTCTCGAGTCTCGCGCCGAGGCCCTTGTATACCGTGAAGCGCGTTCCGGCGATCTTTGTCGCTCTCTCGAAATCGAGTATATCGAGGTCTGTTCCGATATCCCAGTGAGCCTTCTGCTCGAAATCGAATTCGCGCGGAGTGCCCCACTTTCTCATCTCTACGTTGGCGGTGTCGTCCTCGCCGAACGGCACGTCAGGATGAGGAGTGTTAGGAACGCCCAGCAGAGCTGTCCTGAGCTCCGCCTCGATCTCGCTCACTTCGCCGTCGAGGACCTTGATCTGATTCGAAAGCTCCTTCATCTCGGCCATGATCGCCGAAGTGTCCTTGCCTTCCTTCTTCAGCTTCGGGATCTCTTTCGAGTCGACGTTCTGCTTGTTCTTCATCGCCTCTACTTTAGCGAGGACCGCCCTGCGCTTTTCGTCCAGCTCAGGAATGCGGTCGATGCCGAAATCGCCGTGAGTTCTCGACTCAACGGATTTTTTAACTCCTTCGAAATCCTCTCTGATCCTCTTGATGTCTAACATTGCGATACAGTCTCCTTTATTGTAAAAATGTGTTTGTTATGCGTATTCCCCGGGCCGGTCCCGAGGGGCCGGCGCCGCGCCGTATCCGGAGAGCTCCGGGCCGCGCTATATCAGGTTGCGCTTATATACAATGTATTTGTCGATGAGCTCCGCGACCTTCGCGTGCATCTCGAGCTGCATGTCGCTCGCCGCGTCGTAGTCTCCCGCGTCAAGCGCTTCCGCGATCCTCGTGAGCAGGCTCTTTTCGAGGATGTGATCCTGCGCGAGTCCCGACCTGAGCTTTTCGATCTCGCTCCAGTTCGCGAGGTCGTAGTCGGCGCACTCCGCTTCGTTGTGCAGCTTCTCGCAGTCGTGCACGAGCTTGCGCGTCTTCGGGATGATCCTGTTGTGGAGCTCGGTCGCCCACTGGCCGACGATAGCGTCCTTGTACGACTCGAGCACGAGGTCGCTCATTACGCCGTCGCGCTTGAACACCTCGAGCTTTTCGGGATATTTCTCGAAGGCGCAGATGTTCTCCCAGACGGTGCGCGGCACTACTCCGAACAGCTCTTCGCGTTCGGCCGCCGAATACTCGTCGAATACGTCCTTTTCGCTGCGGTACTCTCTTCCGGTCTCGAGGTAGAAGTCCTCAACGCCGTGCTTCTTCGATATCGAAGCCTCGAGCTCCGCCTCCGTCTTTCCGTTTTCGAGCGCCGCCTTGATTCCGTCGAGCATCGCCATGAATACGGCCGCGATGATCAGATACGTGTTGCTCTTCGGGTTCGGCGATCTGAGCTCAAAGCGCGTCGCCAGCGGCTCGTTCTTGTCGCGGATGAGTCCCGCGAGGACAGTTCTGTTTCTCGACGGCGAATCCACGCCGTGGCCGAGCGAGGTCACGATGCAGACAGGCGCCTCGAAGCCCGGCTTCAGTCTGTTGAACGAGTCGTTCGAGGAGCTCACGAACGGATTGATCACTTCGTAGTTCTTCAGAAGGCCCATAAGCGCTCCGAATCCGATCGGGCTCAGGAACGCCGCGTCCATGTCCTTCGGCGCGAACAGGCTTACGAGCCTGCCGTCCTTCAGCTTCGCCGCCAGGCCGAAATGCGTGTGCTCTCCGCTTCCCGCGACGCCCTCCATCGGCTTCGCCTGGAAAGTCACCTCGAGTCCGCTGAGCCTGAATATGTCCTTTACGAGATACTTGATCTGGTTCTCGTTGTCCGCCGCCTGCATAGGCGAGGAATACTTCCAGTCGATCTCGAGCTGCTCCATGATGTGGTCGTAGTGGCCGGAGTGGCCCATCTTGGCCTTTACGCCGCCGACCTCCTTGTGACCCATCTCCACGCCGAAGCCGTACTCGTCGAGCAGGATCAGCGTGCGCTCGAGCGCAGTCCTTACAGGGCCCACCGTGCGCTTCCAGTACTGCTCCTTAAGCGTCTCGGCCGTCGAAAGCTGCTCTCTGTCGGCGCTCTCCTCCGGCGTCTTCACCCAGAATTCGAGCTCCGTCGCGCACGTCGGCACGATCTTCTCGATATCGTCCGCGCTGCCGATCGGCAGATGGTCGAATATGTACGGATTCTTTCTCATCAGATCGATGAGGTCGCGCTCGAAGTTGCTCAGAGCGTCGCGCAGCATAACGCGCGAACCGACGTCGAACGTGTCGTTGTGCTTCAGGTAGGCCGGGATGCGAAGCGTGCCCGTAGGCAGTCCGTTCGCGGGGTTCGGATTCTTGTAGTTGTAGTCGACGTACCAGTTCACGTCCTTGTCCGGGATCAGATCCACCTTGGCGTTGTTCAGTGCGGCGATCTTCGGCAGCACTACGCTCGAGCCGTCGGTCTGGACGCCGTGAGCGAGGAATCCGTCGATATCCTTCAGAAACTCGCGTACCGGTATCTTTTCGTCGGTGTCGTGGCCGCCGATGTCGAGGCCGACCACCGATACGAAGCGGACCTCAGGGTGCGCGGCAAGCGCGGCGCGTATCTCGTCCGCCGAGTGTTCGTCCGCCCTCAAGCTGAACAACATTTTTTCGCTGTCAAAATTCCAATCCATCTGTCCTGTTAAACTCCTTTTCGTCCGAAGTCTGTTCTGCTTTAATCTTCAGCCGCGCCGGACCCGTCGTCCGCCGCTGCGGTCTCTCCGTCCGCCGGTTCGCCCGACTCGTCAGTAAACTCGTCCTCTTCGGCAACGCCGGCGTTTCTCGCGAGTATGTCGAGGTATCTCTCAAGCTCGTCGAGATGTCTGCCGTAAGCCGCCCAGTCACCCGCCTGCTGCGACTGCTCCGCGTTCTGGAACGCCTGCTGCGCCAGCTTTATAAGCTCTTCCTGTGTGAGCGTGACCTTGTTGCCGTCTATTACCGTAGTGCCCTCGAGCGATATGCCCGAGCTTCCGCCGGAGCCGAACATCGACTCGAGCGCCGCCGACAGCGTAGGCTCGTACGCGATCTTGTCGCCGTAAGCCACGATTACTCTCTTGACTTCAGGTATGCTCGAATTCGTCGCCTCGAGGTATACAGGCTCGACGTACATGAGCGAGTTCTCGATCGGGATGACGAATATGTTTCCGCGCGTGTAAGTCGATCCGGAGGAGTTCCACAGCGAGAATTCCTTCGAGATCTCGGTGTTCTGGTCTATCTGCGCCTCTATCTGCATCGGCCCGTAGAATACCTTGCTCTTCGGGAGCTGGTAGAGCACGAGCTCGCCGTAGTGCTCGCCGTCATTGCGCGCCAGGAATATGCCGGTCAGGTTCTTCTTGTCCTTCGGCGTGTACGGCACGAGACTTACGAACTCCGCGTCTCTCTCGCCCGGCAGCTTCATGATGTAGTAGCTAGGCGTCATCGATACTTCTTCCGTTCCGAATATCTCGCTCGAGATATCCCATACGTCCTCGCCCTGATAGAACACCTTGACGTCGCTCATGTGGTAGCGCTTATAGACCGAAGACTGGATGGCCATCATCGTGTCAGGGTAGCGGATGTGCGCCCTGAGCGACTCCGGCATCTGGTCGAAGTTCTTGAAGAGCGTCGGATAGATCTTCTGGAACGTGAGCGCGATAGGGTCCTGCTCGTCCACGATGTAGAAGTCAGTAGAGCCGTTGTACGCGTCGATAACGACCTTGACCGAGTTGCGGATGTAGTTCACGTCGGTCATTACGTGGTACGGCTCGGAGTACGGATAGTACATGCTGTAGGTGTACGCGTCGATTATCCAGTACAGTCTGCCGTCGGCCGCCACGATGTACGGATCCTCGTCGTACGAGAGATACGGCATGATCGACTGTACGCGCTGCATTACGTTCCTGTTGATCAGTATTCTGGAATTGCTGTCTATGTTTGTCGAAACGAGTAGCTTTATGCTTCCCTCCCTGATGGCGAACATGAGGCGGTTGAGCGGGTTCAGCCTGATGCCGGCCGTGCCCTCGTACGTCGTGTAGACGTTGTTGTCGCCGTTAGGATAGTCGAATTCTTCCTCGTCGGTGTTGGTGAGCACGTAGTTGTTGGTGAGCTCGCCGAAGTAGATCTCAGGTCTTTCGATCTGTATCTCGTCGACCTCGGAAGCCGGCGGGATGCTGCCGATGAGCATGTCCGGCTGGCCGCTGGCCGTAACCTGGTCGACCCGCGAAAGCGTTATGCCGTAGCCGTGCGTGTACTTGAGGTGAGCGTTTATCCACTCCTCGCGGATCCTGCTCTCGTCGATCTCTCTCGCGGAGAGGAACGTCTGCGTGTATTCGCCGTTGACCCAGTACCTGTCGACGTCGACGTCGTTGAACAGGTAGTACTGGCGGATGCTCTGCGTCTGGTTGTAGAACTTCTCCGCCGGTTCGTAGTCGTTTATTCTGATGTTGGAGATAGTCTCCTGGTTGTTGTCGATGTCTTCCTTCGTCAGCGAATTGTCCGCCGCGAAGCTCTTTACCGTAACGTCGTCGAGCCCGTACGCGTAGCGCGTGTACTCGATGTTGCGCTCAAGGTATTTGCTCTCCTTGTTGATCTCGTCAGGCGAAACGATGAGGTTCTGCACCACCGCGGCGGCGCCGACTCCCACAGCGCCGACGATTATCATGATCGCCGGGATCGCGAGAGCGTATCTCGCCTTTTTCTTCGAAACGCCGAGCGCGAAGCCCACGGCGCCCGCTATCGAGAGGATCATGAGAACGCGGTACATCAGGAGCGTAACGTTGACGTCGGTGTATCCCGCGCCGTACAGAACGCCCGTCGACGAATAGAGAAGCGCGAACTGCTTCAGGAAGAAGAACAGCGCCAGCATCAGGAAGAAGATCACGCCGAGAACTATGAGCTGTCTCGCCGCGACCCTGAACAGATAGCGCGCGTTGTTCGAGAACCTGCGCTGCTCCTCGGTCTGATTCTTTTCGTAGTTGTCGAGGCCGATTATCCTCTTCAGCTTCTCGACCCAGCCCGTCGCCTCGTCGTGGTACGTGTATTCCTCGCCGTTTTCGCCGCGGTACGAATAGCTGTACGAGCCGTCGTCCTCGAAGCCGCCGTTCGCGAACTTGCTCGCGAAGCTTCCCGGCGTGCGCACGGTAAGGAGCACCGCGTAGTAGATTCCCGTCATGATGAAGAATCCTATTACGACTCCGATCGCGAATTTGCTGAGGAGCATCAGGAATTCATATCTGAAGATGTAGAACGAGATGTCGAGATTGAACAGCGGATCCGCTATGTCGAAAGCGGTGCTGTTCGCGAACTGAAGTATGTTGAACCAGAGCTGCTGGGCGAGGAGAAGCGAGACGATGAGCGAGAACAGAGCCGCGATTATCCAGCTCGCCGCGTTCAGAAGGCGCGTGTTCGACAGCTCGTCCGACTCGATCTTCCTGAAATACCCGCGCTTGAGCAGCTTCAGGTAAACGTACGAGAGAAGCGTTATGATCACGAATACAGGGATGAATATCTTGAGCTGAGTGAACAGCTTCGTGAAGAAGACCGCCACATAGCCGAGCTCCCTGAACCACAGATAATCCGTTATGAAATTGATGAGCGTAAAGAAGGCAATCAGTATGATGACGATGACGATCGCCGCGACGCGTCTGCCGGTCTTCCCCTTATCGCTCTTTTCAGCCTTTTCGTTCATGAATGACTCCTTTTCCCCTTTTGATTGCGCGCGGAGTTTATTCAGCCGCCTGCGGCATTAAATCCGCGAGAAACGGTATCTTCTCCGCCACGATGTCGAACGCGCGGCCTACGTAGTAAGCCGCCGTCGTGCCCGGCAGGAAGTGCTCGATCGCGAACGCGGCAGCGATCAGGATTATCAGGATGATGATAATGACGAGGATCACTCTGCCGGCCTTGTGCTTTTCCTTCTGTTCCTTCTTCCTGTCCGCGCGGGCCTGTTCCTCCTCGCGGAACTCGCGGTTCGCCTTCTCAAACTCGGCGTAGCGCTTGCTGTAGAGCTCGTCGAGCGCCTGCGTCCTCGAAAGCTGCTTTTCATCGGCCTTGCGTCCCGCCTCGGCGGCTTCGGCTATCGCCTGAGCCGCGAGAGAGCCCTGCGCGCCCCGTTCAGCGGAAGCTTCGCCCGCTTCAGCGGCCTTCGCGGCATCCTGTCCGCCCGCGTTCACCGCCGCAGCAGCGGCTGCCGCCGCGGCTATCGCCGCGCCCGCAACGGCCGCGCCCTTTGCGTCAGGCTGCGCGGCCTGCTCGCTTCCGATTCCGAGCTCCGCGTTCCTCGCGCGTTCGCTTTCCGCGATATGACTTACCGGATCGAAATCCGGGTATACAGTACTCTTGTCCGCCTCCGGGATTATGCGTCCCGCCGGCGCCTTTATCTTTTCGGCAGGCTTCTTTATGCCGCCGAAAGGATTGTCCGCCTTGTCGAGAACGAGCGTCTTTTCCGGAGCGCCCGCCTGCGCGATCTCCTTGCGCTTCTCGACGGCTATAGTCTTTTCCATATCGGAAGCCGCCGCTTCCGCCTGCGCGGCCGTTTCGGCAGCTGTCTCGCTTGCGGTCTGAACGGCTCCTGCCGCCGCCTCCGCGGTCTCTTCGGCCTCTTCAGCCGCGGTTTCTTCTGCGGTCTGAACGGCTTCGGCTGTCTCTTCGTCAGCTTTCGCAGCGACGTCCTTCGCCTCTTCCGCGGCGTTTTCCGCGGCAGCCTTCACTTCTTCCGCGGTGTCCGCAGCGTTCTCCGCAGCGCCCGCCGCTTCGTTTACGGCAGTCGCGGCAGCAGGCTCCGCAGCCGCGGCTTCAGCCGCTCCCGCAGCGCCGATCGTTCCCGCCGCGGCGCCCAGCGCGCCCGCCGTCCACGGCATCTTGTACGTGTCGGCGTTAGGAAGCTCGCTCAGGAAATCGTCGATGGTCTGCTCTTTGCCGGCAGACACGGCTTCTTTTGCGGTCTCAGCGGTCTGCGCCGCCGTTTCCGCCGCCTGAGAAGCAGCGGCCTGTACGGCCGTTTCAGCCGGCGTGATTTCCGCGGCAGCGGTCTCAGCAGCCTCAGATGCCGCCCCGGCCGGCTGCGCGTCCTGTACGCCCGCTTCCGCGGCAGGCTTTCCGAATTCCGTCGTCTGCGCGGTGTCCTCGCCGAACGGCGATCCCTCGGCGCTTCTGCCCGCCTTTATCTTCTCGTATTCCTGGTCGAGGAGCTTCTGGAACTCCTCGTTCTTCTTGTTGAACGTGTAGAACTTTTCCAGACGCTCGGTCTGTTTTTTGCGGTCCTCGTTTTCCGGTTCGCTCTCCGCGAAGATCTCCTCCTCGAGCTTTTCCTGCGGAAGAGGCTTCTCGTCGATCTCGATCTTTTCAGGGACCACCGGCTTGGACGCGTTCGCAGCCATTTCAGCCGCGATCTCCGCTTCACGGGCCGCCTTGCGCGCCAGCGCGTCGGCCTCGCCGCCGTCCGGCTTGCTCCAGTCGATCACGAGATCCTCCGTCTTGCGCGGCTGGTCCTGCGTGAAATCGTGTACGCCCCAGACGAATTCGTCGTAGTGCACCGGCTTCTTCGGCGCCTCCGTTTTTTCGGTCCTGTCCGCCTCTGAGAAGCTGTCCTTCTTCGGCGACGCGAAGAACTCTTCTGTCTTATGCTGCTGCGGTTTCTCCTCCTGCTTCGCGGGAGCGGCGTCCCACTCGATCACAAGAGGCTCGGACGACTTCGGAGGTTCCGGCTTCGCCGTATCCCAGACCATCTCGGGCGCTTCCGGTTTTGCCGTATCCCAGACCATCTCGGGCGCTTCCGGTTTTGCCGGCGCCGCGGCCGGGATCTCCGGCTCCGGTTTGCGCTCCGGCGCGACCGGTATTACCGGTATTTTTACAGATCCCGTCTGCGGGTGAGACTGCACAAGCATCTCCGGTTTTGCCGGTTCGCCGCTCTTCTCATCGCCGCGCCTTACCGGCGTTCCGCAGTGCGCGCAGAAACAATCATCATCGTGCAACAGATTTCCGCATTTTGTACAATACATTTCGCTTTCCTCGCTTGGTATATCACGTTAATCGCGTTATTCCCTAGCCCCTTATCTGTTTCAGGAGCTCCTCGCGTGTATATTCTTTGCCGCTCGCGCCGATGTTGTAGTTCAGGTCGGTGAATACCCTGCGGCGCTTGACTTCTGGCTTTGCGGGTTCTTCGGCGGTTTCCGCCGGTTCGGTCTTCGGCGCTTCGGACGCGGCATCGGTTACAGCGTCTGGCGCTTCGGCAGCCGCGGCTTCGGCAGGTTTCTCTTCCGCCTTCGACGGCTCGGCGGCTTCGGCCGCAGTCCCGGCCGGCTCCGGCATTTCCGCGGCTTCGACAGGTCCGGCAGGTTCAGCCTTCGGCGCTTCGGACGCGGCATCGGTTACAGCGGCAGGCGCTTCAGCCTTCTGTTCCGCGGCGACGACCGCAGGCTTGTTTTCTGCAGCAGACGCAGCGACCGCCGACGGTCCGCTTCCGGACTTGCAGCAAGCATCGGCAGCGGTCATCTCGGTAACGCCCGCCGTATACGTCGCCGTCTGCGCCTTCAGAAGCGCTTCTCTTTCGGCCGCTTTTTCCTCACGCTCCGCTGCCAGATCGCCCCTGAGACCCTTCAGGTTCTCGTCTATGCTCCTGAGCGCGTTATTGCGCGAATTCACCCGCCAGTACCAGAGACGGATGCCTCTGAGCAGCAGCCAGATGATCAGAAGAAGCAGCACGGCAGCCGCCGCCGCGCATATTCCCGCTATCAATCTGAACTCGTCGCTGGCGTACCAGTTTTGGAAGAACCACGTTATTATCTGATCGATGTATTCCATAGCAAACTCCTTGCGGATATAACTCATTTGATTATACTACAAATTAATTGATGTATCAAACATTCGTGGCAATTAGAATCGAGGTTTTTCGGGTTTTTTTCGGCGGCGGGCGGGCTTTTCCGCAGTCGGCCCGCGGGCGCCTCTCCGCGCGGCGCAAAAGCCGATTGCGCGGGACCGCCGGATGACTTAAAATCGACGTAGAAAACGACTCTAACCGAGGCAGACACAAGGAGGCATGACATGAAAAAGAATCTCGGAGCGAAACCGCTCATCTACCCGCAGCCCGTGCTCATCATCGCGACCTACAACGACGACGGCACGCCGGATATCATGAACGCCGCGTGGGGCGGCGTGGGCGACGACACGCAGATATTCCTGTGCCTGAGCCCGGAACACCGCACGACCGAAAACATACTGAAGCGCAAGGCGTTCACGGTAAGCATCGGCACCGAAGAGACGCTTAAGGCGTGCGATTACGTGGGCATAGTTTCGGCCAACGAAGAGCCGGAAAAGGTTAAAAAATCAGGCTTTAAGACAGCTAAGTCGGCGTTTGTGGACGCGCCGGTCATAGAAGATCTGCCGCTCGTTTTCGAGTGCGAGCTCATCTCCTACGAAAGCGGCCACTGCCATCTTTTCGGAGAAATAAAGAACACCGCGGCGGACGAAAGCATCCTCACGGACGGCAAAGTCGATCCGCTGAAGCTCAAGCCGCTCATCTTCGACGGCGACAACGCTCTGTACTGGACGTTCGGCAAAGTCGCCGGAAACGCTTTCTCGGACGGAGCCGAGCTGCGGTAAACGCAAACCGGTCTACGGCCGGAACATATCTTACACAAATCGTCCGGATACGGCCGGAACATATCTTACACAAATCGTCCGGATACTGCCGGAACATATCGGCACAGATCGTCCGGGTACTGTCGGAAAAAAGAGGCGCGGTCTTACGACCGCGCCGTTTTTATTCAGTTGCCGCTCTCAAAGAACGGATCGAGATATTCGGTAAGGGCTTCCCGAACGGCAGCGTATTTCTCCACCGTCCCGCTCCCGCGCTCGAAGAACTCGAGGCGTCTGCCGCTCGCGTACTCGATGTACAGGCTGAAATAATCGTCTTCCGCCGAATGGAAATCGAACGGCTTTATGCGCCTGTTGTCGTACTTCTGCAGATCCTGAGCCTCCACGATCTCCTGGATCCCCTCGTACACTCCGTCCGGAAGGTCTATAATTTCGTCCGAGACCTCTTCATTCGTCGCGAGATCCCACACGTAGCGGAAGTACTTCACCTCGTACGTGGATTTATCCGACTCGTCGATCTCGACCTCGTTGTCGGTGCCCACGATCAGCTCGGCGTACTCGTAGTTCAGGCCCTCATAGTTGAATTCGATGTGGCAGCGCGTTATCTCGCGCTCCTCCGGCGGCGGCAGAAGCTCGTCGTGGCCGGCGGCTATGAGAGCGTCCTTGAAAAGCTTCAGGTATTCGCTCGTCCACTCGGAATCCGGGTCGTTGTTCTCGCAGAAATACAGCTTCTCGCCCGAAGCGTACTCCACGCTCATGTGCATCGGCTGGAATTCAGGCGGCAGCCCCGCCGTGTATGAATCGGTGCCGTTCTTCTTCACAAGACCGTATTTATCGATTATGGCCTGCGCCGACGCCGGCACGTCCGGAGCGACGTCGTCTTCGGCATCGAAAACACCGCTCACGGCGAGATGCGCGCTCCCGTCGTCGTTCTTCGTAAGCGTGAAGTCGTAATTTCCGCCGTCATCGCTTCCGTAATAGCCGTAGATATAGCAGTCCAGAGAGAGCTTCACGATGTCCTTTGACTCGATGGTTTTGGGCGCGTCAAAGCTGCTGTCGACGGTTCCGCCGCATTCGACGTCCTCGTCCGACCCGCTTACGATGCCCGGCTTTCCGCACGCGATCATAGTCATCACCACTATTAAAATCAACGCGATAAAAAGAATCTGTTTCATACGGTCATTGTATCACAGCCGCGGCTCCCGGTACAGATGCCGGAAGGGTTTAAGCGCGGTTTTTTCAATGTATCGGTCCGTTTTTTGCAGCCGCAAACCCTGCCCGCAAAATTTTTTTTCGCGATGCCCAAAAATTCGTTGACAACCTAAGGTCGTCAGTGTAATATAACTTATGCGCGTTAAGCGCTTCATATATGCATCATTAGCTCAGCTGGTAGAGCACCTGACTCTTAATCAGGGTGTCCAGGGTTCGAGCCCCTGATGGTGTACCAAGACAAAACAGACAGCCTTTCGGCTGTCTGTTTTGGTTTTTGTTCGACTTGCAGGGGCTCGAACCCGAAAGGGCCGGAGCGTCGCGAAACAGTCCGCTGAACTGTTGAGCAGCGACGGGGTCAAGGCGACCGCAAAGGGAGCCGCAGACCGGCGGATCGCGAAGCGATACGCGTGAGCCCCTGATGGCGTCGGATCACTCGTCTTCTTTGTACTCAAGAATGTCTCCCGGCTGGCAGTCCAACGCCTTGCAGATTCCGTCCAGCGTGCTGAACCGCACGCCGTTCACCTTGCCCGTCTTTATCTTCGAGAGATTCACGTTTGAGATGCCGACCTTTTCCGCAAGCTCGTTCAGAGACATCTTGCGGTCGGCCATCATCCTGTCGAGTCTTAGTATTATCGCCATAGTGCCCCCTTACAGTATCTCGTCGGATTCGTTCTGCAGCTCACAGCCGTAGTCAAAGAGCATCGCCACAGCCCAGAGCATCAGGCCGACCAGAATCGCCGGAACGACACCCACTCCGATCAGCATTACCACCGCCACGAACACCGCTATGACCTTGATCAGCTTGACGTTCGCCGGAATAAACGGCGAATATTCTCTGCTGATGTTTCTGAAGAGGTTGCCGATCTTTCTGAAGAGTATTGCGCTCACGATAAACATCAGGATGAGCAGTACCAGAAAGACAGTCATGGCGACGCTGAATTTCATGTT
>JAEEGL010723164.1_pt1 | contig 15378 bp, 13 predicted proteins | sample 9134231 | NCBI WGS metagenome assembly JAEEGL01 (sample SAMN16246548, study PRJNA631951) | gut metagenome | biome: gut microbiome; feature: rumen; material: fiber-attached | host: Bos | place: Iran: Karaj | collected 2018-10 | reverse complement strand
CTTCCGTACTGGCTCAGGGATCAGAAGATCAATAACTTCTCTTTGGTCGGTACGAGCGTCTGGAGGTATTTCGGCCAGAACATGGTGCTCTTTATAGGAGCGATCATGTCTGTGGACGCGGAGCTGTACGAAGCCGCAACTCTCGACGGGGCTAACAGATTCCAGCAGTTTAAATACATAATCCTGCCGAGCATCAAGACCATCGTCACTCTTAATGTGATCCTTTCGATCACCGGCTCGCTCTCGGCATTCGAACCGCCCTATGTTATCACTGACGGCGCAAACGGCACGGGTACGTATTTTGTTGTAATGCACCAGATAGCGCATACCCAGCAGAAAGTCGGGCTCGCATCGGCTATGGCCATAGTTCTTCTGCTCATAATCACTGTGGTGACCGTACTTCAGAAAGTTTTCTTTAAGTATGTATTTAAGAGCGCTGAGGACGAGGACCCGAAGGCAGCCATAAAACGCCGGAAGAAACTTGAGCGCCTTGCCGCAAGGAGAGGAGGTGCCGCTGCATGAAGACCAATAAACAGGCAATAGCGGGCAAAGTTACATGGACGATAGTGCAGTACATATCACTGCTCTTCTTCAGTTTCGTTGCAGTGGTTCCCGTGGTCAGCTGCGCGATCACCGCATTTAAGACCGACACCGAATACCAGAATACCAACGTAATGACTCTGCCCGAGAGCTGGCTTAATTTCGACAACTATATCAGGGCGTTTGAAAAAGCAAATATGGGCAGGGGCTTTATCAACTCGGCGATCATCTTAGTCTGCGTGCTCGTACTTTCGACTTTTATCGGAACACAGCTTGCATATGTGCTGGACAGGTTTAAGTTCTTCGGCAACGGCCTGATACGGAATCTGTTTCTGTTTGCGTCACAGCTGCCCGGCGTTGCGATGCAGGTGGCGCTGTATGAGATCATGTACAAGCTTCACTTCATCAACTCCATGTTCGGATACATAGTCCTGATGTGCGGGACCGACATCATATCGATATACATCTATATTCAGTTCTTTGAAAATATAGATTATTCGCTGGATGAATCGGCGATCGTGGATGGAGCCAGTTATTTTACGATCTTTTATAAGATATTGCTACCGCTTCTTAAGCCTGCGATAGTAACTTCGTGTATACTGAAAGGCGTGGGCACATACAATGAGTATTATTGTGCCAACCTTTATCTGCAGGACAAGACGAGAGTCAATACGGTCGCAACGTCGCTGTATACGTTTGTAGGTCCCCTCGGAAGCAAGTACAACCTGATATGCGCGGGTGTCATCATATCCCTTCTGCCTGCGCTGATCGTTTTCATCACCTGCCAGAAGCAGATCTACAGCGGACTCACGCAGGGTGCAGTTAAGGGTTAGGATATGTTTGGATATATTGATGAGATCGAACATCATCTTATCTATGACCTGATCCCGTTCTGGAAGAAACTCAGGGACGATGAGTACGGCGGGTATTACGGATATGTGAGTTACGATCTTGATATAGATGAAAAAGCGGTCAAGGGCTGCATATTAAACAGCCGCATCTTATGGTTTTTTGCAAATGCATACGATCTGACGGCTGATGAGAGCGTACTGGCCGAAGCTTCTCATGCATACGAATTCCTGCGGGATAAGTGCCTGGACAAAGAAAACGGCGGGGTATACTGGTCCCTTAAATATGACGGCACGCCCGATGATACGACCAAGCATACATATAATCAGGCTTTTGCGGTATACGCGCTGAGTTCTTACTATGCTGTAAGCCATGATGAAGAAGCTTTGAACATAGCATACGAACTGTGTGATATCATAGAAGACAAATGCAGGGACGCATCGGGTTACCTCGAGGCATTTACTCTGGACTTTAAGCCCGAGTCAAATGAGAAGCTCTCCGAGAACGGGGTTATGGCTTCGCGCACCATGAATACGCTTCTTCACGTATTTGAAGCGTATACGGAGCTGTACCGTGTCGGGAGTAATGAGCGGATCGCAGAACACCTTAAGAACATACTTGATATCTATGCGGATCATATATATAACCCCGATCTGCGCAGGCAGGAAGTGTTCTTTGACGATCATTACAGGCCGATCATAGATCTGTGGAGCTTCGGACATGATATAGAGGCTTCATGGCTTATTGACCGCGGTGTGGAGATCCTGGGCGACCCTGATTATGAGAAAAAGATCACACCGGTCACCTCAGCGCTTCGAGAAAACATCCATAAGAATGCTTTTGACGGGCACAGTCTCCCCAACGAGTGTGAACGCGGGACAGTGGATACGAAACGCGTCTGGTGGGTACAGGCTGAAGCGGTTGTCGGCTTTTTGAACGGATACGGAAAAGATCCCTCGCATACCGAATATCTTGAGGCTGCCGGATCCGTATGGGAATTCATAAAAGAGCATGTGATCGATCAAAGGTGCAGGGAATGGTATATGCACGTTGATGAAAAAGGCGGTCCCGAGAAAGGCAGACCTATAGTCGAGCCCTGGAAATGCCCGTATCACAACGGACGCATGTGCATCGAAGTGAGCCGCAGATGCGCGCAGATGAAAGGAATGCAATGATACACGAGAAGTATTATGAGCTGTTAAAAAAGCAGGAAGATCTGATCACCAGACCAAACAAAAAAACCGGATTCTATAACGGGATCTATGACAGATACGCATATCCCGTGCTTACGAGGGATCATGTGCCGATCACATGGCGCTGGGATCTTGATAAGGACAGCAATCCGTATTTCATGGAGAGGCTCGGGATAAATGCCGTCATGAATTCCGGCGCCATTTATCTGGATGGGAAATACTATCTCGTGGTCCGTATCGAGGGCAATGACCGCAAATCTTTCTTCGGAACCGCGGTATCCGATAACGGCATAGACAACTTCCGCTTTACGGGCAGCCCCATACTGCTTGACGATACATGTCCCGAAGAGACCAATGTATATGACATGCGCCTCACAAAACATGAGGACGGATATATATACGGTGTATTCTGTTCGGAGAGCAAGGATACTTCCGTAAATGATCTTTCTGCTGCGGTAGCGGCAGCAGGCATAGTCAGGACCAAAGACCTGATCACGTGGGAAAGGCTTGATAACTTAAAGACTCTCCGCTCGCCCCAGCAGAGAAATGTATGCCTGCATCCCGAGTTTGTGGACGGCAAATATGCTTTTTACACAAGACCGATGGATGATTTCATCGAGACCGGAAGCGGCGGCGGAATAGGGTTCGGACTGTCTGAATCCATAGAGCATGCCGTTGTCGATGAAGAAAGAATGACGAGCATCCGCAGATACCATACGATCACGGAATCCAAGAACGGCGCGGGCGCAACCCCGATAAAGACCGACAGAGGCTGGATCCATATCGCCCACGGCGTGCGGAATACCGCAGCGGGACTCAGATATGTCATATATGCTTTTGCGACTGCGCTTGACGATCCCGGACGTGTGATCGCAGAGCCCGGCGGACTTCTGATCGGACCGAGAGGAGACGAGAGAGTCGGTGACGTAAGCAACGTGGTCTTCACTAACGGAGCTATCGTAAATGAAAAAGACGAAGTCTTCATCTACTATGCTTCGAGTGATACGAGAATGCATGTTGCAACAACCACGATGGACAAACTCATCGATTATGTGTTCAACACCCCCGCCGATGCCTTAAGAAGCGTGGACTGTGTTAAGCAGCGCATTTCCCTTATAGAAAAAAACAACGCTTTATTAAACAGCTGAACATTAATACATATTTTTTTTGGAGGAAAAAACCAATGTCCAACAAGTACAAGATGATCGCACCCGCAGTACCGAACATTCCCTGGCAGGAAAGGCCTGAAGGGATCAAGGGAGCACCCATATGGAGATATTCCGACAATCCCGTGGTCGACAGGAACCCCATCGATGGCGTCGCGCGTATATTTAACTCGGCAGTAATGCCTTATGAAGGAAAGTTCATAGGTGTGTTCAGGGGTGAGCAGACAAACGGTATACCTTATGTTTATCTCGGACGAAGCGATGATGCGATCCATTGGACATTTGAACCGGAGAAGGTTCCTTTTGTTGATGAAGAAGGCAAGCCTTTCATGCCGGTATATGCATATGATCCGAGACTTGTTAAGGTTGAGGATACATATTACATCATCTGGTGCGGCGATTTCTACGGAGCTGCGATAGGTATAGCCAAAACAAAGGACTTTAAGACATTCACCAGGATCGAGAATCCCTTTATTCCGTTTAACCGTAACGCAGTGCTTTTTCCCAGAAAGATAAACGGCAACTTCGTGATGCTCTCACGCCCGTCCGATTCCGGACATACGCCTTTCGGAGACATTTTCTTAAGCGAGAGCCCCGATATGACTTACTGGGGAAAACACCGTCATGTAATGGGAAAAGGCAATGAGTGGTGGGAATCCGTCAAGATAGGCGGAGGTGCCGCTCCGATCGAGACTTCCGAAGGATGGCTTTTATTCTACCACGGCGTAAGCTCGACCTGTAACGGATTCGTATATTCCATAGGCGGAGCGATCTTGGATATCGATAAGCCGTCAGTCGTTAAATACCGCTGCGAGAATTTCATCCTGACGCCCGAAGCGGAATATGAAGAGCGCGGCTTTGTACCCAATGTGGTATTCCCCTGCGCTACGATACACGACTCTGAAACCAACCGCATAGCGCTGTATTACGGCGCGGCCGACAGTGTTGTAGGTCTTGCGTTCTGCGAGCTGGACGACATCATCGACTATATCAAGGATCACAGTGTGGTCAGGGAATCCGACACGGAAGAAGGAATAAGGTAAATAATTGAGGTGATGCGGATCCGCCCTTGCGCATATACATTCATCGCAGGCACGCTTCCGCTAAGCGATCGCTCGTCACGTTACTAGGCTCGTGAGAAACCTCAGCCAAGTGCAGTACGCTAAAGCGAACTGCCGACGGCTCTCGATTGCCTGCTTATGAATATACATGCGCCCGGCGGATCCGGGTTACCGGTATAGATATGACCAAGATGAATCAGCAGAAAAATGACAGGACAGAATATGATATAGATTATGATAAAGGCCTCGTGGAAGCGGGTGATCCCGGCGCGATAATCCGCCTGTTTGAAAGGGCGCGTGCCGGCGAAACCGTTACCGTCGGTTTCCTGGGAGGCAGCATCACTCAGGGATGTAATGCTACGGATGATAAGCTTTGTTATGCATACCTGGTTTACGATTGGTTCGTACGTTCTTTTCCGAAGGCCCGGATCAAATATGTAAATGCCGGTATAGGCGCTACGGATTCGGAATACGGTGCGGCGCGTCTTGCAGAGGACCTCTTAAGTGAAGATCCCGATTTTGTCCTTATTGAGTTTGCGGTCAATGAGGGTGCAAATGATCACTACCTTGAAACCTACGAGGGTTGTATAAGGCAGATCCTGTCTTCCAGGGCTGATATTGCACTGATCACGATGAACAACGTGTTCTATAATGAGGGATCGAGCGCCGAGAGGATACACAGACAGGCGGCCAGACATTACAAACTGCCGGCCCTTAGCATGAGGACCACGATATATGATGCAATCCTCTCAGGTAAGCTTGAAAAAGAGGATATCACTTCGGACGATCTTCATCCGAATGATGCCGGGCACAGACTGGTCGCTAGGGTGATAACGACATATCTGGACAGGCTGACAGAAATTGCAGACGCTTCGGCGGCCGGAGGGAAAACCGCGGAATTACCTGCGCCTCTTACGTTAAACCGGTACGAGCACAGCATAAAATACGATAACCGGAATTCCACTGCTATACTCAAGGGAATACAGGGATTTGTTCCTGACAACGAGCCGCGCAGGGTGATAAAAGACTGTTTCCGTTACGGGTATTCGGCATCCGAAAAGGGAAGTTATGCAGAGTATGAGGTAACCGGGTCGTGCATCGCGGTACTGTATACGAGGACGGTTCAAAAACCTGCGCCGATCGCGCGGGTGACTGTAGACGGGGATGAAGACCGCGCATTTATCCTGGATGCGAACTTTGAAGAGACCTGGGGTGACAAACTTGAACTTACGGACATATATATGAGCGAGAGCCCCGCAGCGCATAAGGTCCGTGTGGAGGTAATCGAAACTCATCCCGATGATGCCGGAACATTTTATCTGGCGGGCATCATCGTTTCGGAGTAGAAAGCGGTAAGGGACGCCGCCGGCAATAGATTTTGAAGATGGATAAAACAGACAGGCATTATACCGACATAAAGAGACTTACGGACAATCCGTATCTTAATCTGTATGAGATGGATGCGATCGCTTCAAGCGGCGCGCATTTTAACTATTACTTCGCGAGCAGGCGTAAGGATGGCGATATCCGCATTCATACCAAAGAGACGGATCCGGAAGGAGTGCTCGTTTATGCGATAGATGAAGATGATCCTAACAGGATACTCATGGTGCATCAGTACCGCTATCCCGTGGACAGATATATGTATGAACTTCCTGCGGGACTGATAGAGAAAGGTGAAACGCCCGCGCAGGCGGCTGCGCGTGAGATCCGTGAAGAGACCGGAATGATCTTTACTCCTGCGGATATTACGGATTCACCGCTGATGAGACCGTACATGCTGGCTCAGGGCATATCCGATGAGGTCGGAGTCAATGTGTTCGGGACGGTACGAGGGACTCTTTCAACAACCTTTAATGAAGATACGGAATATATCCGGCCGATGTGGGCTGACAGGAATGAAGTAAAGCGCATACTTAATCAGGAGATCACATCCATGAGGGCACAGCTTCTGCTTCACATGTTTCTTCATTCCGATCCCGACGATCCGTTTGCATTCCTGGCGGTGACGGATTGACTTATATACTATTATGGCAAGGTGACTTATATGAATAAATCAGATCCTGTAAAAAATAATCAGCTGATCTTTATAAAACCCGTGTTTTCCCATACCATATGGGGCGGAAGCGACCTGCGTGAAGAGTTCGGATATGACGAACCCGGCAATGACATAGGTGAATGCTGGGGTATCTCTGCGCATCCCAAGGGTGACTGCGAGGTTTCGGAGGGTGCTTTTAAGGGATGTAAGTTAAGCGAACTCTGGCGCGATCATCCCGGTTTGTTCGGACGAAACGAAGGCGCGGGCAAATCTGAATACGGCGCCGGATCCGACGTATTCCCGCTCCTTACCAAGATCATATCCGCACGCGACGACTTAAGCATTCAGGTTCATCCGGGAGATGACTATGCTGCCAAGCACGAAAACGGTGCACTTGGCAAGATGGAATGCTGGTATGTTCTTTCGGCTAAGCCCGGAAGCAGACTCGTGGTGGGTCATAATGCCAAAACAGATGCAGAGCTTGAAGAGATGATCGATTCGGGCAGATGGGATGAACTGATAAGAAGCGTTGAAGTTTCACCCGGTGATGTGATCCAGATCGCTCCCGGAACAGTGCATTCCATATGCGGCGGAGTGACTCTTTTGGAGACCCAGCAGAGCTCGGATATAACATACAGACTTTATGATTATGACAGGTTATCGAACGGTGTGTTAAGGCAGCTTCATATCACCCAGTCCAAGGATGTCATCACTGTCCCTTCACCCGATGTTGCAGATATAGTGACGCATGACGATTCGGATGATGACGTTGCAAGGCTTGTATCGTGTGAACGCTATGAAGTCTACAGGATAAACTGCCGTGATAATTTAGGCGTGGAATTCGACAGGCCTTTTGTTCTGATGAGCGTGATAGAAGGCGAGGGCGAGATCGGAAGAGAAGACGGCGCATCCATGCACAGTGTTAAAAAGGGAGATCATTTCATCGTTCCGTTCGGGTACGGTAAACTTACCATGCAGGGTGATCTAAAGATCATCGCATCCTGTCTTCCTTCATAATATACGTCAGGATTTGTATTTATCCCCAAAATTTAGTAAAATTAAGTATCTACGTGTACATGCGAAAATTAGGGGAGATACATGAATATAGTCCTTCTTTCGGGCGGCTCGGGCAAGCGTCTGTGGCCGCTGTCAAATGATATAAGATCCAAACAGTTCATCAAGATATTCCGCCGCGCGGACGGGACGTATGAATCCATGGTTCAGCGGATGTACCGGCAGATAAAGGAGATTGATCCCAATGCCGTTGTTACGATAGCCACGTCCAAATCCCAGGTTTCGTCGATCCATAACCAGATCGGTGATGATGTGGGTATTTCTGTGGAACCCTGCAGGCGTGATACTTTTCCCGCTATAGCCCTGGCGGCTTCCTATCTTCATTATGTTCAGGACGTAAGAGCATGGGAGCCGGTCATCGTATGTCCGATCGACCCGTTTGTTGATTCTGAATACTTTAAGGCGCTTTCAGTTTTAAGCGAGCATGCAGCCGATTCGGATGCGGCTTTATCTTTAATGGGCATAGAACCCACATATCCGAGTGAAAAATACGGATACATCATCCCCAAATCCAAAGGAAAGTTCAGCCCTGTCACAGAATTTAAAGAAAAACCCGATGCCGCGACCGCGCAGACTTATATCGACAACGGCGCGCTCTGGAATGCGGGTGTATTCGGGTTTAAGCTAAGTTATCTTTTGTCCAAGACCGAGGAAATACTCGGCACATCGGACTACGATACCCTGTTTAAGACATATGGAGATCTGACCAAGATAAGCTTCGACTATGCCGTCGTTGAGAAAGAAAGCTCGATCGACGTTCTCAGGTTTGCGGGCGAATGGAAGGATCTCGGTACCTGGAATACGCTGACCGAAGCAATGGATGATACCGTGATCGGCCAGGGAATATTAAACGATACCTGCAGCAACGTGAACATACTCAACGAACTCGATATGCCGATCCTTGCGATGGGCCTTAAGGATGTGGTTGTAGCAGCCAGTCCCGAAGGCATCCTTGTATCCGACCTGCAGCAGTCGAGCTATATCAAGCCTTATGTTGATGCGCTTGACAGCAAAGTCCGTTTTGCGGAGAAGTCCTGGGGAGAATTCAGGGTTGTGGATGTCGAAGATGACAGCCTGACCATACGCGTTACGCTTAATCCCGGACATGAGATGAATTATCATTCACATGAGTACCGCGATGAAGTTTGGACCGTGATCTCCGGAAGCGGGGTTTCAATGGTGGACGGCGAAGTTAAGCGCGTAGGCCCCGGAGACGTGATAACGATACCTGCGGGCGCGCGCCATATGATACATGCATTTGATACGCTCAGAGTCATGGAAGTCCAGCTCGGCAATGACATACAGGCGGCGGACAAGATCAAATACGAGAAACCGAAAGACTGGTTTGAAAATATATAGATCATTGGGGGTTACAGATGAAACTTAATTACAAAAGAACATTCTTCATAGGATTCGCATTCCTGTCTATATGCGCATTCTGGCAGATGTATGACAATATCATACCGCTCATGCTCAAGGATACGTTCCATTTGAATGAAACTGTGACAGGCGCGATCATGGCTCTTGACAATGTTCTGGCAGTATTCCTTCTGCCGATCTTGGGAACCGTCTCCGACAAGGTTGATACGCCGATAGGCAAGCGTACGCCGTTCATAATCTTCGGTACGATCCTGGCGGTGATCCTGTACTATATCCTCGGCATCGTAAATAAGCGCGCTTCGCTTCTTCCGGTATCGGATGCTGCAGCGATGAGCCCGGAACTTAAGAAGTATCTGATCATCTTCGTTGTAGTCCTTTTCCTGCTGCTGATAGCCATGGGACTGTACCGTTCACCTGCGGTAGCGCTGATGCCTGACTTAACACCCAAGCCCGTCCGCAGCCAGGGCAACGCTGTCATCAACCTGATGGGTGCGATCGGCGGCGTGTATACTCTGATACTCATCTCCCTTCTGTCCAACGAAGAGAATGATTATATCCCGATAATCCTCGGCGTCATAGCGATCATGCTGCTGGCGGTCATTATTCTCGTCCTGACCATCAGAGAGAAGAAGATCGCTCCGATCGTTGCAAAAGAGAACGAGGAATGGGAAGCAATACAGGCCAAAGAAGCCAAAGAATCAACGGATGAAGTTCTTAAATCGGCTGTTGAGACCGCGGAAGCAACGGAAGCCGGCGGCAGCCTGCCCAAGGATGTCAAGAAGAGCCTGCTTCTAATCCTGATATCGATCGCTCTGTGGTTTACCGCATACAATGCAGTCAGCACCGCATGGTCCAGATATGCGACTACCGTATGGAACATGAAAAACGGCGGATACGCTAACTGCCTGATGGTCGGAACCGTGGCTGCATGCTTAAGCTATATTCCCATCGGTATCATGGCCGCCAGGATAGGCCGTAAAAAGAGCATACTGATCGGTATAGTAATGCTGCTGATCAGCTATTCCTCGGTTGCGATGTATAACGAATTCTCGGCTTCGATCAATATATTCTTTGTACTTAACGGTATCGGCTGGGCTGCGATCAACGTAAACTCCCTTCCGATGGTAGTTGAGATGTGCAAGGAATCCGACGTCGGAAAATACACCGGACTTTACTATACATTCTCGATGTCAGCACAGATAGTTACGCCCATCCTTTCGGGCGCGCTGCTCCAGTATGTATCGTACAGGACACTTTTCCCTTATGCGTGCGTATTCATGGTACTGGCATTTATAACGATGATGATGGTTAAGCACGGTGACAACAAACCTCAGAAGAAACTCAACAAACTTGAATATCTGGATGTCGATGACTGATATCTGAAAGGGACTTTATGCAGAACACACAGGTAGTGATAATAGGTGCCGGAGTGACCGGCATGTGCATAGCAAGAGAACTTTCGCGAAGAGAACTTGACGTTCTGGTTGTGGAACGTGCATCGGATGTGTGCGAAGGAACTTCCAAGGCGAACAGCGGAATAGCCCACTCAGGGTATGACGCCAAACCCGGAACACTCAAGGCGAAGTTCAATCTCGAGGGAAGCGCTCTGATGCCGAAACTGGCAGAAGAACTGGATTTTCCTTACAGGAATAACGGCTCGCTCGTGCTGTGTTTTGATGAAGCGGACCGTGACAAGTTAAACGACCTGCTCGAGCGCGGAAACCAAAACGGCGTTAAAGGATTAAAGATCCTGTCCGGCGATGAGGCAAGGGCGACGGAACCGAGTCTTTCGGGTGAAGTTGTGGCGGCGCTTTTCGCGCCGACCGGAGCCGTTGTGGATCCTTTTCTCCTCACGGCCGCTATGGCTGACAATGCAGCCGTAAACGGAGTTGAATTCTCTTTTGACACGGAGGTTATAAACATATCTCATGCAAAAGACGATCCTGAAACATCCGAAGACGGATCGAATGCCGGGGCAGCAGGCGGATACGTAATAGAAGCAAAGGTACGTCCTTCTCTCAGAAACGGGCTTTCGGCTGAGGAGACCGTTAAGATGCACGCCGATGTCGTGATCAACGCAGCCGGGGTGTATGCAGATGTATTCCACAATATGGTATCCGACACCCGTATCCACATCACTCCCAGAAAAGGCGAATACTGCCTGCTTGATAAAAAAGTCGGCGGATATGTTTCGGCTACGCTGTTCCAGCTTCCGACCGCCAAAGGCAAGGGCGTTCTCGTAACCCCTACCGTTCACGGCAATCTGATGGTCGGCCCTACCGCTATGGATGTCGAAGACCACGACCTGACTGATACGACTGCTGACGGCCTGAGTACGGTAGTTGCTGTCGGAGCAAAGAGTGTTAAGGCCCTTCCGTCAAAGGGAAATATTATCACTTCGTTTGCGGGACTCAGAGCCCATGAGGACGGCGGTGATTTCATCATAGGAGAGGCTTCGGGCGCTCCCGGATTCATAGACGCGGCAGGCATAGAATCACCCGGTCTGACCGCAGCGCCTGCCATTGGCATATATGTTGCAGGACTTGTGGATGATATCTTAAAGTCTGCGATGAAGTCTGATTTTAAGGCCGAAAGGAAAGGCATCCCCCAGATCTCATCCGCCGATATTGAAGAGCGAAGGAAACTTATAGAGCAGAATCCTCTTTACGCCAAAGTCATATGCAGATGCGAACTGGTGACCGAGGGAGAGATAGTCGATGCGATCAAGAGTCCCGTCGGCGCGGTAACTCTTGACGGCATCAAAAGAAGAGTCCGCGCGGGAATGGGCAGATGCCAGGCCGGTTTCTGCACCCCCAAACAGGTGAACATACTGGCGCGTGAACTGGGAGTCGATATATCCGAGATCACCAAAAAAGGCGGGGGCTCCGATCTGCTCATGGGATATCCCAAAGACGGCGAACCGTTTAAGGAACTTCCGGTGAAGGGAGGTGCCGCTCATGAATAAGCATGTTCAGATACTGATAATAGGCGGCGGCCCCGCAGGACTTTCGGCAGGTGTTTCGGCACGTCAGGCAGGCATCGAGGATATCTTGATCGTTGAACGTGACGTGCGTCTGGGTGGTATCTTAAACCAGTGTATACACAACGGTTTCGGCCTTCATACATTTAAAGAAGAACTGACCGGTCCCGAATATGCCGACAGGTATATCAAGCAGATAGAAGAACTGAAGGTTCCGTACAAGCTGGCGACCATAGTGACGGACTTACAGCTTGCGGAAGACGGACATACCAAGATAGCCACGACCATGGATGAAGAGGGCGGTCTTACCGTCTATGATGCGGATGCCGTGATACTCGCCATGGGCTGCAGGGAGAGAGCCAGAGGGGCATTAAACATACCCGGCACAAGACCTGCGGGAATATATACCGCGGGTACTGCGCAGTATTTTGTCAATCTCGAGGGCCGTCTTCCCGGACGTGAGGTTGTGATCCTCGGATCCGGAGACATAGGCCTGATCATGGCCAGACGTATGACCTTGGAAGGCGCGCATGTAAAGCTGGTTGCGGAACTTCAGCCTTATTCAGGCGGCCTTAAGCGTAATATAGTCCAGTGTCTGGATGATTACGGGATCCCGCTCATGCTTTCACATACCGTGGTTAAGATACACGGAGATAAGCGCCTTACGGGAGTTACGATCGCGCAGGTGGATGATAAGTTAAATCCGATCAAAGAATCGGAGCAGTACTATGAATGCGATACGCTTCTCTTAAGCTGTGGTCTTTTGCCTGAAAACGAACTGTCCGGACAGCTGGGTGTAAACTTAAGCCCCGTGACTTCCGGCGCAGTCGTGAACGAAAGCCTTGAGACTTCAATACCCGGCGTATTTTCGTGCGGCAACGTGCTCCATGTGCATGATCTTGTGGATTATGTGTCGGAGGAAGCCAAAGCTGCGGGAGCGCATGCCGCTCAATATATCCTGGATCAAAAAGCAGGAATGCCTGACGCATCATCCGCGGATCCGGACACCGTGAAGGTTGTGACCGACGGAGGCGTCAGATACAGCGTGCCTTCACTTCTCAGGCCCGCGCATATGGCAGATCTTACTACCATAAGATTCAGGGTCGGCGCGATATTCAAGGACGTGGATGTTGTGACCTATGCAGACGGCAGGGAGATAAACAGACTTCACAAGAGGATCATGGCGCCCGGTGAGATGGAACAGCTGATCCTTAAGAAACAGGACCTGATCTCAAACGGGACTCCCGCAGAATTCAGGATCACCATAGAAGACAAAAAGCCGTAAGTAAAAGACCGGGCGAAGGGCTTCGCGGAGGTATGAGATGGAACACAAGGAACTGATATGTATCAACTGCCCGATGGGATGCATGTTAAGTGTCGATATAGACAGTGACGGACAGATGACTGTAACGGGAAACAACTGTCCGAGAGGCGACTCTTATGCGCGCAAGGAACTGACCAACCCTACGAGGATCGTTACTTCAATAGTAAATGTCACGGAGGGTGAACTTCCCGTGGTTTCCGTTAAGACAAAAGAGGATATCCCGAAGGACAAGATCGATGATGTGATAAATGCGTTAAAAGACGTTACCGTTGAAGCCCCTGTGCTCATCGGTGAAGTGGTCCTGCCCGATGCGGCAGGGACGGGCGTCGATGTGATAGCTACCAAGAGCGTGGGACGCAGGCATTAGATGAAGATTTCCGTCATAGTCGTTGCATTAAATGCGGGCGATGAGCTTAGGGCAACGGTAAAAAGCATAATCACGCAGACATATAAAGACATTGAGATCGTGGTCAAGGACGGCGGTTCTACGGACGGTTCCGTGGAAAAACTCCCGTCCGATGAGCGCATACGTCTGATCGTAAGCCCCGACCGCGGCATATATGATGCGATGAATCAGGCGCTTGAGGAAGCGGCGGGCGACTATGTTCTTTTCCTAAACTGCGGTGATTATCTGTATGACGAAAATGTGCTTGCCGTCACAGCGGATCATATAACAGATTCCAAACAGCTTATTTACGGGGATATATATGACCGGGCAGCCCGCTCGAGAGTTGCATCAAATCCCGAACTGGATGAGTTTGCTCTTTTCAGGAATGTTCCGTGTCATCAGGCATGCATCTATGACCGCAAGGTCCTGCTCATGCATCCGTTTAATACGCAGTACAAGGTCCGCGCGGACTATGAGCAGTTTTTGTGGTGTTATTACATAGCCAAAGTGGATTTTGTGTACATAGATCAGGTCATCAGCTCATACATGGGCGGCGGATTTTCCGAGGAAAAAGCAAACAGGCGCTTATCCGCAAAAGAGCATACGGAAATAGTGGAAAACTATATGCCGCATAAAGAGATAGTAAAGTACAGACGCAGGATGTTTCTGACGCTTGCACCGCTTAGGAGACTGATCGCATCAAATCCTGTTACGGGCGGAATATATAACCGCATCAAAGCGTCCGTTTACGGACAAAAGACTAAAACAGACGACAACAAAGAGGCATGATACATGCGGGTATTATGGGTATGTAATCTGGCGATACCGGCTATCGCCACACAACTGAATCTTCCGGTATCAAACAGGGAAGGATGGCTTACGGGGCTTATCGACAAGCTGAGTTTAAAGCCCATCGGAGACAGGCTGTCGATCGCTGTTGCTTTTCCCGTGGAAGGGGCAGGCATAGTCATCAACAGAAACTTAACCATCAGCGAGAACTGCCGTATCAAGGCATACGGTTTCGGAGAGGATACGGATAAACCCTATATCTATGACGAAGCGCTTGAGGACACGTTCCGCGGGATCATTGAAGAATTTAATCCCGACATACTGCACTGCTTCGGAACCGAGTATCCGCATACTCTTGCGGCAGTCAGGGCATTTAACGATCCCGACCATACTGTACTCGGACTTCAGGGGCTATGCTCGCATATAGCCGAGAACTACACTGCTGATATCCCTCTTCATGTTAAGTACGGAGTTACGTTCAGGGATCTTGTCCGCAGGGACAATGTGTGGCAGCAGATCGATAAATTCCGCAAAAGAGGGGCAAACGAGAAAGAGGCCCTGCGTCTTGCGGGACATGTGGCAGGCAGGACCGAGTT
>JAEEGL015373668.1_pt1 | contig 15379 bp, 16 predicted proteins | sample 9134231 | NCBI WGS metagenome assembly JAEEGL01 (sample SAMN16246548, study PRJNA631951) | gut metagenome | biome: gut microbiome; feature: rumen; material: fiber-attached | host: Bos | place: Iran: Karaj | collected 2018-10 | reverse complement strand
TCCACCGCGCTTCTGATGCTGTCCGTCATGGCGGCAACGCTGATTTCCGCATGCTCCTCTTCACCCGGACCGATCTGCCTGATATCCACCCTCATATGCGGTACTCCCGTTCCTCAGTAATACTTTGTTTTGTTCCGGTCCTCAGGAATTTCCGGTGTGAAGCAGTGCATGCAGTTCATCCTTCAGCCTGCCGGTTTTAGCGGAGGATATGCCTGTCTCCTTCATCCGCGCCAGGCTGGTGTCAATACCCGGATATTCCCTGCCAAAACCGTAGGATTCCCAGATATCATAAATGACCCGTATTGATTTCTCGTCCTCAATGTCTTCCAGGAAGAGTTCTTCCCGCATGGGATCCCCGCTCTTCTTTTTCTCCGCCAGTGCAGCCAGCCGTGCTTCCCGCTCCCCGTCGGTTTCAGCAATCAGCCTGTCCGGTTCCTCAGGTACGGCAGGCGTGGGTTTCGCGTTTTCTTCCTGTACTGGATCCACTTGTTCATCTGCTTTCCGGAAAGCATTGGCCCGGAAGCATTCCTCACAGACCAGGATCTCTCCGTCCTTCCTGTGAACAGGAATCAGGGTGTCTGTTTTGATCCCGCAAAGTTCACACTCCTTCTGGGGTGGAAGCGGTGCTTCATTCTTCCTATGGCGGTGTCTCCTGACCGTATACAGGATATAGAGAATGATGACAAGGATCGGAAAGGATGCCGAGGAGAAAAAGATCAGCGCCAGTCCAAGCAGGACAGCCGCGGCAGCATCAATGACAGTTATTGTTTTCCGGTTCCTGCCGGTTTGCCGCCTGTCAGCCGCGTTGTTTTTCGTTTCCATCTTCTTCATTCCTTTCGGTTGCTTCAGGATATGATAACATCCGGCCGGATCATGATAACAGGATGATTATATCATAACCGCCCTTTTTGTATGCATAATAATTCGGCGGGATTTTCAAAGTACAATTGCATACACAGGGTATACAGCCGCGGGCTGGTCTGGTATCATGGTGCGTACCGGTTTCCGGCCGGCGGAAGCAAAACGGAAAGTTGAGTAATACCATGAACCTGGCAATTCGCAAAATGAAAAAACAGGATCTTGAACCCCTGTATATTCTTCTGTCCAACCCGGAAGTCATGAAGTATCTTGAACCGCCGTTTACGAAACAACAGACTGGGGAATTCTTTCAGTCTGCCCTGTCTGATGAGCGGCGCGTCTTCGCTGCGGAAGCAGACGGCAGCTTTATCGGCTATGTGATTTACCATCCTTACGAAGAAGATACCATGGAGCTGGGCTGGGTGCTGCTGCCTGAATACTGGGGCAAAGGCTGTGCCTCCGCCCTGACCCGGCAGATGATGGACATGGCTGCCGCCGCGGGTAAAAAGCCTGTGATCGAATGTGATCCCGCGCAGGAAGCCACAAAGCATATTGCGCTGAAATACGGCTTTGTCCGGGCCGAAAACCGGGATGGCCTGGATGTGTACAGGCTTCCGGGATAAAAATATATCCATGGTTCCTTCAGCGTGCTATAATATCAGAAATATGACGTATTTAGTTTGAAAGAGGGAGTGTACAGGTATGAGGAAAGCAGTTGCCGTCCTGCTGATGATTGTTTTTTGTTTTGCATGCGCTGTTTCGCCGGCGGAAGAATTCGGTGAGCTGACTTTTCAGGGAATTCCCTGGTTTTCCTCCCCGGAGGAGGCCGTGCTGCATCTCTTTGATACCGGCTTTATGAACAGCGAGCTGACAGGCAACAAAATCACTGAACTGTATCAGATACAGCCGGTTTTATCCGGCAGCTTCATCGGTGTGGATCCGGCCGATGAAAATGTCCCCTACACTTTCCAGTCCGGCAAGATAACTCCTGTTACATCAAAACTGCAGCGGCTGAAAATTCCTCCGGCCAAGCTGGCACAGACAATTGCCGGCCAGACGCCCTCCTGGCTGCATCTGGACTTCACGGCTGAACCGGAAAAACCCCGGCTGGTTGAATGCTGCTTTTCCTTCAAATCAGGGGACTATGATGAAAAAGCTGTCTATGACGCTTTGGTACAGGCTTATGGTGAGCCGGACGCTGTAAAGGACAGGAACCGGATCAGCATCTGGCTTGGGGATAATAACACCATCATTGTTTTCAGGAAGAAAGATCTTATCTTTGCTTTGCTGGACGGACTCACGCTTGCGGAAAACGTCGGCCTTTCCGGCGAAGAAACAGCGGACACAGGTCTCTGACCCTGCAGCGCATAACAAAAGCACCTCCGAAGAGGTGCTTTTTATTTTGTCGCTGTCCGTCAGTCGATAATCGACAGATGATCGATACAGGCCGGCAGGTGCATCATATGATGGTATGTCATGGGGGTCAGGATCATTCCGCCCCGGGTCAGCCTGCCCCAGAACACCAGCAGCCATACGGAACGGAAATCTGTGGTCACCCCGCCGACTTCCAGGATCCTCATAACCCACTCTTCTGGAACCATGGATTTAATCTCTTCCAGTGTCAGCTTCTCCAGGATGGTCCGGGTGTTCTTTCCTACAGTGATCATGTAATCACGCAGTGCTTCCGCGTTGATTTTCTCGCCGAATTCCCTGACTTCGTCCGGTTCCAGCGCGTTTCCCGTGTCCGTGATTATTGCGCCGGTTTTCTTCTGCCACTCATCATTGAAAATCTGGTTCTGATTGGCCATCAGGATATTGCTGACCAGGTCCTCAATGCGGTATGTGTGCCAGAACTGCCAGCAGAGCGGCACCATATCCGTCCCGGCGTAATGTAGATCCGTATCCCAGATCTGCCGGGGAACCATCTTGTTCTGGTTCCCGGCCAGCATATAATCCAGCACGTAATCAGCGATGGTCTTTTCAGGCGCGCCGGAGACCTCCGCCGGATGAACCATTGCGTGGACTTCCAGCGTCAGTTGTTTCATCCGTCCCAGGTCATCCCCGGCCAGCGCTGCTTTCAGTTCTTCGTATTTAGTTTCAAAAGCCTTGTACAGTGTTTCCTTATTCATGAAAAATCCTTTCTGCTTTCCTGTGGGTGTTCCGTTTGTATATGTGACGGCCGTCACTGAAAGAATACTCCACAGGGATAAAACAGGCAAGGGGAACAAAAACATTTCCTATTACAGGTACGTTTTACCACATTGTGCCTTCGGAACACAGTTCAATAAAGAAACACAAGCAAAAAACCGTTGACAGTGCAAACCCGTTGTGATATTATACTAGAGCTGTCACGGACAGTATGTGGGCTCGTAGCTCAGCTGGATAGAGTGTTTGACTACGAATCAAAAGGTCGTGGGTTCGAATCCCGCCGGGCTCACCAAACGGAAAGCCTTGTGAATCAATGTTCACAGGCTTTTTTGTTATCTGCGTATAATTGTCAATAAATTGAAGTGTCAACAGAAAATGTCAACAACGATCAGAAATACAGGCTTTTTACCCTGTTTTCTGCCCTTTATTTGGATGATCTGATAACCCCTGGGGGAAATACAATCCGGTTGTGAGGGCAGGTTACCACTGTGAGTATCCCCAAAGACAAAAAAGGCTATTATGCTATCATTGGAATAATCCTGTATAAGTATAGAAATAGACTTCTCCACCTGTTATTTCTATATATATTTGATTATATAATAAGCTTGTTTACTTTTATCCACATCTACATTCTTTTCTATAATCTTTTCATGTAAATTGTTTCATTCTTCCAAACAACCAAAAGCCATCCTGCCCGGAGGCAGGATGGCTTTTCTGTATCTTTTTGTGCGCGGTAAGATAAATTTGCCATGTTAAGAACTGATTACTCTACCATGTAAAAAAGTGCTTGACTTTTGCAATCTTTTACCGCTGTGCCGCCGCAGCCCGCACGCACTCCGCGCACCCGGCCGGGTCGCACCCCAGTGCTTTCCCGCAGGCCATATCCACGCCTTCGGCTTCCACCGCTTCCTTCTCCCGTTCCTCCCGGATCCGCTGCTTAAACAGTACGGCAAAGAATCCGATAAACGCGATATCCAGCAGGATATAAAACGCGATGATGATGTTCACAGTTCTTCCCCCAATCAGGCATACCCGTATTTCCTTGCGGAGAAGTACCTGTCATCCTCTTCCGGGAATTCGATCACCGGAACATCCGCTGCCATGGTGGCTGTCCTGGCATTCCGTTCCAGTTCCTCCACCAGTTCCCGATTTTCCAGAGCTTCATTCCCGTTGCCGGGAATCTCCATAACCACCGGTTCAGCCGGAACCGCAGCTGCTTCAGCACGTCGGACTTCCTGTACCTTCCGGGCTTCCGCTTCCTCACAGGCCTTTTGTTCCCGCATAGCCTTCCGGGCTTCAATCTCCGCATGGATCCGGACCATGCGCTCTTCGGCCTGCAGGCGGCGTTCTTCCTTCTGCGCTTCGATCTTCGCGCGTACCGCTTCCTGCTCTTCCCGGATCCGCTGTTCTGTTTCCGCGTGGCGGACTTTTTCCGCCGCCAGCCGCTCCTGCACCTGGGTCATGTGCTCCCGGAGCCGTGCTTCCCGTTCCGCCTGCCGCGCTTTCTCCGCGGCAATGCGCTCATGGACTTTCTCCAGGCGTTCCTCCACCCGGACCTCCCGTTCTGCCTGGCGGGCCCTTGCCGCGTCAATCCGCGCTTCCGCCCTCTCCAGGCGCTCTGCCACCCTTCCTTCCCAGGCATCCCGCTGCGCCCTTCCGGTATCCCGCATTTCCTTCTTCGCGTCCTTCACGGCCTTCTTCACGGTTCTCCGGACGTCCCTGACCTTGTCATGGACGTCTTCCCGCACGCGGTTCATATCAAAGTTCCGCTTTCCGAAAATGCCGATCAGCACGCCAAACAGAATTCCCCTTGTCATGGCCCTGAAGCCATGCCGTCCAAACACCCAAGCGCCGACAAACAACGCACCCAGCAGCGAAAACATGATTCTCTCTCCTCTCCCGGTTCATCCCCCGGTCTATGAAAAGGATACTGCCATCCAACCCCGCAAAACAGATTCAGTAAGGAGCAATAGCAGGGGTTATTTCTCCCAATTCCGCCCAACGGTCCGGCTCAGACACGCGTGCGGAAAACCGCCGCCCTCTGACATCCTAAGCGTACACCAAACCCGCCCGCGAAACACGAACAGCCGGTTGGAATGCAATTAGAATTCAATTAAAAAATCTGACAAAAAATGACAGGAGCTCCGTATCTCCTGTCATCTGGTTTATCCATCGGGTTTCATCTGCGCGCGAGTATTGGTCTTCCTGTTTTTTACACCCGGTATCCGATCGATCACCTCGTCTTCCTTTCAAAACTTCAGTATTGGTCAATTAAAGGTCTCCGTATGATGAGTTGTTACAGTTTTTACGCGCACAGACTCCGTATGAAACCCATGGAAATACTTCCATATATAGGTCTTAAGATGGAATTACCAGAAGATGACATAATTGAATTACGTTTAAAGCGTTTGACACCTTGTTCAAAATTTCAGTTGCTTGAAATCGCTTCACAGAGCTTGGGTGATTCATATAAGACTTGTTATGATAGGTATTTCTCCGAGGAGAAATATGAATCCTCGCTATATTATTATGTTTTCGCAAGTGTCGCTCATATTCTTAAGGATTCGCCGAAGGCGAAAACGAGGTGAGTGAGTCAATCGAAACAAGCAGCGGTTTGCGGCAACAGCAAAAGCCGCTGCGACGATTGAGCTTGCGGAAAATCCCGCCGGGCTCACCATAAAAAGCTCTCCTTTTTGGAGAGTTTTTTGTTTTCTTGTAACATTTCTTCTTTTTGGATATAATTATTGGGTTGAATGTGTTTTCAGGAGGTCCTTCCATGGCTGTCAGTCATACTGTACTTACCGCTGTCTTCAGCGATGAATCGCCAAACTACCGGATCCCGTCAGAGCCAAACAGCGGTGATACCGTCATGATCCGTCTGCGGGTTGCCAAAGACAGTGCAGAGCGTGTGATTCTCATCTTCGATTCCATGACCGTTGGAACCCAGATGGTCAAAGTAAAGAGTGATGACTTTTTTGATTATTACGAAGCCGGTATTATCTGCAATGATTCTGAGGTAATCTACCGTTTCCTGATTGAGTGCCCGGACGGTACAAAAATCGCTTATGACAAATGCGGCGCCCGCGCCGATGAGCATAATATCCCCGATTTCAATCCTGCCTATGCCTTCCGCTTTATGCCGGGTTTCCATGTGCCTGATTGGGCCAAAGGCGCGGTTCAGTACCAGATTTTTCCGGATCGTTTCTGTAACGGCGATCCTTCCAATGATGTAGTGGACAATGAGTATTACTATACTGTCGGCCATTCCAAGCATATCGCCGACTGGAACGCCGTTCCTACAGACACCGATATCCGCTGCTTCTACGGCGGCGATCTCCAGGGCATCCTGGATAAGCTGGATTACCTGCAGGATCTGGGGATCGAGGTCCTGTACCTCAACCCTGTTTTTGTTTCTCCTTCCAGCCACAAATACGACTGCCAGGATTACGAGCATATTGATCCGCATTTCGGCGTCATTACCGATGATGTGGACCATGTTATGCAGGCCTGGGAAAAGCACAACGGTTACGCGCCGAAATATATCCGCCGGGTTACCAGTATGGAAAACCTGGAAAAGAGTGATGAACTGTTTGCGGTCCTGTGCCGGGAACTGCACCGCCGCGGCATGCGCATCATTCTGGACGGCGTATTCAATCACTGCGGCTCCTTCAACAAATGGATGGATCATGAGGGGATTTATCTGGGCAAGGCAGGTTTCCAGCCGGGTGCGTTCCAGAGCATTCACAGTCCCTACCGCTCCTATTTCCATTTCAATGATTCCAGTAACGGCCGCAGTCCCATGTATGAGGGCTGGTGGGGCTATTCCACCTTGCCCAAGCTGAATTATGAGGATTCACCCGAACTGTGTGAAGAAATCTATAAAGTTGCTGAAAAGTGGCTTTCCCCGCCGTATAGCATCGATGGCTGGCGGCTGGATGTAGCCGCGGATCTGGGCCACAGTTCAGAGTTTAACCATAAGTTCTGGCAGACTTTCCGGGAACGGGTCAAGGCGATCAACCCCGATGCGCTGATCATCGCGGAACACTATGGAGATCCCTCCGCCTGGCTGAATGGCCGTGAATGGGATACGATCATGAACTATGATGCCTTTATGGAGCCGGTAACCTGGTTCCTGACAGGCATGGAAAAACACTCCGATTCCTACCGGGATGACCTGTACCAGAACGGTTCCGCCTTCTTCGGTATCATGAAGGATAAAATGGCGCGTTTCAAATACCCGTCCCTCATCTGTGCCATGAATGAACTGTCCAACCATGACCATTCCCGCTTCCTGACCCGTACCAACCGGATGATCGGCCGCCACACGACCCTCGGCCCCGGTGCTGCCGGTGCCGGTATCAACAAAGGTGTTTTCAGGGAAGCTGTCACCATCCAGATGTCCTGGCCCGGCGCGCCGACCGTGTATTATGCCGATGAGGCCGGGCAGGTGGGCTGGACCGATCCGGACAACCGCCGGACCTATCCCTGGGGCCATGAAGACCAGAGCCTTATCAGCCTGCACCGGGACCTGATCCGTCTGCGCAGGGAACTGCCCGTGCTCAGGGACGGTTCCCTGAAACCGCTTCTTGCCGAATACGGGCGGATCGCCTACGCCCGTTTCAATGATGACCTGCGCTGTATCATCGCGGTTAACAATACGGGCGGATGGACGGATTTCCGCCTCTTTGCCCGGGATGCCGGTTCCCATGAAGGAGAAGCCTTCTTCCGCCGTGTCCAGACGACTCAGGAAGACCATACCGTTGAATCGGAACAGTGGGCCATGGTTTCGGAAGGCTTCCTGACCTTTGCGCTTCCCCCGTTCTCTTCTGTCATCCTGTGCAACAGGGACAAAGAACCGGAAAAAGCAGAATAACACACAAAAACAAAAGTCAGGGGATCGGACAGTTTCCGATCCCCTGCTTGCTGTGGATTGGGTTGTTTCTCCCCTGTCATGTACGGGCTGTATGTCGTTTTTCCTTCTGCCTGTACATTTCTTCATCACTCTTATGGACACATTCCTCAATGGTGGTGAAGCTGTTCAGGCGGAATACAATCGCGCCGCAGCTGGCTTCCACATTGAAAGCCCGGTCTTCTTCCTCGTTCAGTGCTTTCAGCTCGTTCTGGAATCCCTTTACAAACTGTTTTGCTTCCTGCAGGGTAGCCCTCGGCAGCACTGCCAGGAATTCATCCCCGCCCACCCGGGCCAGGATCGCTTCTTTCGGGGCCGCCCTGCGGATCGCTTTGCCGGTCAGGCGGATCGCGTAATCACCTGCCTGATGGCCGTAGGTGTCGTTAATCAGTTTCAGCCAGTCCATATCAAAACTGATAAACGCGACGGATTCTCTGCCTGCGCACATTCGCTGCCAGACAGGCGCCAGCTGCTCCTCCAGTCCGCGGCGGTTCAGCAGGTGGGTCAGTACGTCCGTAATACTGCTGAGCCTTCGTTCCTCATACAGCAGTCTCAGTTCGTCCCGTTTGTGCATGTTGCTCAGGGCGCCGGACATAATAACATTCCAGTGCTGGAAAAAGTTGGTGGGTACTTCCCCGGGCTCATAATGGAACATGGCGTAGCCAAACGCGTCCTCCCGCTGATGAAGAAGCATCAGGAAAAACACCTGCGGTTCGTCCTTCCGTTCCGCCATCATCGGAAGCAGTTCACGGCGTTCAAAGGTGATCATGGGCATGCCGTGGTCCTGCCGGTCCCTCATAGCATGGACCAGGCATGCCGTATCCGTCATTTCCTCTGCGAACACAGGGTCCCCGTTCTCATTCCTGCCCTTCTCAAACAGGCAGAGATAGTAATCCCGTATCGTAGGCGTATCGTTCATTTTCCTGACCAGTACCCGGTGAAGTTCCTTCAGGTCATCACAGGCATTCAGTTCAATGGTCAGGTATGTCATGCAGACCTCACGGTTGGCCATGCTGTCAACTTCTTTGGTCCTGTCAGTGCTGATTCTCCTGTAGAACTGATTGTCCCGGCATCCGCAGCCGCAGCTCTCTCCGATGACCAGTTTCCCTCCGATGGGAATCATCCGTTTTTCCCTTTTTTCTGTTTCGGCATCCGTTTCCCGGATCTGCCGGTCCAGTTCCTCCAGCGCCGCGGTTGTCAGTCCGGCGAAATCCTGTTCTATCGTGGTCAGGATCGGATCATTCAGGTCAATGCTCGGAATATTGTCAAAGCCAGTAACAATCACGTCCTCAGGCACGCGGAGTCCCTTCTCCCGCAAAGTCCGCATCATGCCGATCGCCGAATAGTCATTTGCGCAGACAACTGCCTGCGGATATGTTTCCGGATCTTTGAACAGCTGCTCATAGGCCTTCTCGCCGGAATTCAGCCACATATTGCCATATACAATGTCTTTTTCCTCATCCACTTCCAGCCCGTGGGCCGCCATTTCCTCCCGGTAAACCTGCAGCCGCTGCTCGCTGTCCGGATGTCCTTTATAGCCGGCCAGGAAACAAACCTTTTTCAGCCCGTGATCGTCCAGGAGATGCCTGATCAGCGGCCGGAAAGCCATTTCGTCATCCGTATATACGCTGTCAAAAGTACCGCCCTTGTGGCGGATCGAAATGACGGGGCATTTTGCCCGGGTAATCAGTTCGTTGAGGAGCTGCTCCCGGAATCCTTCAATCTCATAGGTGTCCGGGGCAACAATAATGCCGTCCAGTTTTTCAATCGGTGCGAAGGAAAACATACCCCGCTCCTGTGCGTCATAATCATTCTGGCTGGAGAAATAACCAACTGTAGTAAAAACAATTATGTCCAGATCATGTTTCTTTGCGCCTTCCTCCAGCGCGTGGTATACAGCATTGTCAAAAAATGAATATGCCTTGCACAGGAATACTCCGATCGTCTTTCGTTTTCCGGAAATCATGTGTTCACTCCTTCCCCGGATAATTTATACGTTTTATCCGGGTATATTGTCAGGACTGTCAGCTTTTTCAGACAGGTTATTTCAACTATACGATGAGTTTTTCTCAGCGTATTGGTGATTTGTCGTTTTATTGTGTTATATTGCATGTATCTGTCTCACATATTCTGATCAGCTGTTTCGCCAGCTGCGGTTCAGTTCATCGGATAATCCCCCTGGCTTTGTAAATCTTAGTTTACACTGTGTTTAATTATGTTTTCTACGTTTTTATCGCCAATTCCTTCCTGTAGTGTAAAAATATTTTTGAATTTTCATACTGAATATTGTAAGTGGAAAAGATCTTCTTTAATTACTCCATTTCTTTCTTTTATGTATTTATAATGTTACTTTATTGCCTTTTCGCATAGGTTCTTTCTTCTGCATAGTAAAAAGCCCGGCTGTTCTGCCGGGCTTTTATTATTTCTTTGGGATCAGTTTTTCATAAAACGTGCCTGTCGCTCCACGGTTTCGGGATGGATTGCGTAAAGGGCCGCCTGTTCTTTGGTAATCTTATCATCCCGCAGCAGCCTGGCCAGTTCCGTATCCATAGACAGCATATCCGGACCGCCGCCAAAAATGGCGTTGTCAATCTGGTGGGTCTTGCCTTCACGGATCAGGTTCTGGATAGCCGGGTTGACACACATGACCTCAAATACCGGATGAAGGGATCCGTCCTTGGTCAGGATCAACCGCTGGGAAACCACCGCGCGCAGCACCATGGACAGTTGTGCCCTGATCTGGTTCTGCTGGTTGGCCGGGAAGGCATCGATTACGCGGTCAATCGTCTTTGCTGCGCCCAGTGTATGCAGGGAGGAAAGCAGCAGATGGCCGGTTTCTGCGGCAGTGATAGCTGTTGAGATCGTCTCAATATCCCGCATCTCACCCAGCATAATCACGTCAGGTGCCTGCCGGAGCGCGGCGCGAAGCGCCCGTGCGAAACTGGACGAATCTCCGGGAACCTCTCTCTGGCTGACAATGCACTGTTTATGCGGATGCAGGTATTCAATCGGGTCCTCAATTGTTATGATATGTCCGTTCCGGGTCTGGTTGATCTGGTCAACAAGGCAGGCCAGCGTGGTACTCTTGCCGTTTCCGGCGGGACCGGTGACCAGGATCATGCCGCTGCGCAGGTTGGCCAGCCGCATAACCACATCTGGAATATTGCATTTCTGCGGATCCGGAATGCCGAAGGCAACCACGCGGCAGGTCATGGCCAGTGATCCCCGCTGCCGGTAGGTATTGCAGCGGAAACGGCTCAGGTCACGCACCGCGAAGGAAAAGTCGTCGTCTCCTTCCTCATGGAGCGTATCCCGGTCACGGCACGCAAGCTCGTATGCCCGGTCCACCAGGATGGCAATATCATTCGGAAATGCTTTCTGTTCTGTAATCGGAAAGATTTTCCCGTTGACCTTGGTCATAATCGGGGATCCGGGCACCACAAACACATCGGAGCCGTGGCACTGCAAAGCTTTCCTCAGAATCTCATCAAGTGTCTCCTCTACCATTCCCAATCATCCTCCGGTTCGTCAACCATCAGCTTGTGAGAGATCCACTTTGTCCGCAGTTTTTCCCCGGGCGGGGTCAGCTGCACAATACATTTCAGATTCCGGTTGTCCAGGGGTTCAGTCCAGGTAATTGTATCCTCTTCCAGTGTCATTCCTTCGGGAAGAAGCTCCGCCACCCTCTCCAGGTAAGCTTCCATGCTTCCCGCGTCTTTCTGTGCGTTCACCAGCAGGGCGTCCAGCTCGGCCAGTTTTGCCTCGCTCTTTGCGTTCAGTTCATATACCCGCTGTACCATCTCGGCGCTGCGGTGGCAGAGGTTGTAGTCATTTCTGGCGCTGATCTGCGTCAGCATCGCCATCATGCACAGCGAAAGAACCACAACAATCAGGATCAGGGACGCGGCGCCGGGGCCCAATGCGATTTTGCGCTTGTTCACGGGGCCACCTCCTTCGGGATATACCTTGTGGAGGGCAGCGTCAGCAGTGTTTTTTCCCCTTCAAGTCCTGTTATGTCATATTCTTTCAGCACTCCGGATTCAGTTTCCGTTTCCCGGAATGTCACCTGCAGCAGATAACCGTCCTCATGGAGTTCCCATCCGCTCCCGGTCTTTGTAAATCCGTATCCTGCCAGCACGTCATCCGCATTATCAGCGTCATACAGGTCTTCCGCGATATTCTGTGCTTCCAGCATGGCGGCATTGGTTGCGTGCGCTGTCCGGCTCTTCAGTTTTGCGTCAGCGAAAACCTGTGCAAGAATCGCGGCGGAAACCATGAAAAAGAAGATGACCAGCAGAAGTTCCACCAGCAGCGCGTTCGCGCGGCTTCCTTCCCTCATTTTCCGGCACCTCCCGTCCGCAGAGCGATCCGGATGGTACTTGTTGTCCCGTTGGCAGACTCCAGATCAACTTTCAGCATATTTCCGTCAATGGAAGGTTCAAACCGGTTCAGTTCGCACAGGGACTCCCCGTTTTCAACCTTGAATTCGTTTTCCTCACTGTTAAAACTTTCCCAAAGGAAAGAACGGGGCTCCCCGTCCAGCGGATCGGGGTCAACAGCGCAGTACAGGCGTTTGTAATACTTGACGCCGTCATATTCATTTACAATCGTAAGGGCGGTAATATCCAGATCGTCGAAACGTTCAATCTGAACCTCGCCGCCATCTTCGGCCCATATAGCGCTGCGTACTACCGCGGTCATAATCCGGGAATTATTGTTCAGTTCTGCGCTGTCCACTGTATTCCGGTAAACCTGGGCGCCGATCGTTACCAGAAACGTGCTCAGGCAGGCAAACAGGCAAAGCAGGAGAAGTACAAAAACACTCTGTATAGTACGGGGAGACCGGGACACAACTGATTTGCTCACTTGTCCATCCTGCCTCCCCTCTCCGCAACCTTAATGAGAGGCATCAGGTTCGATGCCATAGGTTCATAGAATACATGGTATTTTTCTTCGTTATAGGACAGGTTGTAATGCTCCCGAAGGTATTCAAGGTCATCCGGATACATACCTTCCACCGCATAGCAGGTCAGTGCGGCATTCTTTACGGCATCCCGGACGATCTGGAGTTCGCGTCCGCTGTTCTTGGTGGTAATGCTGTTGACCATCAGCACAAAGACCAGGATCAGAGCGATAAAAATGAGAATCGATGCTACATCTTTTTTATTGATGCTCATCTTTCCCGCTCCCTTCTGAAATCGTTATTAATCACGCTGTCATTGCCGGTATAATTCACATGTGAATTGTGGTTTTTGGTTTTTGATTTACATACTGCCAAGCACGCCGGCCATCGGCAGCATAACGCTCAGCAGGATCGCGCCGATTACAATGGACAGCAGCGCCACCAGGGTGGGCTCCACAATGGAAATCAGGTGATCCAGTCCGTCTTCCACCTGTTCCTCATAAATCTCGGCAATCTTTTCCATAACCTGCGGTTCATGGCCGGAAGCAGCGCCGACCTTCAGCATCCGGTTATGGAAATCGGCAAACAGTTCGCTCTCGGACAAAGCGTCCTGGAAGTTCTGTCCTTTTTTCATTTCGCTGCGGATGAAATTGACTTTGTCAATGGATCCCTGGTCTGCCAGCGCGGCAGGGGCCATTTCCAGCGCGTTCTCCATCGGGAAGCCGCTGTGCAGCATCAGTCCGAGGATACCGGCCACCCGGGAGGCGGAAAGCTTCTCAGAAAGCCTGCGTACCGGCGGAAAGAGATTCTTGAGGAAATTCTGGACCTTGTTCTTATGCTTCGTCTTCATCAGGAGCATAATCACGATTGCGCAGATCACAACCAGTCCGATCACACCCAGGACAATCCAGCCGGCCCATGACCCCACCTTCATCAGCACAGAACCGCTGCTGGAGGAATCAACGCCCAGCGAAACAAGCACCCGGCGGAAAATTGGCAGCACCCGCCATAGCAGGATACCGATAATAACCACCAGCATGACGCCGAGCACCAGCGGATAGGTAATCGCACTGACCGCGGCGGAACGGATACGTCCTTCCCGCTGGTAATACGTAGACAGGCTGGTCATGATATCTTCCAGGCGGCCGGTCTGTTCGCCGATATCCACCATCTCAATCATATAGGAAGGCCAGTCCTCCTCATTTTCCTTCATGGCCACATAAAGAGAACCGGTTTCATCCACCACCTTGTAAAGGTTGGTATAGGGATGGACCTTGTCATTCCTCTTCATTTCATCTTCGGCCAGCATCTCAATGCCGTCCCGGAGCGTCATGCCGGAACTGAGCATCAGTGCAATCTGGTCGCAGAAACTGCTCAGTTCTTCAGAGGACATGATCCTTTTTTTCTTCTTCGCTCCGCTTGCCATCTTGTGTTCCCTCCAATATAGCCATTACCGAATCGGCTTAATAATATCTCTCTGGTGTGTATTGTTCTGCCTTGGAGCTTGCGTTCAGTTCAGCCGTGGGATCAAAGAAACTTTCTTTGCCGTCAACCACAGCCAGGACCCAGGCATGATAAGTGTTCGCGCCTACCGTACCGATCATCAGCCGGGCCGGAATGCCCTGGGAGCGCAGCATGGCGCAGGTCATGGCGGAAAGATCCTGGCAGATGCCCATCTTTGCGTTCCAGCATTCGTCAATCTGGGGCAGCTGTCCGGGTTTGACTGTTACGCTTTTAATAAAATCATAAGCAAAATGCGTTTTCACGTAATTGCAGATCGTCTGGTATCTCTTTGCCTGGCTGTCCAGGCCCTCGCAGATTTCATTCGCCTTTTTGACGCAGGGAGTGTCATCATTAAAAGAAACATACTGGTTGGGATAAAGGAAACAGCTGAGCTCGTCCGGCATTTTCACGTTCAGCTTGATTGTACCTTCCTTGGAATATTTCTTTCCGCTGGCGTTTTCATAGAGAGAGACCTGGTATTTCCCGCTGCCGAACTGGAGCGGAAACGCTTCATATTCTCCGTCACCGTTCAGGTCATAATTCAGTTTGGCCCCTGACGTGGCAATCTGGACCTTCAGTCGCTTGGAAGACTTCTGGGCCTTCACCATGATGTAGCCTTCTGACATATTGCTGCAATCCACGGTCATTTTCCCGTCTTTCTTGACCGTCTTTCCCGTTGCTTCCGGAATCTTGACGCCGGTCGCGACGACAACGATGGCAGCGATTACAGCAAGGATAAGCGCAACGCAAATAATCCAGCGCGTCCTGCCCATTCTTGCGGCCATATAGCTATTCCTCCCTTGTAAAACCATATGAAAAACCATTCATGTCAGTTTAACATAACTTATATGCTTTTGCAACCACTTTACCCTCATGTAACCGAATCCGGAACAGCCCCCAAAGCCAGGTAACAAAACAAAAAATCCCGCAGCTTTGCAGCTGCGGGAAACAGAAACCGGATTACTTGTTCACGGCGTCCTTCAGAGCCTTACCGGCCTTGAAAGCAGGAGCCTTGCAAGCGGCGATCTTCACGGAAGCGCCGGTGCGGGGGTTGCGCG
>JAEEGL014725093.1_pt1 | contig 15379 bp, 16 predicted proteins | sample 9134231 | NCBI WGS metagenome assembly JAEEGL01 (sample SAMN16246548, study PRJNA631951) | gut metagenome | biome: gut microbiome; feature: rumen; material: fiber-attached | host: Bos | place: Iran: Karaj | collected 2018-10 | reverse complement strand
GTCGTGGCCGGAAACCGGACGGCCGCTCGGGACTGCCAGAGGAGCCTGGCCGGCTGCACCGTCTATGTCTGCGACAACGTGATGCCCAAGTTCGGCATGCTGAACATCGAGCCCACCCAGAAGCAGATCCGGGAGATCTTCCTCAAGCGGATCATCCAGGCCAAGGGTCTCAGCCACGCCGCCGAGCTGCTGGACGACATCATGATGCCCACCCCCTCCGCCGTGCTTCAGGCCATGAACCTGCTGGCCCAGGGCTGCGACGGGGAGAGCGGCATCGGCGATCTCATCGCCGTGGACGTGGGCGGCGCCACCACCGACGTCTACTCCATCGCCGACGGCATGCCCCGCCAGATGAACACCGTCTACAAGGGCCTGCCCGAGCCCTTCTCCAAGCGAACTGTGGAGGGAGACATCGGCATGCGCTACAGCATCCGCGGCATCGTGGAGGCTGCCGGCATCGACGCCGTTGCGACCCTGTCCGGTTTGCCCAAGGAACGTGTCAGGGAACTGGTTGACTACCTTGCCGTTCACACCGACGTGGTCCCCGGCGACGACGCCGAACTGGAGGCTCTTGACTACGCTTTGGCCTCCCTGGCCATCGAGACGGCGGTCAGCCGCCACGCCGGCACCATCGAGGAAACCTACACCATGATGGGCAAAACCTTTGTCCAGTCCGGCAAAAACCTCACGGAGGTCAAGCAGGTCATCGTCACCGGCGGCAGCCTGATCCACACCAAACGCACCGCGCAGATCGCATCCCACGCCCTATTTGACCCCGCCAAACCCAGCTCTCTGCGTCCCCTGGGCGCCGAGATCCGGGTAGACCGATCTTACATCATCGCTGCCATGGGTCTTCTGTCCTCCCACTACCCCCAGACAGCGCTGCGAATTATGAAAAAGGAGCTTGAAAACGATGGATATACAGAACAAGCGCATTCCTGACGACGAGTTTGCCCGCCTGCGCCAGGAGGTTCTGGCCCAGTGGCCCACCGGAAAGGACGTGGATCTGCAGGAGGCCGTGGACTATCACAAGTCCATGCCCGAGGATCGCATCTTTTCCAAGAAGCTGATTGCCGCCAAAGCCGCTCACAAGACGCTGGTTCAGCCCCGCGCCGGTGTGCCTGTCATTGAGGAGCATATCAAGCTGATGCAGTACCTGGAGAAGGAGGGCGAGGCGGATCTCCTGCCCACCACCATTGACAGCTACACCCGTCAGAACCGCTATGAGGAGGCGGAGAACGGCATCAACGAGTCCCTGCGTCTGGACCGCGCCATGCTCAACGGCTTCCCGGCCGTGAACCACGGCGTCGCCGGCTGCCGCCGCGTCATCGAAAGCGTACATACCCCCGTGCAGGTCCGTCACGGCACCCCCGACGCCCGTCTGCTCACCGAGATCACCTACGCCGGCGGCTTCACCAGCTACGAGGGCGGCGGCATCTCCTACAACCTGCCCTACTGCAAGAACATCCCCATGGAGCGCACCATCCGCGACTGGCAGTACGTGGACCGTCTGACCGGCCTGTACGAGGAGATGGGCGTGTCCATCAACCGCGAGCCCTACGGCCCCCTCACCGGTACCCTGGTGCCCCCCTGCATCTCCCACGCCGCCGCCATCATCGAGGCGCTGCTGGCCGCCGAGCAGGGTGTGAAGAACATCACCGTTGGCTACGGCCAGTGCGGCAACCTGGTTCAGGACATCGCAGCCATCCGGGTCCTGGAGGAGCTGACCGACGAGTATCTGGTCAAATACGGCTACAGTGACGTGGTGGTCACCACCGTGCTGCACCAGTGGATGGGCGGTTTCCCCGCCGACGAGGCCAAGGCTTTCGGCGTCATCTCCTCCGGCAGCCTGATCGCCGCTCTGTCCGGCGCCACCAAGGTCATCGTCAAGAGCCCCCACGAGGCCGTGGGCATCCCCACCATGGAGGCCAACGCCCAGGGTCTGCGCTGCACCAAGCAGGTGGTCAACATGATGGCGGATCAGAGCTTCAACGACGTCCGTCTGCCTCAGGAGATGGAGATCATCCGCCAGGAGACCCGCTGTATCGTGGACAAGTGCTTCGAGCTGGGCAACGGCGACATCGCCATCGGCGTATGCCGCGGTGTGGAGGCCGGCGCTCTGGATGTGCCCTTTGCCCCCTGCCGTGCCAATGCCGGCCTCATGCTCCCCTGCCGCGACAACGAGGGTGCCGTCCGCATCCTGAACACCGGCAACCTGCCCTTCACCCAGGACCTGAAGGACTTCCACGCCGCCAAGATCAACGAGCGTGCCCAGTTTGAGCATCGCGCCGCCTCCTTCCAGATGGTCATCGATGACGTGTACGCCATCGGCAAGGGCCGTCTGGTGGGCCGCCCCCGCTATTGATAACAAATCTGATTAGGAGGATTATCCCATGAAAATTGTTGACGTTATCTGCTCCCCCGGCCGTACCGGCTTCTATTTTGACGACCAGCGCGCCATCAAGAAGGGCGCCGGCCACGACGGTGTGTTCTACATCGGCGATCCTGTCACTGAGGGCTTCACCTCCGTGCGCCAGGCCGGCGAGTCCATCTCTGTGATGCTGGTTCTGGAGGACGGCCAGATCGCCTATGGCGACTGCGCGGCTGTTCAGTACTCCGGCGCGGGCGGCCGCGATCCCCTGTTCCTGGCCCGCGACTTCATCCCCATTATCGACAAGTACATCAAGCCCCAGCTGGTGGGCAAGGAAGCCAATGACTTCCGCGGCCTGTGCGCCATGATGGAGGCCATTCAGGTGGAGGGCAAGCGCCTGCACACCGCCATCCGCTATGGCGTGTCCCAGGCCATTCTGGACGCCGTTGCCAAGGCCACCGGCCGCCTCATGTGCGAGGTTGTTGCCGATGAGTACGGCTGCACCATCTCCGAGACCCCCATCGCCATCTTCACCCAGTCCGGCGACGACCGCTACAACAACGCCGACAAGATGATCATCAAGGGCGCACAGGTCCTGCCCCACGCCCTGATCAACAACGTGGACACCAAGCTGGGCCGCAACGGTGAGAAGCTGGCCGAGTACGTGGCATGGCTGCGCGACCGCATCCTGAACATGCGCACCGACGAGAGCTACATGCCCATCCTGCACATCGACGTGTACGGCACCATCGGCGCCGCCTTCGGCAACAACAACTACAAGGCCATGGCCGACTATCTGGCCAAGCTGGAGGAGATTGCCAAGCCCTTCCACCTGCGTATTGAGGGCCCCATGGACTGCGACTGCGACCGTGAGACCCAGATGATCGCTCTGGCCGGTCTGACCCGCGAGCTGGACGAGCGGGGCATCAACGTGGAGCTGGTGGCCGACGAGTGGTGCAACACCCTGGAGGACATCAAGCTGTTCGCCGACAACAAGGCCGGCCACATGGTGCAGATCAAGACCCCCGATCTGGGCGGCATCAACAACACCATCGAGGCTGTTCTCTACTGCAAGGCCAAGGGTATCGGCGCCTATCAGGGCGGCACCTGCAACGAGACCGACCGCAGCGCTCAGGTCTGCGTCCACTGCGCCATGGCCACCCAGCCCGCGCAGATCCTGGCCAAGCCCGGCATGGGCGTGGACGAGGGCTACATGATCGTCTACAATGAGATGAACCGCATCCTGGCCGTCCGCAAGGCCCGCAAGGCCCGGTAAGATCCTCCGAATAACGCAGATAAGGCCGACCGGCTTTCGCCGGTCGGCCTTTTTGCTGTTTGTCTCACGCCCAGGGATCCTGCTCCTTTGGAAGGCGGATGTCAGAGAGGCACTGTACCTCATTCAAAAACCACTGTCCGGTGGATGGCTTCTGCCGCAGCTTGATGGGCCGGGGATCGTCCGCTCCGCCGCTGGTCACGAACATGGTTGCCCAGTGCTCCGTCTGGAAGGAATAGGGATTTGCGCTGACGGTGAGCCGATACGGCGTTGTCGGCGTATAGCCGTTGTCCGGCGTGGCTCCGGCAAAGAAGGAAAGACACTTGTAGCTCTTTCCCGCCAGACGCTCCCGGATAAACTGCTTTTCCATGTTGGAGAGGGTCTCCGGCCCCTTCAAAAAGTCCAGCATCTCCCAAGCGGTCGCCTCATCCGCCTCATAACGGCAGAGCGCCACCAACGCCAGCGCTGCGGTTTTGTAGGGGGAATCCAGCGACGCCTCCGGCAGTGCCCGCAGCTCCTCCAGCGTGGTGGGCAGTGCGGAAAAGGTGAAGGTCTCCGAGGGATTGCTTCCACGCCCGGCAGATTGGATCGCCTGCTGGACCGCATTTGCGGTCTCCCGTTTCAGCTGTGATCCAACCAGCTTCTTCAAGGAATCAAAAAGCGCCATGTCAGTATCCTCCTTTAATCATTTAATATGATAAAGATATTATACACCACATAGACGCCGTATGGCAATGGAAACCTCCTGCAAATGCAATTGGCACAAATACGGGAGGAGTCAAGATAGGAAAGCAACCGGAATCGTGCGGCGGATTGACGATCTGGGCCGGTTAGTCATTTTCCGGGAGATCCGCAGCCTTTCTGTATTCGATACTCGATAGTTGAAAAGATACTATCGCTCTTTTAACCGTTGCAATAACGCTGGATCGCGCGGCTCACGAACTCTGCTGTTCCCTCTCCTCCCGCATTGTCGATGTTCTCGCGGAAGGCCTCGTCCGTCGCATACATCTGTCCCAAACCGGCCAGGATTCGGTCGGTGCAGCGGTAGTAATGCGCCGTGATGTAGTCCTGAAGCTTTTTCACCTGTGCCTGCGCCTCCGTTGAATCCGGTGCGCGATCCTTTATGGCACCAAACTCGGTGAACAACTCCATCAGCCCCGCTCCGTAAGCCTGCTCATCTGTCTTTGATCTGCCGCCGGCCTTTTGCTCATATTCGCGGTAGGCATCGGTGTGCCCCCATGCTTTTTTCGCCTGTGCCGCATACTCGTCGATCTTCTTCGTATCAAATGCCTTGAAATCCATTCTGATCCCTCCTGCTTCGATCCCCCTTGCCAGGGCAATCAGTTTTTCCAGTCGTTTCTTCTTCAACTCCAGCAGCTCAGCCTGCCGGGCAAGCACCTCCCCCCGGTCATAGCCCGGGCTGTCCAATATTGCCCGGATATCCCGGAGCGGAAACTCCAGTTCCCGGAACAGCATGATCTGCTGCAGCCGCTCCAGCGCCGCATCGTCGTAGAGCCGATAACCAGCCTCGGTACAGCTCGTGGGCGGCAGCAGGCCGATCCGGTCGTAGTATTGCAGCGCCCGAACAGTAACGCCTGTCAGCTCGCTGACCTGGTGGACGGTCATCATGCGCCGCACCTCCCCTCTGGATGATATTATAAACTATAACGCAGCGTAAGAGTCAAGCCTTTTTTAGCCCATGTCCAACGCATGAATATGCCACATATTTTTGATCTCAGCAATCGCAGCAGAGATCAGCCCTGTTTTCGGACAATGCAATTATTAGAATGGTGGGAGTTGCAAAAGTGAACATTGCATCCGGCGAAGCTCCGCCGGTCCCAACGGGATTGACAAACCCATGGAAAACGTGCATTTGCAGAACGACAACTGTGTACCTAACGGCATTTCACAGGCTCGGTAATGGCATGATTGTCTCCAGCAAGCTGGCATCTGAAGGCCGTGGGGTCGTTGCTTCGGTCCTTTTGTTGTTCTCCCCCGCACGACAGAGGGGTTCCCCTCTCCCCTGCTTTGTGATATAATATAAAAATGTGGATTTCTGAGATGCCCGGAGGCGCTTGTTGCATGGAAGCAAATGAACAATTATCATGGGAGAAACTCTCCCGCGATGAAAAGAAACATGAACTGTTTTTGCGGCAGAAGGAGACGCTGGACCTGTTTCTGGCGCGCGGAGCCATTTCCCAGGCACAGTATGAAAAAAGTCTTCATGACTTGACGGCAAAAATGGGATACTGATACCAAGGAGCCAAATCACATGTTGAATTGCATTTCCGTCAGCAATATGCGTCAGAGCGATGCGCTGACCATTGCGAAATACGTGCCCAGTCGTACCCTGATGTACCGGGCAGCCATGGGCGTCTATCTGGCCGCACAGTGGCACGGCAGCATCACCATCGCCGTGGGATCCGGCAACAACGGCGGCGACGGTTACGCGCTGGCGTATATTCTCAAGCGCAGCGGTATCGACAGCCGGATCGTCACACTCAGTGATAAGCGGTCAGATGACGGCGCGTTTTTTGCCGAGAAAGCGCTGTCTATCGGCGTCAGGATAATGTCCTATACACCCGGCTGTATGACAGGCAGTGACATCATTGTAGACTGCCTGCTGGGCACCGGCTTCAAGGGAGCCGTCCGCCAGAACTACGCAGAGGCCATCCGGGAGATCAACGAGGGCGGTGCCTTTGTTGTCAGCGTGGATATCAACAGCGGCATGGATGGTGACACCGGTCTTTCGGAGATGGCTGTAAAGTCCGATCTCACCGTGACCGTCGGTTATGTGAAAAACGGGCTCATTACACCGGATGCCGGAAAGCGGATCCGTCGGCTGGTTTGCGCGGAGATCGGCATTGTATTGGATCGGGAGGAAAACAAGATCTGCTCCGAATCGGAGTGGAATGACAACTGTGCGGACCGGGAAAACTATTTTCTCTGTCCTCCCCATCTGGATATGACCCCGATTGATGCCTCGTCATTTGAATTGGGATAAGGGAGATGCGCCCATGATCTACACAGAGATGACAAACAAGGCCATGAAGCTGGCGTACCAGGCCCATCGGGGGCAGACAGACAAGAGCGGCCTGCCCTACGTCTTCCATCCGTTCCATCTGGCGGAGCAGATGGATACGGAGGAGACCGTAACCGTTGCACTGCTCCATGACGTGGTGGAGGATACGGATTACACGCTGGAGGACCTGCGGAGGATGGGCTTCCCCGATTCCGTGACGGATGCGCTTGCTCTCATGACCCACGATCCGTCCGTGCCGTATCTCGATTACGTGAAACGGCTGAAAAGCAATCCAATCGCAAGGGCTGTAAAGCTTGCCGACCTGACACACAACAGTGATCTATCCCGGCTTCCGGTTGTGACCGAAAAGGACCTGAAGCGGGTGGAAAAATACCGCGAAGCCATGAATCTATTAAAACAAGGAGAATAAGCTATGAGAATTGCAGTCACGTATGAAAACGGCGAAGTGTTCCAACACTTCGGCCACACGGAGGAGTTCAAGATCTACGAGGTGGAGAACGGTCAGGTGACCTCTTCTCAGGTGATCAGCTCCAACGGAAGCGGTCACGGTGCCCTGGCCTCCCTGCTGGGCGACCGCAAAATCGATGTGCTGATCTGCGGCGGCATCGGCGGCGGCGCACAGACGGCTCTTGCCGAACAGGGTATTGAGCTTTGCTCCGGCGCAACCGGAAACGCGGACCAGGCGGTGGACGCCTATCTGCGGGGCGAGCTGATCAGCTCCGGTGTGAATTGTGACCATCACCACGATGAGGATCACTCCTGCGGTGATCATGACTGCGGCGAGGGCGACTGCCACAGCGGTGGATGCCACGGCTGCCACCCCCAGTTCACCATGACGGGCAAAAACGTGGGCAAGAAGTGCCGGGTCCACTACCGGGGCACTTTCAACGATGGCACACAGTTTGACTCCTCCTATGACCGCAATGAGCCTCTTGAGTTTACCTGCGGCACCGGCATGATGATCCGCGGCTTTGACGCAGCGGTGGCCAACATGGAGGTCGGCGAGACTGTGCAGGTCCATCTGATGCCGTCTGAGGCCTATGGAGAAATCGATCCCAACGCCGTATTTGCCGTGGAGATCGCCGCCGTTCCCGGATCCGAGGAGCTTTCCGTAGGTGAGGAGGTCTATCTGCAGAATATCTACGGACAGCCCTTCTCCGTCAAGGTTGTCGCCAAAGATGAGAAAACCATCACCTTTGATGCCAACAACGAGATGGCCGGCAAGGAGCTGAATTTTACCATCGAGCTGGTGGAGGTCGCGGAGGCATAAACCCCGCAAAGGGTGCGGCAAATCATTTCCCGCGCTTTGGACTATGCGTTATGTCTACTTGCAAATGAGAGAGGGATTATATGGAACGACCGATCATGAAGGATCCCATCTTTCTGGCGCAGAAGTCTGCGCCGGCCACGGCAGAGGATCTGCCCGTGGCAAAGGATCTGCTGGACACGCTGATCGCCCACAAGGACGGCTGCGTCGGCATGGCCGCCAATATGATCGGCGTTGCCAGGCGCGTCATTGTGTTTGACAACGATGGCTCATACATGGTGATGCTCAATCCGGAGATCGTAAAGGCCAGCGGGTCCTATGAGGCCGAGGAGGGCTGTCTTTCCCTGACCGGTGTACGGAGGACAAAACGATATCGCTCTATCAAAGTCCGGTATCAGAACGAGGCCATGCAGCTGCGGCTGAAGACCTTTACCGGCTTCCCCGCCCAGATCATCCAGCACGAAATCGACCACTGCAACGGTATTTTGATCTGAGAGGTGCCATCACATGAAAGGCGCGATTATCGGCGATATCGTCTGCGAAATATGAGCCGGATTCTCGGTGACGGTCACCAGGTCAAAGCCAAACCGCTTCTGTGTTGCTTGTTTTGAGGGTTAATCGTGTCATTATCTCGACCGATCGGGATCTGTTTGGCAGAGGGAATGGTGAGGGGTACCAAAATGTTGAAAAAGAAAACGATTTACATGGGACTTGGCATTTCCATTGTGCTGGCTTTTGGCAGTCTTATTCTGGGCCTGCAGTTTTTCGATAATCCCCGTTTAGATGCCGCGTCCCTGTTCCATGCCGGCACGGACGTGCTCGGCGCCTTTGTCTGCGCGGTTCTTTTTTATGGCTGCATGAGTCAGGTGGATCATGCCAGCCGCAGCTTTAGCGCGCTGGTTGTCATGGAAAGCGCCTCTTTTGCCCTCAATGAATGGATTTGGTTTGTTGCAGGGGTTCCTGAGTGGCACACAGCATACTTTGTGTGCTGTCTGCTTGGCAAGTGTCTCAATCTTGCCATGATCTATCTCTTCTTTCTGTATGTGAGAAGAACCCTAAATTTCGAGGGGAAACTGGCAGGGTGGGCGGACAGGATGTTCCCTGTTGTACTGATTCTTTCTGTTGTGATCGTACTCGGCAATGTGTTCCATCCAATCAGCTTCTCAGTGAATGCCAATGGAGTATACGGCAGAGGGAACTTGCCCATATTAGAGGATATCTTTCTTATTGTGGCGTCTTCGGTTACCACTGTTTTGATTATCAGATCCGCCGGTTCCCGCAGGCAGAAATGGGCCGCCATGTCGTTCATCTTGATTCCTGTTGCCGAATACATAGCGTCGGGAGGAGCTTTCGCTTACGCAACCCAGTATGCAGCGGTTCTTCTGTCGCTTATATTGATGTACTGTGTCCTCTTCAACGACAGGAGCAGGAAGCTGGCCGCTACGCAAACGGAACTGACGATGGCAACACAGATCCAGGAGGCCATGCTGCCCTCCACCTTTCCGGCTTTTCCGAACAGAGCGGAATTTGATCTCCACGCCAGCATGGATCCGGCGAAGGAGGTCGGCGGTGATTTCTACGACTTCTTCCTGATCGATGAGGATCACCTGGGTCTTATCATCGCCGATGTGAGCGGGAAGGGTATTCCGGCAGCTCTGTTCATGATGATCTCCAAGACGATCCTGCAGAACTTCGCCAAACTGGGAATCGGCCCGGCGGAGATCCTGACGAAGGCGAACGAAGCCCTTTGCGCCGATAACAGGACAGAGATGTTTGTAACGGCATGGGTCGGGATTTTAGAAATATCAAGCGGTAAAATGACCTGCGCCAATGCCGGACACGAGTATCCTGCCATTTGCCGGGAGGGGCATTTTGAGCTGCTGAAGGACAGACACGGTTTTGTCCTCGGCGGCATGGAAGGATCGAAATACCGTGAATATACGATTCAATTGGAAAAGGATGATAAGGTTTTCGTATATACTGACGGTGTTCCGGAGGCAACGAACGGAGAGAAAACGATGTTCGGAACAGAGAGAATGCTGGATGCGCTTAACGGGAATACAGACGTAAGCCCAAAGGAAGTGTTGAGAACGCTTCGCGAAGCAGTGGATGCGTTTGTGGGTGGTGCCGAGCAGTTTGACGACTTGACCATGCTCTGCCTGGAATACAGAGGAATGCCCCTGAAGGGTGTCTGCGAGGTGGCGAGGAGGTAGCTCGAAAGCCTTGGCCTGACCGGGATCAAATATTTTTCAGACAGTAAGCTTGCCCCTGCCTCGCTTTTGCGAGGCAGGGGCAAGCCTTATTTCCTGTCTTTCAAACGATACTGCGGAGAGACCTTCGCTGATAAAAAGGTGTCAATCGCGAACCGTGCTCCCAGACGAAAACCGGTGTTGAAGCCGTCCGGCTCGCACTCACCCACGGATTCGGCATAGGCGTTGCAGGCGCGGAGAAATATCCCCTTGTCCTTCCCTGCTCGCCACCTGTCCCCTCTCTTTTGCCCTGCGGACAAAAGAGAGGAGCATTTGTCACTGAATTATTGAAATGCGTGCGCCTTTCCATTATAATCGAGCCAAAGAGCAGGCCACGATTTTAAGTGCTGTCGAATTGATCGAGACATGAACCGGTGAAGACAAGTTTGGATTCGAGAAGGTGAGTACATGACGATAAAACTGTTTTTTCAGGCGATTGCCAAATTCGTTTTCGGTCTGGTACTGGTCGCATTGCTCCTGTTTCTCCCGGCTGGAACGATTCACTATTGGAATGGATGGCTCCTGCTTGGCATTCTTTTCATTCCCATGTTCTTTGCGGGGATCGTGTTGATGCTGCGAAATCCGGAGCTGCTGCAAAAGCGCCTGAACGCTAAAGAGAGTGAAGAAGAGCAGAAGGCCGTGATCATCCTGAGCGGGATCATGTTTCTCGCCGCCTTTGTCGCTGCGGGGCTGAATTATCGTTTTGGCTGGATCGTTATGCCGCGTTGGACAGCGATTGCCGCAGCCGGTATATTTCTGGCGGCTTATGTGATGTATGCGGAAGTCTTGCGTGAGAACGCCTATCTGTCGCGAACCGTGGAGGTACAGGAACAGCAGAAGGTAATTGATACGGGCCTATACGGAATTGTACGTCATCCCATGTACTCCGCAACCGTGTTTCTCTTCCTGTCAATGGGCCTTGTCCTTGGTTCGCCCATATCCTTTGTCATATTGCTCTTCTATCTTCCGATCATTGCAAAACGGATCAAAAACGAAGAAGAAGTTTTGACACAGGGCTTGGCGGGATATAAGGAGTACAAAGAAAAAGTAAAATTCAAGGTGATCCCGTTCATCTGGTGACAAATGCGGGTTCACGGAAATCATTGGATGACAGGATACGGGATTGAAGCAAATCATCCAGTACGAAACAGATGGGAGGCTGCGATGGAATTCAAAAAAGGAAAAGGCTGGAGATGCTGCTACGATCCGGAAACCGGGCGATATACCGCCGAGATCGGAGGCGGAGTCAATCACGACCTGTATGAGATAACCAGGGAAATATATGACCATGTGGATGACCCCGACATCGAATGGCCCACCGGGCTGATCAGCAAAGGCCGTCATTTATATATGACGGTAAACGATCGCTGCGGACCGCCATATACGGTTATTCTGGACACAGATTATCAGAAAATATGTCCCTGGGCTGAGACGATTACCACAGGTGAAATCTGGGATGATGATATGACAGACGCCGCCATTGAGGTTTTTGCTTCAGAGTCCAATAACAGGGCGCAGCGTCGAGCCAAGAAAGCGGCCCGGAAAAAGGCATCGGCAGCGGATTGACAAATCCCGGTTTCAGGAGGAATCGCCATGGGTATTCAAATCGAAACTGTGTCCACAGACACGTTTTCAATGGACTATTTTCACTTTGGAAAGGGAGAACAAACGCTGGTCATCCTGCCCGGTTTGAGCATTCAGAGCGTGATGGGAGCTGCAGACGCCATCGCGGCTGCGTACCGGTCCCTTGAGGATCGCTTTACCATTTATGTGTTTGACCGGCGCAGCAACATTCCGCCGTCTTATACCGTGCGCGAGATGGCGCGGGATACGGCAGAAGCATTTCAAAAACTTGGGCTGAAGGACGTGTGTCTCTTCGGCGCCTCCCAGGGCGGGATGATCGCCCTGGTGATCGCCATTGAGCATCCGGAACTGGTCCGCAAAATGGCGCTGGGTTCCACTTCGGCCCATGTGCAGGAGCCCCAATACCGCGTTCTGGAGAAATGGGCGCAGCTGGCGAGGGAAAAGGATACTGTCGGACTATATCTGGATTTCGGGAGGGAGATCTACCCGCCCGAAGTGTTCCAGCAGTACCGGGAGACGCTGATCAACGCGGCCCAGAGCGTAACGGATGAAGACCTGGAACGGTTGATCATTTTTGTCGAGGGTACAAAAGGCTTCAACGTCGTGGACGAACTGGGTAGGATCCAATGCCCGGTCCTGGCAGTTGGCGTATATGAGGACAGCGTCCTCGATTCAGATGCGACAATGGAGATCGCAGCAAACCTGGACCACCGTGCGGATTTCAGACTGTATATGTATATTGGCTATGGACATGCGGCGTTCGACACAGCGCCGGATTATCGGAAACGGCTGCTGGAATTCTTCTCAACTTAAATTTGACCACTTCACCATGCGCATCCGCCAGGGGTATCTGATGCCAATTCGGCATCAAGAACAGTAGGGATTTGTTCTTAGCCATTACCCGGTTTTGGCTGCCCGCAGCCGGGAGATCCAGACTGAAAACCCATCATAGAAATCGTGCCCTCGCGCCGCATCCGGCGCGAGGGCACGTTTCGTTATCTCTTTAAAAGCTCTCCAATGGTGCCTTGTCCCTCAGAATGTACCAGGTTATCCGCTTTAAATCCTTCTGTCGCTGAACATCTTTATCGGCTTTTTCTTCGCTGTATGTATAAGAAAAATACGTTTGGCCTTTAAGGAACAGATCCGGATCATTCTCATACTCTTTGTAATAGCAGCGATACATGTCGGCTGTCATAGGCATGAGCTTGATTCTTTTCTGATCCATTCGCACCACCATGTTCACAGATCTCGATTTCACGGTATCTCGACAGATGTAAACTTGCCGATTATATCCCAACAAAAGATTTGATTTCCTGCTCCAAGAGGCGGAATACATTTGCGACCAGATAACCGTCAGCAATCGCATGATTCAGGCGAACAGTCACAGGCATGACAAGTCTGCCGTTTTCTTCCCTGTATTTTCCCCAATTGATGATCGGCGCAAAAAACAAATATCCATCGGGCAGCTCAAGATTCAGTGAATCATAAAAGAGCCACGATATAAACGATGCATCAAACCAGTTGGGATGGTTCACCATATCCAACCCGTATTCCCTTGTCTTCTTTGCCTCTTCAACATCCCGCAAAGCGGCCGCGTAGAACTTTTCATAGTCCTCATAGTACTCTGTATAAACAGGAGTGCAGGTTTCCGTATCTTCATGAAAAACATACTGTGTAGGATTGATCACGTCATAACAGATCAGTTCATCTGTCTGCCAAAGATAACCCATCCTGTAATCCTCGCGGGAATTGAGAACTTTTGAGAGGATATAAAGAAAATTGATATAGAACTTTGTCCCTGCCTCTCTGGAATAATGAGCAAGATCCGTGACATCAATTCTCGCCGTCATGGAGGTCGAGCATTTGCAATCCTCCGAAAAGTGCCGAAACACTCCTTTTCGATAGTATGTTTCTTTGTTAATAACTTTATAGTTCATATGAATCATCTCCATAAATACCGATCTGTTGAGGTGATTATATCAAATACCGTGAGCTCGTTCAACAAGAAAACCTCTCTTGCCCTGGCAGGCAAAAGAGGTTCCTTGGATGGTGGGCCGGGAAGGACTCGAACCTTCGATGTTTCTGATGTCACGGGTTTACAGCCCGCTGGTTTCGCCGCTTTCCGCACCGACCCATATGGTTGCAGGGGCAGGAGTCAAACCCGCATCTGAACGGTGTTTGCAACCGCGGCCATACCGTTAGGCGACCCTGCAGTATTCTGGTGTTCGCGGCAGGATTTGAACCTGCGGCCACCGCCTTATCAGCTCTGCCGACTGAGCTACACGAACAGATTGGCGCCGGACGGAGGTGTCGATCCCCACAGCCTTTTGGCTGCCCACGGTTTTCAAGACCGGTGTCAGCGCCGTCTGACATCATCCGGCATATGGTGCGCAAGGTGAGATTTGAACTCACACGCCAGAAGGGGCCTCAGGGTTTGAGCCTGATACGTCTTCCATTCCGCCACATGCGCATGGTGCCTGCGGAGGGAGTCGAACCCTCAATCCATTGCGGCGCCCGATCTTAAGTCGGACGTGTATGCCAGTTCCACCACGCAGGCAAATATGGTGACCCCTGCGGGATTTGAACCCTGCATTGCAGCCTTGAAAGGGCTGTGACCTGACCGGTTATACCAAACTCATATAAAAACCTGAAAAGGTTTTTATAGCGCCGCAGGCGCGTATGAGTTTGTATGAGACGTGTTTTGCGCCGCAGCGCAAAACCAGCGCGCGCAGCACGCGTCTTTCAAATGAAAGAATTTCATTTGAAAGCAGTATTAGTCGAAGGGGCCGTGTCCGCCCGTATGGGCGGATGGTTTATGCGATAATCGAGACGGGGATGCCGTCTCCGCAGACCAGGATCTGGTCCACCGTCACGCCGAACACGGCGGTCAGCACCACCAGATTGTCCACGGTGGGCATGGCGGCGCCGCGCTGCCACTTGTAGATGGCCTGGGGCGTGGAGAAGCCAAAGATGGTCTGCAGCTGTCGGACGGAAATGCCCGCTCGCTGTCTCAGACGGGCGATATTCGCCCCGGTTGCGGTCACGTTGATGACCGGGATGGTGCTCATTTCATGTGCTCTCCTTTTGCGGTTGCATAGGTGCGCCTGCTTCGGCACTCGCTTGCCTTGAACTCCCGCCGCTTCGTTGCAAAGCCTTGTCATACACAAAGTATGTCTGCGGCTTTGCGCCTTGCGGCGGAAGCCCAATTCGTCGCGATTGCTCTTGCAGCCGCGCCTGTGCAACCGCCCCGGCCAAACCGAGCCGGAACAGATATCCCGGCTCAGTTGGCCTTAAAGTTATAGATGGGTTTCAGTGCTTCGATGACGTCCACGCTCTCGCGGATGACGTCGATGATATCGGCAAGGGACTTGTACGCCATGGGCGCCTCGTCGATGGTGGATTCGTTGACGGAGGTGGTGTAGACCCCCGCCATCTCCCGGCGGTACTCCTCCATGTCCAGCGTGGCCTTGGCGGTGGTGCGGGACATGATGCGGCCTGCGCCGTGGGGCGCTGATAAGTTCCACTCGGGGTTGCCCTTGCCCACCGCCAGCACGGAGCCGTCCCGCATATTGATGGGGATCAGCACCAGCTC
>JAEEGL012724345.1_pt1 | contig 15379 bp, 12 predicted proteins | sample 9134231 | NCBI WGS metagenome assembly JAEEGL01 (sample SAMN16246548, study PRJNA631951) | gut metagenome | biome: gut microbiome; feature: rumen; material: fiber-attached | host: Bos | place: Iran: Karaj | collected 2018-10 | reverse complement strand
CGAGCATACGACGGTCGCCCTGGTGCGGGTCACAGAGAACTATCTGGAGGGCGAGCAGAGGATCTGCGACGTCTGGGCGCACTATATCAACAATAAGGGAATGACTATCGAAGAGGCCGCCGATTATATCCGCGTCTCGCATGTTTTGGCGAGCGCCTCGGCGCATCTGATCCCCCTCGACACGCTCACGGGGCTCTCCACGCGTCCGAAACAGGGCACGACGGACGATTATGAAGTCTCCTACAGCCGCGTGGCCCTCCTTGATAATGTGGACTGGATCGATGATATCGGGGAGTCTGTCAATGTCTCGCGGGCTTACACCAATCCGATGAACGGCGAGCAGTCACTGGCCTTCTGCAATATCGTCGATCTGCGCGATCCCCTGAGCGGGACTGCCCGCCCCGCGGTCCTTCTCCGCGTGATCCCCATCTCGGAGCTCGAGCAGAAATGGGTCTTCCCGCAGGAGGAGTTCGCCAACGCCGAGCTCTCGATGATAGACGCCAACGGCGATTATATCCTCAAAGGGTACAATTTCAAGAATTCCAGCTTCTTCGAGTTCTATGACTCATATAATCCCTCGGATCTTGCCTCGTCGAAGGAACTGTTCGGCAGGATCACCGCGTCGACGGGCACGGTCTCAATGATCAATTCGCACGGACAGGAGTGCGTGCTTGCCTTTACCCCGGTCTCCGCCTCGGCCGGCTGGACGCTTTTGGGTCTCGTGCCGGCGCAGGATCTGGCCGCGAACGTCGGGAACTGGGTGCTGATAGGCGTCGTTTCCGCGGGCATGCTGATCCTCTTCCTCTGCGACCTGTTCTACATGCTCTACCTGAACAAGCGTCTTCTGGTCGCGGCGAAGGAAGCGGAATCCGCGAACAGGGCGAAGACTGATTTCCTCTCCACCATGTCGCACGACATCCGTACGCCCATGAACGCCATCATCGGCCTTACGACCATCGCCGAAAAGAATCTGGGAGACGTGGAGTCGACGAAGGACAGCCTGCGGAAGATCGGCCTCGCCAGCAACCATCTGCTGACGCTGATAAACGACATCCTCGATATATCCAAGGTGGAGAGCGGAAAGCTGAGGCTGAGCCCGCTGACCTTCTCCATCGTGGAAACGGTCGAGAATCTCGTGAACATCTCGCAGCCGATGATCAAGGAGAAGAATATCGACTTCAGCTTCCACATCAATCAGATCGAGAAGGAATATCTGTACACGGACCAGCTCCGCCTGAATCAGATCTATATCAATATACTCTCCAACGCCATCAAATACACGGAGCCGGGCGGGAGGGTCAGCGTGGATCTGCGCGAGGACAAGAGCGAGGAGCCCGGCTGCATAAAGCTTACCTACGTCGTGGCCGATACCGGCATAGGCATGAGCCCGGAATTCATGGCGACTATGTACCAGCCCTTCTCGCGCCAGATAGACAGCCGCGTCAACAGCATACAGGGGACCGGGCTCGGCCTTGCCATCACCAAGCAGATGGTCGAGCTGATAGGCGGAACGATCGATTGCCAGAGCGAGGAGGGGAAGGGCACTACCTTCACTGTCGTGCTGGATATCCCCGTGGCGGAAAGGCAGCGGGATGACATGAGGCTCGACCCCATCGACGTTCTGATCGTCGACGACGATGTGACCATGCTCAAGACGGCCGCCGATACACTCGAGTCTCTCGGCGCTTCGGTGGAGCAGGCGCAGAGCGGGCCGGAAGCGCTCGGCATGATAGAGAGCAGACATCTTTCCGGGCGCGATTACGGCGTGGTCATAGTCGACTGGAAGATGCCCGGGCTCGACGGCATCGAGACTATAGGCCGGATCCGCTCGGAGCTGGACAAGAATATCCCCATCCTGCTGATCTCCGCCTACGACTGGTCGGACATCGAAGACAGGGCGAAGGACGCGGGCGCGAACGGTTTCGTCAGCAAGCCGCTCTTCCGCTCGACGCTCTATGACAAGATAAACGATCTGATCGGCAAGGAATCCGTATCGCAGGAGCCGGAGGACGATTATTCCGACCTGCACGGCCTGCGCGTCCTCGTCGCCGAGGATAACGAGATCAACTGGGAGGTCATCTCCGCCATGCTCTCCATGTTCGGGATCGACGCCGACCGGGCGGAGAACGGGCAGATCTGCGTGGATATGATGCGCGAGGCTGAGAAGGGCAGCTACCAGCTGATCTTCATGGACGTGCAGATGCCCCAGATGAACGGTCTCGACGCTACCAGGGCGATACGCAGGCTCGAGGATCCCTGGGCTTCCTCCATCCCCATCGTGGCGATGACGGCGGACGCCTTCTCCGAGAACATCACGGAATGCCTGAACGCGGGAATGGACGGTCATATCGCCAAGCCCGTCGATATAAAATTAGTCATCAAGGAGATCAGAAGGATCAAGGAAGAGAGGAAATGATCATGAAAAAAACGGTGTGTGTGTTTTTGGCGGCGCTGATGATCCTGGGCCTGGCCGCCTGCGGCCGGAAGGAGCAGGAAGCGGCGGCCGCAGAAGGCTTCAAGCCCGCTCTGGATACCTCCGTCAAAAGCCAGATCAGCGTTGCCGGCGGTTACAGCAACTTTGAGGCGCTGGAGGCGGAATTCGACCGTTTCAACGAGCACTACCCGAACGTGGAGCTGATGTTCACCAAGGTGGACGACTATAACAACATGATAGGGACGGTACTGAACGGGAACGACGCCCCCGACATCTACGTGACTTATTCCTGGATGTACGGGCGCGACCAGTATAAAGCTTCCATCGACCACGCCGAAGACCTGGCCGATCCCGATCTCGGCCTCGATCTGGACTGCATACGCGGCAATATCATCCTCAAGACCGACGACGGCTCTCTCCCGATGGTGCCGGTCTTCTCCAACACCTACGGCATGCTCGTGAACAAAGATCTGTTCGAAAAGGAAGGGCTGAGCGTTCCCACGACCTATAAAGAGCTGGTCGCGGTGTGCGACGCGTTCTACGAAAAGGGCTACAAGTCCCCGATCATGGGCTTCTCCAAAGAGGAGACGACCTCTATCTTCACCCTGACTGTCTACCCGTTCTTCTGCGGGGCCGTGGCGGGCGACGCGGACGCCGTCAAGAAACTCAACGCCCTCGACCCCTCGGCCGGCGAGTATATGCGGACTTCTCTTGAGAAGATGACGCAGTTCCTGAAGGACTGCCACGTGGATCTTGACGCCTGCGGCGAGATCGAGAACAATTATGAGGCCGTGATCCTGCGCTTCTTTGAAGGCGACGTGCCGATGATGACCTGCTCAGGAGATACCGTTTCCGGCACGAAGAAGCGCGAGAGCCGCTCCGAGGCCTTCAGCGCCCACCCCTTCGCGTATACCTTCGCGCCTGTTCCCCTGGCTGACGAGGGAGCCTTCTTCCTCGACATGCCGAACCTGCAGTTCTCTGTCAATAAGGAGAGCCCGGATCTGGACATGGCCAACGAATTCATGCGTTTCCTGATCACGTCGCGCGAGCTGAGCGAGATGGCGCAGAACAAGGGGCTCGTCTCGCCGACCAAAGACCTGTCCTTCAACAGCATGTACGCGGCCTTCGGCTCCGTTCCCCAAGCAAGGACCGTTTCGCCGGAGGAATTCGGCCTGACGGATGACGCCGTCATACAGCTCAGGAGGGCTTGCTACGGTCTCTGCAGCGGGGCGCTCAGCATCGATGAGGCCGTCGCCGGCTTCGGCAGCTTTACCAAGTGACATCCGTCTGTCACTTCTGAATCAGCGTCAGACAGCGCCGGATCCGGGAGCCCGGACCCGGCGCGTCTTTCAGCGGCGGTAACTGCGCTATCATCATATCAGAACAGGCTGCGCCGGCAAACGGCGGGGAGAACATGCAGGTGGGATTCGATTTTACTGTCAGCACGATGAAGGACCTTACGGAGGCGATAGAGGAGTACGGCATACTGCCGTATTTCGCCAATTCGCTGCCCGGTTTTTCCATCGAGGAGCACGCGGCGCCGCAGGTCTGGTTCTCCGACGACGCCGAGGGCATCTGGGAATGGAAGGGCCCTGTCATACAGAAGACGGGCTGCGCCTACGGCAAGTTCTTCGAGAAGAAGGCGGCCTTCGTCAGCCGCGAGTGGTTCTTAGACCTGGCTAACTGCCGCCGCGACGGCTATGACTACGAGGGCTTTTACAACGACGGCTTTTCCGAGCGCCGCGACAAGTATCTCTTCGATCTCGTGGAGGCGCGCGGGCCGCTGCTCTCAAAGGAACTGAAAGCCCTGGGCGGCTACGGCAAGGGCGGGCGCGGGGGCTTCGACACCTGCGTGAACCGCCTGCAGGCCCAGTGCTTCGTCGTCATCTCCAATTTCGTCTACCAGACCGATAAGAACGGCAGGGAGTACGGCTGGGGCATCGCCGAGTACGCGACTCCCGAGCAGTTCATGGGCGCCGAGTATATATCCTCGATGTACAGCCGCGATCCTGAGGAGTCGTACGAGCGCGTCCTTGAGCATATCTGCGGGCTCCTGCCCGGGGCAAAGGCCGATGACGTGAGGCGCTTCCTGAGGTAGGACGGCTTTGCCGGGCGGAGCGTTCCGGCGGCCTGAAGGCCCTGCCGAAGAAAAGCCGCGGAGGAAAGACTTCTATCATATGAGCATTACTGTAGTATACAAAGATATAACGACTGTCGAGGCCGACGCGGTCGTCGATTCCACCAACCCCGAGCTCGTGGGATGGTCGGGGGTCGACAGGCTGCTGCACGAGCTGGGCGGCGAAGCCTTCGAGAAGGAATGCCGCGAGAAGGCCGGGAGCCTGCTGCCGGGCGAAGCGGTATACACCGGGGCTTACAATATCCCGGCCCGCTATGTGATACACACCTGTGTCCCCCGTTACGCGTGCGGGATGAACGGGGAGGCCGCGATACTCAGAAGCTGCTACCGCTCCTCGCTGGAGCTGGCCGATAAGCTGGGCTGCCGCTCGGCCGCCTTTCCTCTCATCGCCGCGGGGAACATGAGGTTCCCCATACCGAAGGCGCTGGAGATCGCGGTCGTCACCATAAGCGAGTACACGCGGCTCTATTCCGACATGGAGGTCTTCCTGGTCCTTCACGGCGGGCCGGCGGAAGCTATCGCCAGGTCGGTCCTGGGCGATCTCGACGCGTATGTGAAGGGGAGCTTCAGGGCCGCCGGAGCGGAGGACACGAGGACCCTTGAGGAGATGATCGCGGGGCAGGGCGAGAGCTTCGTCGACATGCTCTACCGCTACATGGCCGAAAAGGGCGTCGACAAGCCTTCGGCTGTCTACAAGGCGGCGTATATGAGCAGGTCCGCCTGGAGCAAGCTCATCAGCGGCGGCTCCGCCAGGCCCTCGCTTGAGACCGCGGTAGGCCTTGCCTTCGCTCTCAGACTGACATATGAAGAGGCGGTGCCTTTCTTCGCCGCGGCGGGGATCGCCCTAAGCAGCGCGAGCAGGTACGATATCATCGTGACATATTTCCTGAAGCACGGTATATACGATATCTGGGAATTCAACGAGCAGATACTCAAGTACGGTTACAGCAGGCTGATAGGCGCTTAAGGGTCCCGGCCGCGGAATTGTCCACCGCCAGTCGACAAAAAACAAATTGGTCGGATGTATCATGGGACCGTGAGCGGGAGCCGCGGTCCCTTTGATATACTCAAAGCGCCGCGCGGGGAAATGGCCCCTTTCCCGCCCGAGAAGAGCGTGTTGTATAAGAGAAAAAGGAGGCATATCATGCTTGGAGCGATCATAGGAGATATGTGCGGCTCGCGCTACGAGTTCCGCAACGAGAAGAGGACAGACAAGATCGTATTTTTGAGGAAGGACAGTTACCCGACGGACGATTCCGTCATGACCGCGGCCGTCGCCAGGGCTCTGATGGATTCCTACGGCGACAGCGACGAGGTCGTGAAGACCGCTCTCATAGACTCGATGCACTATTTCGGACACCTGTTCCCGGACGCCGGCTACGGCGGGCGCTTCGGGCTCTGGCTCGACATGTGCGAACGGGAGCCCTACAACAGCTGGGGCAACGGGTCCGGGATGAGAGTCTCTCCCGCCGGCTGGATGTACGGCAGCCTCGAGGAGACCCTGCACGCCGCGAAGCTCACGGCCGAGGTCACGCACGACCATCCCGAGGGCGTAAAGGGCGCCCAGGCGATCGCCGCGGCCGTATTCCTGGCCAGGAAGGGCAAGAGCAAGGACGAGATCGGGCAGTTCATAAAGGATAATTATTATCCGCTGGACTTCACGCTGGACGGGATACGCCCCGGCTACCGCTTCGACGTCAGCTGTCAGGGCTCCTGCCCGCAGGCGATAGAGGCCTTCCTGGAGGGGCAGTCCTTCGAGGACGTGATAATCAAGGCCATCTCGATCGGCGGAGATTCGGACACCATCGCCGCCATGGCCGGCGCCGTCGCCGAGGCCTATTACGGCATCCCCGAGGATATACAGTACAAGGCCTTCCTCCTCATGCGCGACGCCCGCAGGGGAGACGTCATCTATCACAACAGCGTCATCGCCGATACCGTCCTCGCCTTTGAGAGGTGGCTGGGGGAGCACGAGGAGCGGACCGCGCTGTAACGAAGATTTAAACTCCGGGTTTATTGCGCCGCGGTCTTCCCTGTGATATATTGGCCGTGGAAAGGGGCGAAGGCCCCGTGAAAGGATAAGAAATGAGATCGGCAATGCTTAGCACACCGGAATACGGTATACTGCCAGTCTGCGGCGGACACGCCTCAGAGCAGTATTTCGTATGGAATAAAAGGAGGACGGAGCGGAGCTGCCGGCGCCGGTGAAGGTCGTACACAGTCACAGGCGTAAAATAAGTGTCGGTCGGGCCGCTCGTCGCTATCGGAAGGACGGGCGGCCTTTTTGTCAGGAGAAAAAGATGTTTGAGATCAGAGGAAAGTTCAATACCGCTGTTTGCTACGCGGTGAGCGCGGAGGAGGGGGCCGTAGAGCAGATCAGAAGGATGTGCGACCAGGAGTTCACCGCGGGCAGCCGCATACGCATCATGCCCGACGTGCACGCGGGGGCGGGCTGCACGATAGGCACCACCATGACGGTAAAGGACAGGGCGGTGCCCAATGTGGTGGGCGTCGACATAGGCTGCGGCATGTACACCGTGAAGCTGGCCGAAAAGGACGTCGACCTCGCGAAGGTGGACGAGGCCTGTCATTTCATACCCTCGGGCATGAACGTCTGGCCCGGCAGGATCGAGCCCTTCGAGCTCTCGGAGCTGCGCTGCTTCAGAGAGCTCAGGGAGATGAGCTGGCTCAGAAGGTCCTTGGGCACTCTGGGCGGCGGCAACCATTTCATCGAGATCGAGGAGGGCGCGGACGGCGGCAGATACCTGGTGATACATTCAGGCTCCAGGAACCTGGGAAAGCAGGTCGCCGAGCACTACCAGAGGCTCGCGGTCGAGCTCGCCCGCGGCAGGGAGGAATACCTGAGAGCGCGTCAGGAGATCATCGATACATACAAGGCGCAGGGAAGGAAGAGCGAGATCCAGCAGGCCCTGAGCGAGCTCAGATGGCAGGCGAAGGAGACGGACGTGCCCGACGAGCTCTGCTGCGTGTACGGTCAGTACTTCGAGGATTACCTGCACGACGTGGAGATCTGCCAGAGATTCGCCTTAAGGAACCGCGAGCTCATAGCAATGATCATCATGGAAAGGGCGGGGCTCAGCGCAGTCTCCTCCTTCCATACCATACACAATTACATCGACACGGATGAGATGATACTGCGCAAGGGCGCCATCGCCGCCCACGCGGGCCAGACGGTCCTCATACCGATCAACATGAGGGACGGGTCCATCCTGGCGGTCGGAAAGGGCGATCCCGAGTGGAACTTTTCGGCCCCGCACGGGGCGGGACGCGTCATGTCGCGCGCGAAGGCGAGAGAGTCTTTGGATCTTGAAGCCTACAGGCAGGCGATGGAGGGGATATACACTACCTCTGTCAGCGCGGATACCATAGACGAGGCTCCCATGGCCTACAAGTCCATGGACGATATCCTCAGCGTGATAGGAGATACCGTCGAGGTCGTCGAGATATTAAAGCCCATATTCAATTTCAAGGCCTGACCCGGCCGGACCCGCTTCCGGCCGCGGCGGCCGGAAACGGAGAGAAGATGAGATGTTGGAGATCCCTGTGATCGACGTTTCTGCCACCGGGCAGAACATAGCCAGGCTGAGGGCGGCCGCGGGCCTTTCCGTGAGGGAGCTGCAGTCCGTTCTGGGCTTCGCCAATCCTCAGGCTATATACAAGTGGCAGAACGGTCTGTGCCTGCCCTCCCTGGACAATCTGGTGATACTGGCTGCCGCTCTGGGCGTCAGCGTGGACGAGATCATCGTCCTCAGGACGGTCAGCGTACCGGCATAGACGAAAAATGATAGACGCGGCCCTTCGCGGGCCGCGTTTTTATATGCCCGGCTAAGACCGTGCAGGAGCGGGCCCGCTGTGGTATAATCAAATAACGATATTCGTTTTTTATGAGCGGAGGCTATGAGGGATGGAGCCCGTACGGGAGATCAAAACAGAGCGCCTCAGCGTGAGGCGCGTGCGGGCGGAGGACTGGGCAGCGGTCCGCGCGATGTGGGCCGCGGTCGGGAAGACCGCATACGCCCGCTACGACACTCCCAAGGATACCGCCGAAGAGGCCGTAAGAAGGCGCGTCGAACGCTGGGCGTCTTTCGCGGACAGCGCCGAGCACCGATTCTTCGCCGTCTGCTTTGAGGACCGCTTCATCGGCTACATCTCCCTCAACCGCAGGGAATACGGGTATGAGCTTGGCTATTGCTTCGATCCCGCCTTTCACGGCCGGGGCTTCGCGGGGGAGAGCATAAGAGCGGCGCTCGGCAGCCTGAGCGAAGAGGGGAGCGCCCTCGTCACCGCCGGGACCGCCCTGGACAACGGTCCTTCGGTGAGGCTGCTTCTCGCCCTGGGCTTTGAGCTCACAGGCACCGAGCGCGTCTCCTTCTATAAGGACGCGGAGGGCAATGACATATTTTTTGACGGCGGGATCTTCAGCCTGAGGCTCACGGGGCCCGCCGGCGGCAGAGGAAAAGAGGCAGGATGATAAGGCTTTTCAAAAAGATGACGCGCAGCCAGGCTCTTTACGCCCTGGGCGTCGTCATATTCATCTCGCTGCAGGTGGTCTTCGAGCTCACCGTTCCCGACTACATGTCCGAGATAACAATAAAGGTCAACACCCCGGGGAGCACCGTGGGCGATATATTCGCGAGCGGCAGAATGATGCTGCTCTTTTCCCTGCTGGCTTTCGCCGCCTCCGTCCTTTCCCGGTATTTTTCCGCCAGGCTGGCGGCCTCCTTCTCGCAGCATCTGCGCAAGCTCATTTTCGACAAGGTCGAGACCTTCTCCATGGAAGAGATAGACCGCTTTTCGACCGCGTCGCTCATCACCAGGTCGACCAACGACTGCACCCAGATCCAGAACATCATGTCGCGGGCCTTCAACCAGCTGGTCAGGGTCCCCATCACCGCGGGCTACGCCTTCTACAAGATCTCGACCCGCTACTGGCAGTGGCTGGCCTTCACCGCGGCCTCGATCTCGCTGCTGATCGCCCTGCTCATCTTCCTCATCATCTACGCCCACCCGCGCTTCCGCCGCATGCAGGGCTACACCGACAGGCTCAACGAGGTCACGCGCGAGAACATGACGGGCATGAGGGTCATAAGGGCCTACAACGCCGAGGATTACGAGGAGGAGAAGTTCGACAGGGCGAATCTTGAGCTCACCATGAACGCCCTGCAGGCCAGAAGGGCGATGGGGCTCATGCAGCCGGTCACAAGGTTCATCAACAACGAGCTCAACGTCGGTATCTATTGCATAGGCGCCTTCCTCATCGCCTCCGCGGGCGCCGCCGAGCAGCTGGTGATCTTCTCGGAGATGGTGGTCTTCTCGACCTACGCCGCGAGGATAGTGCGGGCCTTCATGGGCCTCAACATGATATTCAACATGATCCCCAGGGCTTCGGTAGCGGCCGAGAGGATCAACGCCATACTCGATACCGAGCCGAAGATCGCCGACGGCCCCGCTCTTATGGAAACGAAGGAGAGAGGCTCCCTGGAGTTTCGGAACGTCTCCTTCACCTATCCGGGCGCCGCGGCTCCCGCTCTTTCAGACGTCTCCTTCACGGCGGAGCCGGGCCGGACCGTAGCCTTCATCGGGGCCACGGGCTCGGGCAAGACCACCCTCGTCGATCTCGTCATGAGGTTCTTCGACGCCGGCGAAGGCGAGGTGCTGGTCGACGGCAGGAACGTGAAGGATTATCCTCTGGAGGAGCTGCGCGACAAGATCGGCTACGCCTCGCAGCAGGCCGTGCTCTTCACCGGCACCGTGCGCTCCAACGTCTCCTATTCCGAAGAGGATATCGAAGAGGACGTAAGAAGGGCCGTGAGGATAGCCCAGGCCGAGGATTTCGTGAACGGCATGCCCGAGGGCATCGATTCCCCCGTCAACAGGGGCGGCACCAACGTCTCGGGCGGGCAGAAGCAGAGGCTCTCCATCGCCAGGGCCATATATCAGAGGCCCGAGTTCTACATCTTCGACGACAGCTTCAGCGCCCTGGACTACAAGACGGACAGGGCTCTTCGCAGCGCCCTGAAGCGCGAGACGGCGGGGGTCACCACTCTCATAGTCGCCCAGCGCATCGGGACCATCAGGGACGCGGACAGGATAATAGTCCTGGACGAGGGCCGCGTCGCGGGGCAGGGCACCCACGACGAGCTCATGAGGAGCTGTACGGTCTACAGGGAGATAGCCCGCACCCAGCTCTCGCAGGAGGATCTTTAGTATGGCAAAGGACAGATACGATCTGGGCCAGGTCCAGATGAAGACCTCCGCCGGCCGCAGGGGAGACATGAAGGCGGCCGAAAAGCCGAAGGATTTCAAGAGCTCCTGGAAGATGGTCCTAAGATACAGCAGAAGATACTTCCCCCTGGTCGCCGCCGGCGTCATCTGCGCGGTGCTGAGCGTGGTCCTGACCCTTTTCGGGCCCGATACCTTGAGGCAGATCACCGACCTCATAACCGCGGGTATGAAGAGCGGGAACATGGATAAGGAGCGCATCGTGGCCCTGAGCGTGAGGATCATGATCATCTACGGTATAGGGGCTCTGATCACCTACGCGGAGTCCTGGTCGATGACGACCTACTCCGCCAGGCTCACCCAGACCATGAGGCGGGAGATCTCGAGAAAGCTCAACCGCATACCTCTCTCCCGGGCCGACTCCTCGAGCTTCGGCGACCTGCTCTCAAGGGTCACCAACGACATCGACACCCTCAACGTGGCCCTCGACAGGACGGTGGCGGAGATGGTCGCCGCCGTCATCACCTTCGCCGGCTGCGCCTTCATGATGCTCATAACTGACCTCAGGCTGGCCCTGTGGTCTATCGGCTCCTCTCTTCTGGGCTTTGCCGCCATGAGGCGCATCATCAGGATCTCCCAGCCCTATTTCATCAAGCGCTCGGTCTATCTGGGCCGGCTCAACGGCCATATCGAGGAGATGTACGCGGGCCACATCATCGTCAAGGCCTATAACGGCGAAGAGGAGTCGAAGAAGACTTTTGACGGGATCAACGAGCTCCTCTACGAGGCCAACTGGAAGTCGCAGTTTCTGAGCGGCATGATGATGCCCATCATGGAGTTCGTGAGCAACCTGGGATATGTCGCCGTCTGCGTCTTCGGCGCCTGGATGGTATCGAGGGGAGAGACGAGCTTCGGCGTCATCGTCGCCTTCATCGTCTACGTCAAGCTCTTCACCCAGCCCCTGACCCAGGTGGCGGAGGGCACCACCTCGCTGCAGACCGCCGCCGCGGCCTCCGAAAGGATATTCCAGTTCCTCAGGGAAGAGGAGATGGAGGACGAGAGCGGCAAGATCGCGGACTGCGGAGGCATGGGGGCCGGCGAGGTCGTCTTCGACCACGTGAGCTTCGGCTATACCCCGGATAAAAAGGTCATTCGCGACTTCAGCTTCACCGTGCCTCCCGCCAGCCACGTGGCCATAGTCGGGCCCACGGGAGCGGGCAAGACCACCCTCGTGAACCTCCTGATGCGCTTTTACGAGCTCGACTCGGGCCGCATACTGATAGGGGGGAGAGACACCTCGGCGATGACCCGCGAGGCCGTGCACGATCTCTTCTGCATGGTCCTGCAGGATACCTGGCTGTTCAACGGCAGCGTGCGCGACAACTTGGCCTTCGGCAAGAAGGGCGTGACGGACGAGGAGATCAAAAAAGCCTGCCGGGCGGCAGGCATACACAGATTCATAGAGTCGCTCCCGCAGGGCTATGATACCCTGCTGACCGACGATTCCAACATGTCGGCGGGGCAGCGCCAACTCATGACCATAGCCAGGGCCATGATCGCGGACGCTCCCTTCCTGATACTCGACGAGGCCACTTCCTCGGTCGACACGAGGACGGAGCAGCAGGTGCAGGAGGCCATGAACAGGCTCACTGAGGGCCGGACCTCGTTCACTATCGCCCACAGGCTCTCGACCATCAGGGACGCCGACGTCATCATCGTCATGAGGGACGGCGACATCGCGGAGACCGGGAGCCACGAGGAGCTGCTCAAAGCCGGCGGCTTCTACGCGGAGCTGTGGAACTCGCAGTTCAACGAGGGCGCGGCGATATAAGGGCGTCCGGGGAGCAGCCGCTCTCGGCGCTATTTTACGCTTCCGTCGGCGTTGAAGAGGGGCAGGGGAGCGAGGAAGCCGATATCCTTTCTTTCGGCGGCGTCTCCCTCCGCCAGGACGGCGATGCGGCCGGTCACGCGGCCTCCGGCCAGCTTCACCAGCTCTTCCATGGCTCTGAGAGAGCCTCCGGTGGAGATCACGTCGTCGACCAGCAGGACGCGCTTGCCCTTGATGATCCCGGCGTCGTCGCGGCCCAGGAAGAGCTTCTGGCTGCCGGCGGTGGTTATGGACTTGTCTTCCACGAAGATGGGGTCGGGCATGTAGGCCTTGGGCCCCTTCCTGGCGATGAAATACTTAGGCGCCCCGGACTGGCGGGCCATCTCGTGTATCAGGGGTATGCTCTTGGCCTCGGCGGTGAGCATGTAATCGTAATCCTCGGGCGGTACCAGCTTCAGGAGCTCGGCCGCGCAGGCTACGGTGAGCTCGGCGTCTCCGAAGCAGATGAAGGCCGCGATGTAAAGGTCGTCTGTGATCCGGCAGATGGGAAGTTCCCTGTGAAGGCCGGCTATCTCCATGGAATAAGTCATGATGTACCTCTCGTCAAGAACGTCTGTTAAGGTTTACATTTAATAATAGCATGTTTTGCGGCGGCCGGATATTTTTTTTGCGCCCGCGCGGAGCCGCTTATGCTATCATATTGCGTAAGAAGGCGCGGGCTCTTCGCGGGGCGGCGCCTGAGGAGGAATGAAATGGACAGGACCGAAAGGATCAGGGAGATGGAAGGGCTGATGGACAGAGCGTCCGCGGCCGTAAAGGATATGGACAGGGCCCTCGCGGATTTCGAGGCCGTGCGCGGGAGCGTCGAGGCTCTTGAGCGCTACTACGCGTCGGACGAGTGGATGGAAGACTTTGAGGCTGACGAAGCCGGAGAGCTCCCCGGGGATCTTAAAAGGGGCGTCCTCTCGGAGGACGGGCTCTTCGAACTTCTCGACGAGGACAAGCAGCTCTTCGTGCGCATGCTGAAGCTCTGCGCGCGTTATCTCAGCGGACAATAGGTCATTGACAGATGGCGAGCCATTTTGAGGATATAGGATATAGATTCGAGCAGCCGGGCGACCTGCTGCGCTTTTTCGACGCCAACAGCGATCTCATACAGACCTACGATCTGGGGACGGGCTGCAGCCTTCACCTGCTCAGCCCCTCCGAGGACTGCGAGATACACGTCTTCGTCGACGATCTAGACGACAGGGTGAGGCTCTGGGCTCCTTTTTCCGCGGAGATGAAGGAATCCCTGCTCTACGTCGACCGGCTGATAGACAGCGATCCCGACATACTCTGGGGGCTCCTCAGAGTCGAAGACCCCTATGACAGGATGGATATACCCTTCAACATCGAGCTCCTGCTCAACGACATGGATGTCTCGCAGATGGAGGGCGGGTATTTCTACATCGAGACCCTGGCCTTCGCCGAGAGCGTCGAGCTCTACGGTCCCGGCGAGGGCATCAGCGGGGAGACGGGGCTGGCGAAGGAGGCTCTGATCCCCTGCGGGCTCTTCCCCCCGGACGGAGAGACGAAGAACTTCCATGAGAGCGCGCACATGATAATGAACGCGGTCATAAACGAGGTCGAAAAGCTCACCAATCCCCTTACAGGCCTTGAGTTCTACCGCCTGTGGACCGGCGCCCTGGGCTTCTACACCTCGGTCCTGGCTCCGGCGGACGCTTTTTCGCGCGAGCCCGTGATAGGCGACTATGTGCACGGCATCTTCTATCTCATGGGGCGTCTCTCGGACGAGGAGGTCTACGAGGAGGAGCTCGACAGCCAGCTGTCCGAACAGTTCGGCATACGCGTGCCCGCGAGCGATGAAGACATGGAGAGGGTCGCGGGCTGCCTCAAAAAGATCGCCAAGGGCGAGAGGGGCTTCTTCATCGTCAATTACCGCGACCTTCTGGGCCGTCAGACCTTCATCCAGGCCTGCATGAGCCTCGACCAGATGAGCTTCACCGTCGAGTACAACGTTCCCGGCAGCGCCGAGATCAGGATGGCGGACGGCAGCGTGAAGAAGACCGACTGGAGGCAGTTCAGCAAGGATTTCGATTCGGCGGACGAGGCCCTGGACGTTTTCAGAAGGGCGCTGACCGGCGCCTGCGAGCTCGACGTCAGCGGCTGGGAGGATATAAGCGAGCTGATACTAAGCGAGAGCGACGAGCTGGCCGCGGGCCCGGAGAGCAGGATCGTGAGCTGAGCGCGTCTTAAGCGTGGTCTTTTGCGCGTATCAGAAAATAATAGTTGATTTTTGGCTGATATTATTGTAGACTATCAAAGCTGGCCGCGAGAGCGGCCCCATATGGCAATAAAGCAATTAGCGCGGAGAGTTGACCGAGTGGCTAAGGAGCTCGCCTGGAAAGCGAGTAGGGCTGAAAGGCCTCGTGGGTTCGAGTCCCATGCTCTCCGCCAAGACAAGAAAAACAGGCCTTGTGCCTGTTTTTTCTTGTCTTCCGGCCCCATGGGACTCGAACCCTGAGAGGGCGTGAAGGTCCTGCGGACCAAGTGGAGCGGAGCGAGGGCAGCGCCCATCCGTTCAATTGTATCTGGCGGCGATCTTCGCGGTGATCTTCAGGAACCCGTCGATATCGTCTGTTCCGTGGCAGTGGAGGGGGGATACTCTGATGACTCCCCTGTCGGCTCCTATCTCTTTGACTATCCTCCGCGAGTACAGACTGTCGATCGCCCT
>JAEEGL010237514.1_pt1 | contig 15379 bp, 14 predicted proteins | sample 9134231 | NCBI WGS metagenome assembly JAEEGL01 (sample SAMN16246548, study PRJNA631951) | gut metagenome | biome: gut microbiome; feature: rumen; material: fiber-attached | host: Bos | place: Iran: Karaj | collected 2018-10 | reverse complement strand
TACATTCAAAGAAAATAGAGTTTAATAATCCAAGAGATAATAAACATATACAATTTGAAGTTGATGCACCAAAGAGATTTTATGAAATAATGGAAGAGGTGACTAATTAATGAAAAAAATAATATTTTTAATACTTTTAGTAGCTGGTATATATTTTGGTTATACTACTTACAAAAATATACAAGAAAAGAATAAATTTATTTATGAAGACATTCTTACAGAAATAGGAGAGAATAAAGTTAATATAGATAATTTTACTATCTACGGAAAACACTTAAATATAAGTGGTAATTTACCAAGTACTTCTACATATGATTTAATTCTTAAAAATAATGAAGAAGAGATCATTTTAAAAACATTTACTGATTCATTTAATACAAGTAATTATATTAATGATGGTATTAATTTAGATAAATTAAAACTAGGTAAGTATATATTATTATTACATGATACTACTAATAATAAATATTATAATATAATAAATAATTCTAATTATCATGATAATAAATATTATACAATTACTAAAAATAATAAGAATAATTTAATTACTTTTAATGAAGAAATATGGAATACTAGTAAATATTTTACTATTGAAATTAAAGAAGAAGTATTACCAAGTGATGTATATGATATAGTAATAGATCCAGGTCATGGTGGTATTGATACTGGTGCTGGTAATGGTCGATATAATGAAACTAATTTTACTCTTGATTATGCTAAAACACTTAAAGAAGAATTAGAAAAAGAAGGTTTAAAAGTTAAATTAACAAGAGAAAGTGATATTAAAATAGATCATTATGGTGAAGGATCTAGAACAGGTATACCATATGAAACAAAAGCTAAATTAATGTTATCAATTCACTTAAATAGTTCTAATTATAAAAGTCAACATGGTGTTGAAGTATATCGTGCTTATGAAGATAATAATGATTTTGCTAAAATAATAGCAGATAATATCGTTACTTATGCAAATCAAACATATTCTATTAATCCAATGAATAAAATAATAGATGGTGTTTATATGAGAACTTATTCTAAAGAAGATAAAGTTGCACTTGCTAAAGAAGCTAAACAATTAGGTTATGAACCATATGAAGTTGGTGATAATGTAACATATTATTACTTTATTAGAGAAGTTGGTGGTATTATGACTAAAGCATTTTCTGATGGAAGAAATCCTAAATATAAAGAAAATATTTATCGTAATAATAATCAAGCTGCTGAATCATATTTATGTGAACTAGCTTATATATCTAATAATAATGATTTAAATAGTATTATTAATAATAAAACTGGATATATAACTGCTCTTAAAGAAAGTATATTAACTTATGTAAATAATTAAAGATAATTAACGTCAATGATTATCTTTTTTTCTTATAATTATTGATTTAATTAACATAATTTACTATAATTTATATATAGTAGTAGGTGTATTATGAAGAAAGAGAAAAACGAAGTAATTACAATCGATTTACTTAAAAACAAAGTTAATACATATATGAAAAAAGACTGGCCTTTAATATCAAAGGCTTATTCATATGCACTAAAATATCATGAGGGACAAAAAAGAGAGAGTGGGGAAGATTATATTATTCATCCTCTTTATGTTGCTTATACACTATCTACTATGCATGCTGATGCAGAAACTATTTGTGCTGCACTTTTACATGATGTAATTGAAGATACCAAAGCTACTTATACCGATATAAAACATGAATTTGGTGATGAAATAGCTTTCTTAGTTGATGGAGTTACTAAACTTACTCATTTAAATTTTAATAGTAAAGATGAATTCTTAGCGACTAATATTAGAAGAATAATAGTTAGTATTACTGAAGATGCAAGAATTGTTATAATAAAATTAGTTGATCGACTTCATAATATGAAAACTATTGAATATAAAAAAGATGATCGAAGAAAAGAAATAGCTTTACAAACATTAGAGATATATGTACCACTAGCATATTATATTGGTGCATATAAAATAAAGTGTGAATTAGAAAATTACTGTTTAATGTATTTAAAACCAGATATATATGGAGATTTGTCTAAGAAATTAAATAATATTTATAATTCTAATAAAAAAATGTTAAATAAGATGTTACATGATACAAAAATGAAATTAAATTCAGAAGGTATTAAATGTAGTCTTGAAATAAGATTTAAAGATATATCTAGTGTATATAAAAAGATGTTAAATAAATCAACTATTGATAATATTCATGATTTATTAGGTATTATAGTAACAGTTAAAAATAAAAGAGATTGTTATCTTGCTTTAATGCATATTCATGAATTATATGTACCATTAAGTTTTAAATTTAAAGACTTTATTGTTAAACCAAAAACTAATATGTATCAAGCTTTGCATACAACAGTATTTGGTCCTAATGATAGATTAGTTCAATTTCAAATAAGAACTAAAGAAATGGAAAGAATAGCTACTTATGGATTAACATCATACTGGTTTAAAAATAGAAAATTTGCTAAAGTAGATATGCAAAAGTCACTTGAGAAAAACTTCCAATTCTTTAAATCAATTGAAGAGTTGGATAGTAATATTGCTGATAATATTGAATTTGTTAAATTAATTAAACGAGAATTATTCTCTGATAATGTATATGTACGTACAAGTAGGGGGGAAATAATTGAATTACCAAACTCATCAACTCCAATAGATTTTGCTTATAAGATTCACTCAGAACTTGGTAATACAATGATAGCAGCAGTTGTTAATGATGAAATAGTACCATTTGATTATAAATTACAAAATAATGATCGAGTAAGAATTATTACTGATGGTAGTGTATATATCGATCGAAGACCATGGCTTGATTATGTAGTTACTATTCATGCCAAAAAGAAGATTAATGAATATTTAAAAGATAATGAAAAATAGGCATATTTTACATAAAAAATATGTCTTTTTATTGCAATAAAAACTAGTATTTAATACAATAAAATTGAGGTGAAAAGATATGGATAAAGAAGGTATTACAATGATTGATGAAATAGCAAAGTTTATTAATTATGTTGGTGAAGCAGGAATAAATGATGTATATGAAGTAAAGATTAGTAATATTAAAGATATAAGTCGTATTAAATATGATATTGAAATGAAGTCAAATACTGAAGAAAATGAATTATATTTATATACTTATGGTATCGATATTTTCTCAAGTGATAATAAAGACTTACATATTGGAGTAAAAGTTAAAAAAGGTGATGAAGAATCTCGTTTTATTCCATATACAGAAATAGTTATCTCTTATCTTTTCCCAAATAATAAAATATATAAATTAAAAGGTAAATTAAATGGTCATAATTATGGAGATTTATTAAATATAAAAGGAGAAGATCTTAAAAACGTTTTAATTGTTGAATCAGATGAAAAAAGAGACTTAATATCAACAATACCAAGAAAATGTGAAAAGTATTTGTTTTCTGTACCAGAATTAGAAGCATTATTAAAGAAATTTAGTGAAGCTATTGAAATAGAAACTGATAAAAATATGGAAGATAAAAAAATAGTTGATGAAGCTATTAATAATCTTAATGAAACATTAACTGAAAAACAAATAAAATTATTAAAGAAAACGTTATAATTAATTAAATATATAGTTTTAACGAAAAAAAAGAAGTCTTTTAAGACTTTTTTTTATTTTTTTGATATAATACACTTGAAAGGGGAATAGTATGAAAAAAGTAGTTATTGGAATGTCTGGTGGAGTAGATTCATCAGTAGCAGCTATTCTATTGAAGCGAGAAGGTTATGATGTAATAGGATTATTTATGAGAAATTGGGATAGTACCATGAATAATGATTTTTTAGGTAACCCTAATTTAAATAATGATATTTGTCCTCAAGAAGAAGATTATAATGATGCTAAGAATGTTTGTGATAAATTAGGTATACCACTATATCGTATTGATTTTGTTAAAGAATATTGGGATTATGTCTTTACATATTTTTTAGATGAATTAAAAAAAGGTAGAACACCAAATCCTGATATAATGTGTAATAAATATATTAAGTTTGATTACTTTATTAAAGAAGCTAAAAGACTTGGCGCAGATTATATTGCAACAGGACATTATGCAAGAATAAAAGATGGATATTTACTTCGTGGAGTTGATTCAAATAAAGATCAAACATATTTCTTAAGTCAATTAACTAAAGAACAATTAACTAATGTATTATTCCCAGTAGGGGACTTAGTTAAAGATGAAGTAAGAAAGATAGCTTTAGAATATGATTTAATTACTGCTAAGAAGAAAGATTCTACTGGTATATGTTTTATTGGTGAGAGAAACTTTAAGAAATTCTTAGAAAACTATTTACCAAATCAACCAGGTGATGTAATAGATATTGATACAGGTAAGAAAGTAGGGGAGCATACTGGATTAATGTATTATACAATTGGACAAAGAAAAGGTCTTAATATTGGTGGAGCTAAAGAAAAGATGTTTGTGGTAGGAAAAGATTTAAATAAAAATATCTTATATATTTGTTATGGAGAAGATAATCATTATTTAATATCTAATAGTTGTTTAATTGAACAAGTAAACTTTAACTGTGAATTAAGACCTACAAAGTGTACAGCTAAGTTTAGATATCGTCAAAGTGATATTGATGTAGAATTAGAGTATTTAGACAGTGGTGAAATATTAGTTAAATATGATAAAGCGAAAGCAGTTACTCCTGGTCAAGCATGTGTACTTTACGATAATGATATTTGTCTTGGTGGAGGCATAATTAAAGAAGTTCGTTATAATAACGAGAAATTATGGTATTTGTTATAAAAATACTTTACAAAATTAGGCATTTATATTGACAAAAAAGAAAGACATGATAAAATAGTTAAATGTAGGAGGTCTTTATGAGCAAAATTAATAATATTTTATCAGAATTAGGGGTTTCAAAAGTTCGTTTAGCCAAATATTTAGGTGTATCAAGACAAATGTTATATAACTATTTAGCTTGTGATAAATTAGAAGATTGGCCAAATGAAAAAGCTACAAGATTAATGCAATTATTAGAAGTTAAAAGTGAAAGTGAATTAGATAATATCACTGTTGATGGTGATTATATAATAAAAGTAGATACAAAACTTAATGAAGGTGTTAAGATAGCACTATCAAACAACAATTTAGGCGATTTAAAAGGATTTAATCGTAAAGAAGTAGAAATACTTACTGACTTAACGTCACTATTAAAAGATAGATTAAAAGACGATAAAACAAAAGATACATATAATACATTTGTATATTTATATCATTTCTTACAAAGTATGGAATCAAACAAAGAATTTAAATATTTCTTAGCGTTTGTTTCTAAGTTAACAGGATTTACAAAACCAAGAGAATTTTTATATAACCAAGATAATCAAATCTTATTTGAAAGTATTATGTATAGTGGTTTCACATTATATAATAATGGTGGTGCTTCAACTAGAAAAGTTCAAGATCAACATGAAAAATTCGTTAAAGATGTTGAACATAAACATGAAGAAAAATTATCTCGTACTCAAGAACTTAATACTGTTAAACTACAAGCTCTAAAAGAACTTGGATATACATCTATAACTGAAGAAAATGCTAAAGAAGTATTTGAGAAAATAGCAGAAATTCAATCACGTAAAGTATAGAGAAGGGGAAGACTATGCTAATACTAGATGAATATATTGATACATGGAATTATACCTTTATCATAGTAGCATTAGTTGCACTAGGTATTGGAACATTCCTAGCAATAAGAAATATAAAAAAACAAGAATTAAAAGCTCGTCGAGATAAACGTAGTAATACGGAAGAGAGTAGCAATAAGTCCAGTTAATGGACTTTTATTCTAGAATAGCAACTTAACATAATATATATTATAAGAACTATAGTATATTTGCAATAAATCGATAGATTATATACTTAAACCAGTCTTTATATATACATATATATCTAAGTAATTAAATATACTTAAAGATAATTATTATTAATTAAGTTTATATAAATCAAAAAAATATTTTTTATAAATTTATTTTAATTTTAATTTAATTTGATCTTTATAATATATCATCTTTATAATACTCAAATTGTTCTAGAATTCTATTTTCCTCGAGATGGATAATCTATCGACTTTTCATATCTCGAATCGTTTTAGAAATTACTTATAAATTCTTTGAGTTGATAAATTGTCCATCTTTAAGTATCTCGAATCGTCTGGTGAAATCAATCGTTTCTTCGAGCTTAATAATTATCCATCTTTTTGATTCTCGAATCGTTTTAGAAAACATACTTATCTCTTAAGAAAAAAAATATAATTTATGATAGGGGGGCTTGTATTAAAAAAATATAGTTGTAGAACTATATTTTTATTTATAAATTATTTTAATTATAAATTGATTTATATAATTATTTATTGTTTTTATATTAATTAATTTACAATAACTTATGGTATAAATTACTCTATTTTACACATATAAAAAAGGGGAGTCCCCCTTCTCTACTCTATTTAAGTTTATCTAAGAAACTTGTTCCTAACCATGGTTTTTCTACATTAAAATTATCAGCTATAGTAGCACCAATATCTCCTAAAGTATCTAGGATATTTAATTGACCTGATTCTAGCATACTTCTTGAATATATAAGTACTGGCACATTTTCTCTTGTATGATTAAAGTGTTCCATAGTCGGATCACAACCATGATCAGCTGTTATTATTAATAAATCATCTACTTCTAATTTATTTAATATTAATGGTACTTGAACATCGAATTCTTCTAAAGCTTCTTTATATTTTTCTATATTTCTTGAATGTCCTCCAAATGTATCAAAATCACATAAATTAACAAAACATAATCCTTCAAAGTTCTTATCCATAATATCTAATAGTTTATTAATACCTTCGACATTAGACATTGATTTAATTGTTTTAGCTATCCCTACTCCATTAAATATATCACTTACTTTACCAATAGATATGGTTTGTAAATTAGCTTCTTTTAGAGATTCTAAAACTGATTTATTAGTTGGTGATAAAGTAAATCTTCTTTGATCATCAGAGAATATTACAGTATTATTTTTAACTATATAAGGTCTTGCCGTAACTGTTGAAACACGCCATCCTTCTTGTTCTGTTATCTTTCTTATCTTTTCACAATATTCGTATAAGTCATTTAATGGAATTATAGTTTCTTCAGCTGCTACTTCTAAGTTAGAGTCACCTGTTGTATAAATTATTAATGATTTAGTCTCTAATTGTCTTTTATATAGTTTTTCAATCGCACTTGTAGCATCTGATACAATATTACCTATAATTGGCTTTTGTAATGTACTTGCAATACGCTCTAATAAGTTTCTTGGAAAAGGTCCATAATCAAATACATCTAATCCAATAGTAGGTGCAATACCCATAAGTTCATAATGAGCTGTTAAGCAGTCTTTTCCTTTATTACGTGGTCTTGCAATTGTATAATATGCTTCTGCTTCACTATTATTCATTACTAAAGTATTTAATAAGCCCATTTTCTTTAAATTTGGAATAAATAAATTTGTATTATCATGAACATGACCTAAAGTATTACTTCCTTTATCATGAAAATCATCTGCATCTAGAGCCTCTCCTACTCCTAATGAATCTAATACTATTAAAAATATTCTTTTATATTTCATTATTATCACCTCGTATTTCATATTTATTATAATTATCTTTTATTTGTTTTTTTGATATATGAGTATATATTCTAGTAGTAACAATATCAGAGTGTCCTAATAACTCTTGAATAGTCCTTAAATCTGCTCCATTATCTAACATATGAGTAGCAAAAGAGTGTCTTAAGGTATGTGGTGTTACTTCTTTATTTATTTCTTTTTCTTTTAATAATTTAGTTAATAAAAAGTTAAAACCATTTCTTGTAATAGGTTTACCATGATTATTTAAAAATAATTTATCTGGATTACCATTTTTTCTTTTTATTAAGAGATTACGTACTTTTAAATAATCATTTAAATATTTCTTAGCAAAATCACCTAATGGAACAATTCTTTCTTTAGATCCTTTACCATGAACAATTATAGTATCATTATATAAATCAATATCATTAAGTGATAAATTAACTAATTCTGAAACACGCAAACCACTACCATACATCATTTCTAACATCGCTTTTGTACGATAATCAAATGGTGTTTCTAACTTTATATTCATTAATTTATCTATTTCTAACATCGTTAATGTTTGCGGTAAATGTTTACCTATTTTTAAATTATCAATATTCTTAGTAATATCATTTTTTAAAATTTCCATTTTAACTAAATATTTAAAGAAACCACGTAATGTAGTTAAATGTCTTTCAATGCTTCTTGCAGATAAACCTTTATCTTCTTTTAAATATTCTAAATATTTAACTATATCATTTTCATTAATAGCTTTAACATTTTTATCTTTAAAATAATTATTAAAACACTCTAAATCAAACGCATAACTTTCATATGTATTTGTAGATAACCTTTTTTCTAATAAGATATAATTTAAGTAATCATCAATATCTTTCTTCATAATACCTACCATATTAATTTTATCAAATTATTAATATTAAATCTATAATTTTAACAAAAAAAGCAATAATTAATATTGCTTTTTATTTATCTCTTCATAGATTTTTTAAATGCATGACCATTATCTTCTTGTATATAATGTTGGTCCATTAATGGATATAATGGTCTATCATCAACAATAGTTTGTCTTTCTATTTCTTTTGTTATTTTCTTTAGTTTCTTTCCCATCTTTTCAACATCTTTAGAAGTTATAACAGTATGGTCTTGTGCTTTCTTTCCTTTAGGAACTAAAATGGCATCATAATTTTTCAATTCTTCTAGATTATTAAATAATCTTTGATTTTCAGAAGATGAATCAACATAGAAACGTTTTAAATTACCATCATCACCCATTGTAATGTAAATATATTCATCTTTTTTATCTGTTTTTTTCTTTTTGCTTTCAAAATCTATAACAAACATATCTGGATCATTATAAACTTCTTCTGCTTCAATTTCTTCTTCATCAACTTCTTCATCTAAATTACTTTCTATTTTACGAAGAGCTCCTTTTTTTATAAATATATTTTTTATTTCTTCATATCTTTTGTCTGTATTAACAAAGAAATATGAAAAGAATAAGTTTAATACTGGAGCACAAAGAAGTCCAGAATAAAGTAATATTTCTAAAGGACTGTTTTTAACACGGATCATTTCATATCCATCTTCCTCTAATCTTTCCCTAAATACCTTTACAAATTTTAACATTGAACGCCATACATATATAGTTGTACCTAAATAGATACCAAATAACATATCTACTCTCCCCCTTTTTTAAATCTTGTTAATTATATCATATTTTCGTAAAAATGTCAAATTATAGCACAAAATAAAAGCAATTATTAATTGCTTTTATTATTTCTATTTTTTTATTTCTTTTTTGTATGTATAACCTTTTTCATCAACATTTTCATCTCGATATAATGGTTGATAATTAACATGATTAGTTTCTTTTGGTTCTTTATTTATTGTTTCTTTCTTTTCAATTGGTTTTTCTTCAATATCTTCCTTTAATTCAATAGAACCAGCTTCTAATAATCTATTTTTATATTCGTCATAACATCGATCTTTATCCATAGATGATAATGGTAATACAAGATTAAATATTGGTAAAGACATAGCAAGTGCTGATAAAGCAAGAAATGGAATATCACTTTTATCAAATTTCTTTACTGTAAATACATAACCTTCTTCTTTTAATCTTTTATCCATTTCAATTTGATCTTTTATTGTCTTAATCCATACAAAAGCTGTTGATCCTACATATAATCCAAATAACATATATACCTCCTTGAATATATAAAAAGACAATATTAAAATATTGCCCTTTTATTCTTTATTTATTTAAATGTTTTGCAGATTCTTGTTCTTCTTCTTTAGTATCGCTTGAGAAATTAAATTCCATTTTTGGAAATTGATGTTCTTGTTCTAATCTTGCCCAATAATCTGTAGCTGCTTGATTAGTACGAATTGGTTCTTCTTCTTTTTCTTTCTCTTTTACTGCTTCTCTTACTTCAGTTACTTCTTGAGTAGCTACATCTTTAAATGTCTTATATGTACGAACAGAAAGATTAGGATCATTAACAATCATACCTGTTGATTCTAATACTTTTTTTAAACCTTCATATAAAGTATCTCTATTATCTTCATTTTTAAATGCTGCTGCTCCTGCTAGTGCAGTTACTGCATGAATAATAGGAACAAATAAAGCAATTAACACTGGAATAACAGGAAGTAAATCTTTTAGTTTTCCTTTTAAATCCTTTCCTTTGAATTCTTTTAAATCAAATGTTGGAAGATATCCTTCCTCTTTTAATCTCTTGGTTGCATATGAAGCAAATTTACCACCAAAGAATAAACCTGCTGCAGTAATTAAGAAATAAATAATACTAAACATAAAACCCTCCTTATATATTTACATTTTTATTTTTTTAGTAAAACCTTTATCTTCTACAATATCTGGTTCTTCAACTTGAATAGTTGGAATATTATTTTCTGACATATATTGCCACAAACTTACATTATTACAGTTAATGCTTTCAACATCTTTTTCTTTAACTAATTCGCTTTCTTTATCTTCAACTTTAATTTCTTCTTTAGTTTCTTCTTTTTCAATAATATCTTCTTTCTTATATAGAGTACCTTCTTTAATCATTTCTTTTTTTACTTTTTCATAAAGATCATCATAATCATTGAAACAAAATGAAACTAGTATTACAGCATTTAAAATAGGCGTTAAGGTAGCAACTAAGTAAGGTAAGTACTTACAAACACCTTGAAACAACGTTCTTTTCTTTGGTCTTTCGTAATAACCTTCTTTATTAGCTCTTTTTTCAAATTCTTTTGCTTTTACTAATACCCATGCCCAACAACCTGCTCCTGTTAGTAAATTTAGTGCTAAGAACATGTCTAATCCTCCTTTTCAATGAGACTTATTATACCACAAATACCTTGAAAAGTCAATCTTTATATGCGTTATAACACTCTATAATTAGTCTTCTACCAATACCTAAAATATTAATATTATCAATATCTTTAACTGGTATTAAAACTACTTTAAAATGATTATTAGGGTTATTTCTTTCTAATTCTTCTCCCCCTAATGTTGGAGTACCAGAAATATATTTTGCATAAAACCAATGACATATTCCTGATCCAAAATCTTCTACTTCTAAATCTTTAACTATTTTTATTTCACAACATGTTTCTTCCATCGTTTCACGAATAGCTGCTTCACGGAATGTTTCATTCTCCTCTACTCCACCGCCTGGAATAGTAAAGTAATGTAACATAACACCATTATCTAATCGATGTCTTTCCATTAATAATACATTATCATCAATAAATGTAATTGCACGAGATACTATTCTTTTACCATTTTCATATATAGCCATTTTCATCACCAAATATAATTTTAACATAAAAACATAAAAAAACAACTCAAAAGAGTTGTTTAACTATTTATATCTATTATATATGGTGTATCATATGTACCATTACCACCAGTTATAGTTATACCTGGTTTTAATACTATTACTGGACGAATATAATTTGGTGAATGAATTGAATCGCGATCTCCATTCATTGATCCATCAGAACTTATATTATATACTCTAGCTGAACTATTAACTTCATCAAATAGATATGGTGTCATTGTCCAAAGACTACCTCTACGAGTTACATACTGATTCATAAGTAGAACTTCATCATAAGAAAGAATACCAATAGGATATTTAAGTTCTGCAATATCAGTATTATTTTTACTAAACCTATCCGTTATAAGAGGACAAGATAGTGAATAATTTGTTGAGTTAGTACTATATTTTGCAAACGTAATTGTTTTAGTACTAGTATTTCCAGTTCTACTCCATGATCCAAAATTTGATACAAGTCGATTATTACAGAAAACCGCATTATTATCTAAATATTGTGATAAAGAAGTTAAATTTGCAGCATACCAATTATCTACTACTCCTTTAATACCAGAATTATATTTGTTTAATGTACTTGTTGTAGAATTACTATTATTAAACATTTTCTCTAGAACAATCTCAACAGTATCACCATTTTTCATAGTAATATAATTTCCAGTATTAGCACTGGTAGAAACAAGAAAATATACTTTATCACCGCAAACATTAGTATCAGTTTTTAAACAAGTATAATGACTATTATTTACAGTGTTATAACTCTTATACCAATCCCATACTTGTTGATATTTTGTAGGATCAGAATCATTATTGATTGTATAACTTCCATTTTCGTATGTTACATTATTACCAAAAATATAATTTTTACTTGATTTATTATATGAAATTGTGTATTGACTAGTACTACCAAAATAATATAATTCAGAACATGTTGAACTAGTGAAATCACTACAAGTATACATATTTTTATAAGTAGAAGTTGTATAAATATCAGGCCAATCTTTATAAAGAATAGTAATCGTTGTTGGATTATCTAAAACATAATTCCCATTAATAATATCATAACTAGTTGAATAATTTAATGTAAGCCCTTTTGTATTAATGTTTTCTGCGTTTGATAATTCAAAGTAGCGCATAATAGTATTTGAAGAATTCTCAGTAACATACAAAACTGTTGAACATGATGTCCTACTATTTCCACATGTATATAATCCTTTAACATTACTTCGAATATCTGACCAATTATATGTAGTAGTTGGAGTAATATCATGCCCATCTCCATCATCAACAGTTAATTCATATTCACCAGTATTTGAATTCCAAGTTGCTTTATCACCATAATAATAACTTCCAGGAGATGATCTATATGTTATAAATGTTATAAAATCTCTTAATAAATCATAATCAAAAGGTTCATAAATATATGTATCATTATACATATAACCAACACCATCCGGATGATCAGGATAACCACTATATGGACCCGCTCCAACTATTGAGTAAATTGAATTTAGTGCTTCTATATTATATGTAGTTACACCGGCTTTATTATAACTAATATAATGATTTACATAATACATATATTGACATGTATCAGAAGTTCCTGTTGGAGAGCTAGATGTACCACATACATATTTTCCAACAATATCTTTATATGTAGAATTACTCCATGAATTTGTCTCTGTGTTTTTTAATCTAAATTTATTGGTTCCATTATCGACAAATGTTTCATAACTATCTCCATATATCTTACTACCTGAAAGATTTGCATTACTAGAAAAACCACCTTTGACATATGTGTTTCCCGGTCTCGACGAAGAATCATCTGGACATTTATTATCATTTGTCTTTAATCCATTATAAATAAGTTTAACTCCACCATCAGCTGTTGTTCTTACTATCTGCCAGCAATAATCACCAAATATAACATTACCATTTTGATCAGCATTTAAATCATTTGCTGATGTACTAGTATAATAACATACATCTTCATTTCCACTACCATCTGGTGTATCAATTGGTGCACCATTAGCTGTATTGTATTTTTTTACATATGTAATATTTGAATCATTACACAAGGTCATTATTCTATTACTTAGTTTTGGTACTAATACTGCGGTTAAAACAGTATCACTTGATATATTAATTACATCACCTAATTCATAATTATTAGTTCCATCTGTCCATCCAGAAAAATCAGGGTCATCATATACCTGTGATATATAGTTAGTTTCATTATAATATATTCTTTGTGTTCCTACTGTTGTTGTTTCGTATTTATAAGCAATAACAGCTATTACTTTTTTATCGCCTTCTCTAAATTCATTATTAACTAAGTTATATGGATCAGCTTGTGTACCGCTTCCACCATTTATCTTTACTGTTTTAGCTAAGTAAACATTCTTATTATCAGTTGATACACTAGTTATTAGACTATTATCATTAAATGTTAGAGATGAATTATATTTATTAGAATTAGTTCTTGAAGTTGCACCAGAATAGTCTGCTTGTCTAGTTAGTACTAATCTATCATCTTCTACTTTTACTATTTGCCATACTTCACAAGTACTAATACAATTAAAGTTAACGTATTTACCAGTTAAATTACTTGTATCAGTTGCTGTTGCTCCAAGATAAGATATTTCTAGAGTTATTTCTCCTACAAACGTAGTAGTATTACCACTATATGTTGTTTTTGGCCAAAGTCTAACTTCTACATTAATAGTTTCATTACCCATTATGGCATTGGTTAATATTTCACCATTACTTGGTACATCAGCAATTTCTTGTATTGCACCATTTACTATTAATGCATATCTCATATCAGTTAGATTTAATCCACTTGTTCTTGTTATATTTAATTTAACTTTACCATCTATTGTAGTTTGATTAGTAATAGTTAAACTTTTAGAAAACTCACTTAATCCTTCTTGATCATTACTTGGAACACTTAAATTACTTGCATTTATTTCTCTATTACTAAAATTTATGGTTAAGTTAGCAGTTGTTATACTACCACTAGCTATTTTTTTATTTTCTGTAAAGAAAGTATATCCATAACTTATACCTCCTATTAATAGTACAGCTAGTACTAATACATAAGAGTATTTAGCTACAAATTCTTTAGTAAATATTTTAGTTTTTCTTTTAGGTACAAACTCTTCCATATTAACCTACCTTACCAATATATATTGTATCAAAAAAAAATAATTATATCAATAAAAAAGACTATTATAATTAATAGTCTATTTTAATAATTCTTCTAGTTTTTTCTTTTCTTCTTCAAGTTTATCTCGATCAAGAGCAACTATATTAGCTGGTGCTTTATTAACATAGTTTTCATTAGCTAATAATTTTTCACGTCTTGCAATACTTGCTTTTAATAATTCAATTTGTGTATTCTTAGCAATTTTCTCTGCTTCACTTTCTACTTTTTCAAAGAAAATAGTTGCTTTTACACGATTAGAGAATACTTTATAAGCTTTCATACCAAGTGGTTCATGAATAATATTTTCACCAAGTTTAAGCATCTTTATAATTAATTCATTATCATCTGTTGTATCAAACATAACTTTAGCTTCTTTTGTAATATTATTTTCCGCTTTAGTATTTCTAAATTTCTTTATGAATTCAACTGCATCATCTACAGCTTTTTCTTCTTCTTCGAAAATATATTTTTTATCATATTTTGGATAATTTGATATCATAATAGATTCACTATCTTTAACTGGTAACATAGAATATATTTCTTCAGTTACAAATGGCATAAATGGATGTAACATTTTAATTATACCAGTTAACACTTCACATAAAGTACTCTTAGTACTTACTGAATCTATTGAATACTTAGCCATTTC
>JAEEGL013890304.1_pt1 | contig 15380 bp, 14 predicted proteins | sample 9134231 | NCBI WGS metagenome assembly JAEEGL01 (sample SAMN16246548, study PRJNA631951) | gut metagenome | biome: gut microbiome; feature: rumen; material: fiber-attached | host: Bos | place: Iran: Karaj | collected 2018-10 | reverse complement strand
CTGCAGGAAGAAGGGGTCCGCGCCCGCCATCCAGCGCCCCATGGCCTCTATATCTTCCCTTCTGTGCAGCTCCTTCACCACCGTGGTCCTGAACTCATAAGGGACGCCGCCGCTGCGCAGCAGGGCTATGCTCTCGTCTATGTTGGCCAGCAGTCCCTCCGAGACGGAGGCGGGAAGACCGCAGGTCTCGGCGTAGCGCTCGCGGCAGTTCTTGATGTCCATGGCGACGTAGTCGGCCAGGCCGGCTTCGAGTATCTTCCGCAGCTTTCCCGGGAAGGAACCGTTGGTATCGAGCTTCACGGCGTAGCCCATGTCCTTGAGGCGCTTCATGAAGTCTTCTATGCCCTGCTGCATCAGGGGCTCGCCGCCGGTGATGGCGACGCCGGTGAGCCTTCCCAGGCGCCCGGCGAGAAAGCCCAGCACCTCATCGCAGTCCAGGGGCTCCTCGTCTTTATCGAGCACCAGCGAGGCGTTGTGGCAGAAGGGGCAGCGGAGATCGCAGCCGGGGGTGAAGACCGTCGCGGCCACCCGGCCGGGGAAATCGAGAAGAGTGAGTTTCTGAAGACCTTTAATTATCATGGCAGTGCTCCTGAATAGTTTCGCAAAGGAAGCGCGGCGGAGATCTTTGCAGATATCCGCGCGGGACCGTCTATTGCCTGTAGCCCTTGACGCCGTTCCTGTCCATCCAGAGCTTCTTGTGCTCCATGAGCAGGTCGAGCGCGCCGCTGCGCTCCCTACCCTGCCCCTCGAAGAGCCTCTGCATATCGAAGAGGTCGTTGTAGGTGAGGTTGGGATAATCGGTGAAGCCGAAGGAACCGTCGGTGAGGATAGCGTATTCGAGATTGTCGTCCTTCATGATCCAGCGCGGGGCCGTGTCCTCGATGGCGAGCAGCAGGCGGTCCGAGAGCTCCGCAAGCTCCGTCCTGCCAAGCAGGGCCGAGAGCTTGTAGAGCACCGACATCTCCGCCAGCTGGTGATTGAGGGCGGTGTGGGGAGTCTTATGCTCCTTCTCCATCCAGTAATCGGGGACGAAGAGGCCTTCGCTGCCCTCGGGCGACCAGCCGTCGGAGGCGGCGAAGCCCAGGTAAAAGTCCATGTAGCGATCGAGATACTCCGTGAGGAAGTCCGCACCGGTCTCGTTATACAGCTTTATGCAGTGCTCGGCGAAGTCCGAATTGAAGCGGGTGTCGTAGTAGGCCCCGTCCATGCCGTAATCGGAAGAGAGCCAGCCGCTGACCGCTCTGCTCTCGAGGAAGCCCTTGTCGCAGGCCTGCTCCGTCATGGTGTGCAGCAGGCAGAGCAAAAGCTTCGCCGCGCAGTCATAACGCCCCAGCCCCGCCTCGAGGCTCCCCGCCACATAGCAGGAGGGCAGATTGGTGTAGACCCCCTCCCCCGAGGGTATGTAGCTGGGATCGGCCTGGAAATAGTAGCCGTCGAAGGCCCAGCGCCAGACGCCCTTGTTGTCGAAGGGCATCCAGAAATTCAGGCCATCGTCATCGAATTCGGTGATGCGCGAGGGGCTCCTCATGACCATGTAATCGCTGCAGCAGTCCGCGGGAGAGCGCATGCAGTCCATGGTGAGGGCGAGACCGTTCTTGGTCGCGCTGATATCAAGGGACATGTCGCGGCTGTCTATGGCCTGCAGGGCCCCGTTCTCCCTCAGGCGGTAGAAGCGGGGGGTGAGGAAGAGGAAGCTCTCTTCGCCCTTCTCCTCATCGCCGTCGACGAAGATCCAGCCGTCGGGTATGGAGCCCTCGCCCAGCTCGTGGTCGCGCCAGTAGGTCTTTCTCGTATAAGTGGCGTGGCCCGAGGAGAGCGTCTCCTCAAAGACTCTGAGCGGCTCCGTGTTGCCGCTCACCCGCCCCCATTCGATGGAGGAACCGTCGGGGAAGACGTAGGCGCGGGTCCTGAGCGTCCCGCCCGCGGCGGGCTCTTCTGTCTTTATGAGCGTGAAGACGCCCAGATCGAAGCTCTCGCTGACAGCGGAAGGCTCTTCCTCTTCGGGCGCGGCGTATTCCGCGGCGGGACCGGAAGGCTCCGCGGCCTGCGCCGGCGCGGCCTGCTCCTCCCGCGGCGCCTGCGCGGCAGGCTCTGCTTCCGTTTTCGCGGCAGGAGAAGAACAGCCCCCAAGAAGGGCCGCCGCCAGCAGCAGCGATATAAAGTTCATTAAAAACAGTGGATGTTTTTTCTTCATATCATGCGCCCCGGCCGCTCCTCCGATGAGCGTGACCGGCCCTGTTATTTTATTACTAAAGATAACGTTTTACAAGGGCCGCCGCTGATGATAGAATATCACGGTCATATCGAATACAGGCAAGGAGGTAAAAATGCTTGAGATAAAAGGGGTCTCTTTCACCAAGGAAGACACGGAGATCCTCAAGGGCGTCGATCTGACGGTGCCGGACGGGAAGCTCTTCGTCCTCACCGGGCCCAACGGCGGCGGGAAAACCACCATCGCCAAGATGATAGCCGGTATAGAAAAGCCCGATACCGGCAGTATAATCCTCGACGGGGAGGATCTGGTCCCCCTGGATCCCACCGAGAGGGCCAAAAAAGGCGTCAGCTTCGCCTTCCAGCACCCGGTGCGCTTCAAGGGCTTCACGGTGAGAGACCTGCTGGATATAGCGGCCGGCAGGACCCTGAGCGACGAAGAGCTCACGGCCCTGCTCCTGGAGGTGGGTCTCAGCTTTGAACAGTACGCGGGCAGAGCGGTGGACTCGCACCTTTCGGGCGGCGAGATCAAGAGGATAGAGATCGCCTCCGTCCTCGTGAGAGACTCGAAGCTCATGGTCTTCGACGAGCCCGAGGCCGGCATCGACCTGTGGAGCTTCAACAGCCTCATCAGAGTCTTCGAGGGCATCAGGGACCGCAGGAGCGCTACCCTGATCATCATATCACACCAGGAGAGGCTGCTCTCCATCGCCGACGAGCTGGTGCTCATAAACGGCGGAAAGGTGGCGTTCCACGGCCCCGCCGAGCGGATGCTGCCCTTCATCATGAAGAACGACTGCATAAACTGTCCCGTGGACGAGAAAGGAGATCTCATTGGACCGGATAGATAGCAAGACCGCGGGGCTCCTCAGGACCGTGGCCGACTTCGACCCCGAAAAGTTCATGGGAGCCTTCAATATACGTTCCAACTGCATGAGCATAGGCAGGAGGAGCACCGAGAACATAAAGATAGAGACCAAGACCGACGCCCCGGGCCTCGACATCAATATCGCGCCGGGCACTAAAGGCGAAGAGGTCTTCATACCCGCCTGCGTCACCAAAGCGGGCGTGGACGACCTGGTCTACAACGATTTCTTCGTCGGCGAGGGAGCCGACGTCACCGTGATCGCCGGCTGCGGCATACACACCGAGACCGGTGAGCCGGCAAGGCACAGCGGCGTCCACCGCTTCTTCCTTGAGAAGGGAGCCCGGGTGCTCTACGTCGAAAAGCACGTGGGGACCGGAAACGAGGCGGCCAAAAAAGTGATAGACCCGCAGACTGAGTGCTACCTCCACGAGGACGCCTACCTTGAGATGGACACCAGCCAGCTGGGCGGGGTCAGCAGCTCCGTGCGCCATACGAGCGCCAGGCTCGCCGCGAGGGCCGTGCTGGTCATCAGGGAAAGGCTGCTGACGGACGGGAACGACAGGGCCGAGACCTATTTCACCGTCACTCTGGACGGGGAGGACAGCGGAGTCAACCTCATGAGCCGCTCGGTGGCCAGGGGAGACTCATATCAGGCCTACCAGTCCGAGATCATCGGCAACTGCCGCTGCAGCGGCCATTCGGAGTGCGACGCCATACTCTCGGAGAACGGCAGAGTGGACGCCTCGCCCAAGCTCTCGGCCAACAGCCAGGACGCGGCCCTGATACACGAGGCCGCCATAGGCAAGATCGCGGGCGAGCAGATCATGAAGCTCAGGACCCTGGGCCTCACCGAGGAAGAGGCCGAAGCCGCGATCATAGACGGTTTCCTCAAATAAAGATCAGGACGGACGGCCGCGGCCGCCCGTCTTTTTTTTGTTTCATCCGGCTTTTTTGACCGGCGCTCGTTTTGCCCTTTTACAAATATTGAATAAAATAGTATGATTAAGACGATAATGCTATTCTTGCGTGTATAAGGAGGTACCGCAGCATGAGCTACAGACTCAGCAAACAGGAAGTATCCGGCCTGTTTGAAAAGCTCTCTGAAAAGTACGACATCTACGCCCCGAAAAGAGTAAAGAACGCGGGAAGATATTCCGAGACGGACATAATCCAGTATGCGAAGATCTCGGACATCAGCGAGGTCGTCTGGGATGAGAAATCCACTTACCCCATGAAAGAAGTCCTTTCCCCCATCCAGCAGACCATCTTCTACTTTACCGAAGACGAGTACCGCGAGAGCAAAGGCAAGACAAGGCCCATGCTCATCTTCGCCCGTCCCTGCGATATCAACGCCATGAAGGTCCAGGCCAGGATATACGCCGGCAACGGAGGCTTCGTCGATATGTATTACCAGCGCATGCACGAGCTGGCCAGATACATACTGATGCCCTGCAGCGGCGGCGACGACACCTGTTTCTGCGTCAGCATGGGGACCAACACCACCGACGATTACGCCATGGCCGTAAAGCCCCTCGAGGACGGAATGCTCTTCGAGGTAAAGGACGAGGAGTTCGCGCCCTGCTTTGAGAAGGCGGAAAAAGCGGAGTTCGCGCCCGAATTCGTAAAGGAGAACGAGCTCACGGCCGTCATCCCCGAGATCCCCGACAAGGAAGTGCTCAACGCCCTCAAGAAGCATCCCATGTGGAAGCAGTTCAACGGCCGCTGCATCTCCTGCGGAGCCTGCACCATCGCCTGCTCCACCTGCACCTGCTTCACCACCCGCGACGTGATCTACGGCGACAACCCCGAGGTCGGCGAGCGCCGCAGGGTCTCGGCCTCCTGCCAGATCGACACCTTCGCCAAGGTGGCCGGCGGCGGGGATTACCGCACCACGGCGGGCGACCGCATGCGCTACAAGATGCTGCACAAGTTCCACGACTACAAGGCCCGCTTCGGCGAGAGCCACATGTGCGTGGGCTGCGGGCGCTGCACGGCGAGATGTCCCGAATTCATCTCCATCACCGTCACTCTCAGAAAGATGAACGAAGCGGTAGCCCAGATCAGGGCGGAGCTCGGCAGGTAGGCAGGAAGGAGGGAGATATAAATGACTAATTACGTACAGCCCAAGCCTTATGAGATCATAAGCGTAAAACACGAGACCGATATCGAATATACCTTCCGCGTCGCCACCGACATCAAGCCCGAGCACGGACAGTTCCTGCAGCTCTCCATACCCAAGATAGGCGAGTGCCCCATCTCCGTGAGCGAGCAGGGCGACGGCTGGCTGGAGTTCACCATCCGCAAAGTCGGCAAGGTCACCGACGCCTTCTTCGAGAAGAAGGCGGGAGACGTCCTCTTCCTGAGGGGGCCCTACGGCAAGGGCTGGCCCATGGACGAGATCAGGGGCAAGCACCTCTTCGTCGTCGCCGGCGGCACCGGAGTATCCCCGGTCAGGAGCCTGCTCAACTACTGCGTGAAGAACGAGGGCTTCGTCAAGTCCGTCAGCCTCATCTGCGGCTTCAAGAACTGCGAGAGCGTCCTCTTCAAGAGCGATCTTGAGAAGTGGAACGAGAAGTTCAGGGCCTGGTTCTGCCTCGACAACGAGGAGCACGAGGGCTTCCACAAGGGCTTCGTCACCGCTTACGTGGATCAGCTGCCCCTGGCGGCCGTCAAGGAGGCCGGCGAGGACTACGCCGTCGTGGTCGTCGGACCGCCTCCGATGATGAAATATACCGGCATCGAGCTCCTCAAGAACGGTTTCGCGGAAGAGAAGATCTGGATGAGCTTCGAGCGCAAGATGTCCTGCGCCATCGGCAAGTGCGGCCACTGCCGCATAGACGAGGTCTATGTCTGCCTCGACGGTCCCTGCTTCCCCTACACCGTGGCCAAAGACCTGGTAGACTAAGGAGGTAATGATATGAACAGAGATATAAACATCAAAAACATGCGTATCAACTGCTTCCGTCAGTCCAAGGTCGACGGCATATTCATGCTGCAGATGAGGGTCCCCGGAGGCTTCGTGGACGCCAAGTACCTGGAGATGATACAGTACATGGCCAAGACCTGGGGCGACGGGAACTTCCATTTCGGCACCCGCCAGACCTTCGACATCCCCGGCATCAAGTACGACGACATCCCCGCCGTCAACGCCTACATCGAAAAGTATATAAAGGAAGTGGATGCCGAGCTCTGCGAGGTCGATATGGACAAGATCGCCGGAGAGCCCCACGAGTGGGATCCCTCCAGCGGCTATCCCACCATCGGCGCCAGGAACATCACCGCCTGCATAGGCAACTACCACTGCATCTGCGCCAACATCAACACCTTCGAGCTGGCCAGAAAGCTCGAGAAGATCATCTTCCCCAGCCACTACCACATCAAGATCAACATCGCCGGCTGCCCCAACGACTGCAACAAGGCCCACCTCTGCGACTTCGGCATCATCGGCACCTACAAGTTCGATTATCATCCCGAAAGATGCATAGGCTGCGGGCTCTGCGCCAAGAAGTGCGAGCACGGAGCGACCAGAGTGCTGAGCCTCGACGAGGGCACGGCCAAGATCCTCAAGGATCCCTGCTGCTGCGTGGGCTGCGGCGAATGCGCCAGAGCCTGCCCGACCAGCGCCTGGCAGCGCCATCCCGAGCCCCTTTACAGGGTCATACTGGGAGGCCGCACCGGCCGTCAGACCCCGCGTCTGGGCAAGATGTTCCTCAACTGGGCTTCCGAAGACGTCATCATCGCCGTCCTCAAGAACTGGCAGAAGTTCTCGGCCTGGGTCATGGACTACAAGCCCGAGTACCTGCACGGCGGCCACCTGATCGACAGGGCCGGCTACAAGAAGTTCAAGGAGATCATGCTCGACGGCGTCGAGCTCAATCCCGAGTGCATGGTCGCGGAGGATATCTTCTGGACCGAGACCGAGCACAGGTCGAACTGCAACGTCAAGCCCATCGAGTTGCATCACACCGCCGGGCCGCAGCACGACTGACAGAAGGCCCGAAAGAATCAGAGCCCAATACCGCAGTTATATCTACGATCGAGCAGGCCCCGGCCTGCTCGATCACAGTCATTTCGTAAAAAAGGAGAACGGCCCTTATGGCGAGAAAGCTTGCCGCCTTTATTCTGATATTGACGCTTATGTCCGGCCTCGCCTGCTGCAGCGCGAAGGCCGCCGGGGCGCAGAGCCCCGCTCCCGCCGCTCAGGCTCCCGCTCCGCAAACGCAGAGCCCGCAGCCCGCGGGACCGGCTGAAAAGCAGGAGCCGGCCGAAGCCGCCCCCGCTCCCGAAGCGCCCGCTTCGGCCCTTCCCTTCAGCTTCACCGACGCCCTGGGAAGAGAGGTCACGATAAACGAGCGTCCGCGCAGGGTCGCCGTCCTCATCGGCAGCTTCGCCGATATATATTGCCTCGCGGGCGGAAAAGATGATATCATAGCGGCGACGGACGACGCCTGGAAGAACTTCGATCTGGGCCTTCCCAAGGAGGCCGTGAAGCTCGGAGCCCTCAATTCTCCCAGCGCCGAGGCCCTCCTCACGGCGGAGCCCGATCTCGTCATCGCCAGCGCCGGCACCGCGGCGGATCTCGAGATGGAGGACCTGCTCGAAAAGTCCGGCATCGACTACGCCTACTTCGACGTCTCGACCTTCGGCGACTACCTCGCCATGCTCGACGTCTGCACCTCGATCACGGGCGAAAAGCGGCTCTTCGAGGAGAACGGGCTGAGCATCAGGTCCGAGATCGAGGAAGCGAGGGCCATGGCCGACGGCAGCAGGCCCACGGTGCTCTACATCAGGGCCGCGGCCTCTGTCATCAAGGCCAAACCCAGCGACGATTCGGTGCTGGGCGAGATGCTCAAAGACCTCGACTGCGTCAACGTCGCCGACAGCGACAGCGCGCTTGTCGATGATCTGGGCCTTGAGGGGATACTGACCGCCGATCCGCGGTACATCTTCGTCGTGTTCCAGGGCAGCGACACCGCCAAGGCGGAGCAGGCCCTGCACGAGATGCTGCTGGACGATCCCGCCTGGGCGGGCCTTTCCGCCGTAAAGGAAGGCCGCTTCTTCATGCTCGAAAAGGAGCTCTACAACCAGAAGCCCAACAGGAGATGGGGAGAAGCCTATCTGAAGCTGGCGAACATACTTTATGGAAAACAGTAAGGAAAGAAGAGCGGATATAAAAAAGGTCACGGGCCTGCTCATCGCAGGCCTTCTGTTTTTATTCGCCGCCCAGATCTGCCTGGGCAGCGTCTTCCTCTCGCCCGCCGAGATCTTTTCCTTCCCTGGGAGCGGTGAGTCCTTAAGGCGCACCCTCTTCCTGCACGTGAGGCTCCCCAGAGCCCTCGGCTGCCTCATCGTGGGCGCAGGCCTGGCAGTCTGCGGGACGGTGATACAGAGCGTGCTCTCCAATCCCCTGGCGGCCCCCAACATCATCGGCGTCAACTCTGCCGCCGGCTGCGCCGTCGCCTTCTGCATGGCCTTCTTCCCTTCCGCGGTGAGATATACGCCCCTGGCGGCCTTCGCCGGCGCCTTCGCGGGCGTCATGCTGGTCCTGTTCATCGCCGAGAAGACCGGCGCCTCGCGCCTCACCCTGATACTGGCGGGAGTCGCGGTCTCGAGCATATTCTCGGCCCTGACCGACGCCGTGGTCACCCTGGTGCCCGACGCCCTCATCGGCTATTCGTCCTTCCGTATCGGATCTCTCAAGGCCCTGAGCCTTGAAAAGACAGTGCCCTCCCTGATCGCGGAGCTGGCGCTGATCCTCATCGTCCTGAGCCTTTCAGCCGACATGGACGTTTTGAAGCTCGGCCCCGAGACCGCCCACAGCCTGGGCATGAACGTGAGAAGGACCAGGACCCTCCTCCTGCTGCTGGCCTCGGCCCTGGCGGGCATAAGCGTGAGCCTTGCCGGCGTCATAGGCTTCATCGGCCTCATCGTGCCCCACGCCATGAGAAGGATAGTGGGCAGTGACAGCAAAAGTCTCACCCTCTGCAGCGCCCTGGCGGGAGCCTGCCTGCTCAGCTTCTGCGACCTCGTCTCGCGCCTCGTCTTCATGCCTTATGAGCTGCCCGCGGGCATCATGCTCTCCCTGCTGGGCGGGCCCTTCTTCATCTTCCTTCTCATAAAGCAGAGAGGGGGACGCATCCATGACTGAGAAGAGAGCGGGCATAAGCGCTCCCGCGCTGCTCATAGAAGACCTGCGCTTCGCCTACGACAGGGAAGAGGTGCTCAAAGGCCTTTCTCTCTCGCTGCCCGGCGGCGCCCTCACGGCCATCGTGGGCCCCAACGGCTCGGGCAAGAGCACGCTGCTCAAGACTCTCGTCGGCATCGAAAAGCCCGGCTCGGGCCGCCTGCTCATAAGAGATGAGGAGCGGGGCTTTACCGACCTCTCGGCGCTCAGCCTCAGGGAAAGAGCGAGGATGATAGCCTACCTGCCCCAGCAGCGGAACGTCCCCGGCATCACGGCCGAAAGGCTGGTCCTGCACGGGCGCTTCCCCTATCTCTCCTACCCCAGGAGATATTCGCGCGAAGACGTCGAGGCAGCGGAAAGAGCCCTCGCCGCCACGGGATCCTCCGGCCTCGCCAAGACCGAGCTCGAGCGCATGAGCGGCGGGCAGAGGCAGAAGGTCTACATCTCTATGGCCCTCGCCCAAAACGCCGGGCTGCTGCTTTTGGACGAGCCCGCGACCTTCCTCGACATATGCCGCCAGATCGAGATCCTGAAGCTCCTTAAGAGCCTCACAAGGCCCGAAAGCGGGGGGAAGACCGTCGCCGTGGTCATGCACGACATAGTGCAGGCCCTAAGGTACGCCGACTTCATCGCGGTGATCGAGGACGGCAGGACCGCCGCCTTCGGCGCTCCGGATGACATCTATGAGAGCGGCGTCCTGGACCGCGTCTTCGGAGTGGGGATACACAGGATAGACGCCCCCTCCGGTCCCCGGTATTACGTGGAATAAAATAACTAAGATAAAAACACAGGACCGGCGCCCTCTTTCGAAGGCGCCGGTCCCGTTTTATGATCATAAGATATGGAGTTTCATCTGTCCTGCCCGCTTATGAGCAGGTACGCCGCTTCCGAAGGGTCCGGGACCTGCGGGAACTGAGCTCTCAGGATGCCGCAGATGCTCCTGTAGTTCTCTCCCACCCGGGCCACGGTCTCTTCGCCGGGCCCCGTGAGCCTGCAGACCCCCTTGTCGTTTCGGACCATGAGACCCTGTTCGATGAAGCAGTCCAGCATGTTGTGGACGCTCGAGCGGGCCAGTCCCAGGTCGCGCGCGATGGTGGTCACTCTCAGCGGCTTCCGCTCGCGCATCAGCCTGTCGATGGTGACCAGATACCTGAGCTGCGAGGGCGTCAGGCTATTTCCCATAGCTCTTTGCGGCTTCGCTGGTGAGGGTGGTCGCTTCGGTATACTTCTTGAAGAAGAGCATGTATACCATGGCGCAGAGGACCGCGACGGCGGCGATGAGGCCTATCATATCCACCTTGCCGGTGAAGAGCCCGCCGAACTGGTTGATCATGAGGGCGACGCAGTAGGCGAAGCCGCACTCCCAGCCGATGGCGAACCAGGTCCACTTGGCGTTGTTCATCTCGCGCCTGATGGCGCCGATAGCGGCGAAGCAGGGCGCGCAGAGCAGATTGAAGACCAGGAAGGAGAGACCGGTGACCTTGGTGAACTGAAGAGCGAGCTCCTGCCAGACGGTGTTCTCTCCGCCTCCATAGAGGACGCCCATGGTGCCGACGATGTTCTCCTTGGCGACGAGGCCGGTGATGGAGGCGACGGCCGCCTGCCAGTTGCCCCAGCCCAGAGGAGCGAAGATCCAGGCGATGGCGCCGCCCAGCTTGGCCAGCAGCGAGAGATCGACCTGATCCTCCTCGAGCATGGTGAAGGCGCCGTCAACGAAGCCGAAGTTGGAGGTGAACCACACTACTATGGTCGAGAGCAGTATGATGGTGCCGGCCTTCTTGATGAAGGACCAGCCGCGCTCCCACATGGAGCGGAGCACATTGCCCAGGGTGGGCCAGTGATAAGCGGGGAGCTCCATCACGAAGGGAGCGGGGTCGCCGGCGAACATCCGGGTCTTCTTGAGGATGATGCCGCTGATGATGATGGCGGCCATGCCGATGAAGTAGGAGCCGGTGGCGATCCAGGCGGAGCCTCCGAAGAGAGCGCCCGCGATCATGGCGATGAAGGGTATCTTGGCGCCGCAGGGGATGAAGGTCGTGGTCATGATGGTCATCCTGCGGTCGCGCTCATTCTCGATGGTACGCGAGGCCATGACGCCGGGGATGCCGCAGCCGGTACCGATGAGCATGGGTATGAAGGACTTTCCGGAAAGACCGAACTTGCGGAATATACGGTCGAGGACGAAGGCGATACGGGCCATGTAGCCGCAGGCCTCAAGGAAGGCCAGCAGCAGGAAGAGCACCAGCATCTGGGGCACGAAGCCCAGGACCGCGCCGACGCCGGCGACGATACCGTCGAGGATCAGTCCCTTGAGCCAGTCGGCGCAGCCGATCTTGTCAAGCAGACCTTCGACCAGGACGGGGACGCCGGGCACCCATTTGCCGTAGTCCTCGGGGCCGGGCTCCTCGCCGCCGTATTTCTCGAACACTTCCATGGCGCCTTCAAGATCTTCGTATTTGTAGGTCACTTCCTCGGGCTCGAGCGTCTCGTCGTCTACGATGAGGTAATCGGCCGTCGCGTCCGGAGCGATCGCGGAGAAAGCGGAGCGGTAGTCGTCCATTGAGGCTTCCTCGTCGAGGCCGATGAAGGCGTCGATGACGTTGGCGGCGTCGCCGTATTCCTCGGCGACTTCTTCGTATTCGGCGGTGCCGCTGCCGAAGAGGTGGTAGCCGTCGCCGAACAGTCCGTCATTGGCCCAGTCGGTCGCCGCGGTCCCCACGGTCACCATGGATATATAGTAGACCAGGAACATGACCAGGGCGAAGATGGGGAGGCCCAGCCAGCGGTTGGTAACGATCCTGTCGATCTTGTCTGAAGCGGAGAGCTCTCCGGCCCTCTGCTTCTTGTAGCTGCCCTTGATGATCTCGCCTATGTAGACGTAGCGTTCGTTGGTGATGATGCTCTCGGCGTCGTCGTCCAGCTCGGTCTCGGCCGCCTTGATGTCGGCTTCGATGTGGGCCAGGGTGTCCGCCGGGATGCGCAGCTGGTCCATCACCTTGTCGTCCCTTTCGAAGACCTTGATGGCGTACCATCTCTGCTGCTCTTCGGGAAGGTTGTGTACGACAGCCTCCTCGATGTGGGCGATGGCGTGCTCGACAGGGCCCGAGAAGGTATGCATGGGAACGGTCTTGGTGCCTTTGGCGGCCTTTACGGCCTCTTCGGCGGCCTCCATGACTCCGTCGCCCTTGAGGGCCGAGATCTCGACGATCCTGCAGCCCAGCTGGCGGGAGAGCTCCTTCGTGTCGATCTTATCGCCGTTCTTCCTGACCAGGTCGATCATGTTGATGGCGATGACCACGGGGATGCCCAGCTCGGTGAGCTGGGTTGTCAGGTAGAGGTTCCTCTCCAGGTTGGTGCCGTCGACTATGTTGAGTATGGCGTCGGGACGCTCATTGATCAGATAGTTTCTGGCCACGACCTCTTCGAGGGTGTAGGGGGAGAGAGAGTATATGCCGGGAAGGTCGGTGATGGTGACGCCGTCGTGTTTTTTGAGTTTTCCTTCCTTCTTTTCGACGGTGACGCCCGGCCAGTTGCCGACGAACTGGTTGGAACCGGTCAGAGCGTTGAACAGGGTCGTCTTTCCGCTGTTCGGGTTGCCCGCGAGGGCTATTCTGATATCCATATATGATTCCTTTCTTCGGAGAGTTACCAGAAGCTAACTCTCCGGCTCAAAATAAAGGGGCCGCGCCCCGCCTTTACTATTTTACCTCGACCATCTCGGCGTCGGCCTTGCGTATGCTGAGCTCGTAGCCGCGCACCGTCACCTCGATCGGATCTCCCAGGGGAGCGACCTTGCGCACATAGACGTCTATGCCTTTGGTGATGCCCATGTCCATGATCCTGCGCTTTACGGCCCCTTCGCCGTGGAGCTTTACGACCTTTACGGTCTCGCCGATACCTGTGTCTCTGAGTGTCTTCATTTCCGTCTCCTTTTCAGATCATTATCTTCTGCGCCATTTCCCTGCTGATGGCGACCCTGGTCTCCTTTACGACCACGATCAGATTGCCGGCCATCTCGGAAACGACCCTTACTGTTCCGCCCACGACGAAGCCCATGTTCTCAAGATGGGTCTTGAGCTCGGGGTTTCCGCCTACTTTTTTTATGATGTTGTCTTCACCGGGCGTCGCGTACCCAAGCGGCATCATTTGCCTTTCCCTTCTTTCATTTATACACTCGGGAGTGGTTGCTCCCCGCTAACTACACGGCTATTATAGTTAGTTTGAGCTAACCTGTCAAGCACAAATATTTATATCGCGCAAAAATTAGCCCGGGCTAACAAATTTGCCGCAAGCGCCGAACTTCACCGGACAGACCCCTGCGGCGCCTCAGGTTTTACAAAAGAGCGGAAAAGAGTATAATCACTTTGTATCTTTATACTTCAACGTTTCGGCAAGCCTTAAGGAGAGCTCACGATATGAACAAGGACATCGACCGCAAAGGGGATCTTAAGCCCCTCGCTCTCTTCCTGAGCGGCGGCGCCCTCTTCTCCATGCACTTCGGAGCCTCGAGCATGGTCTGGCCCATGAGCTGGGGAAAAGAGAGCGGGACCTCTCTTATGCCGGCCTTCTGCGGGGTCTTCATCACCGCTCTGCTGCTGGTCGTCTTCGGCTACATCGCCTTGGCAAGGAGCGGCAGGACCTACACCGTCCTCGCCGAAAAACTGGGAGGAAAGCGCTTCGGCCTTTATTTCGCCTGCCTGACGATACTGGTCAACGGTCCCTTCTACGTGATACCGAGGATGAGCGCCGCCGCCTGGGATTCCGTGGTCCAGGCCTTCGGGCTCGGCGCCGCGGGCCGTCTGCCCCTGATCGTCTTCACGCTCATATTCTACGCCATTTCCTACGCCCTACTCGTGAGCCCGGGCAAGGTCATGGACAGGATCTCCTCCGTGCTCTTCCCCCTGCTGATATCGATAGTTGCCGCGGTCATCATCAAAGGCCTCGCCCGTCCGCTGGGAGAGATCGGTCCCAAGACCTACGAGAGCTCCGCCCCCGCCTACGGCTTCACTGCGGGCTATGCCACGGGAGAAGTGCTCTGCGCGATGATATTCGGCGCCGTCATTCTGAACAGCCTGAGAGAGAAGGGGATCGAAGACGGCAGGCTCACAGGGAACATGGTCCGCGTGGGCTTCGCCGGCGTCGGCCTCCTCACTCTCACCCACTTCTGCCATATGGTGATAGGAGCGCACGCGGCATCGGTCTTTCCCGCCCTGAACTACACGGCTCTCTACACGGCGGTCGCCACCGCCCTCTTCGGCAGGACCGGCGGTCTCTTCTTCTGCGCTGCCCTCTACGTGGCGGCTCTCACCACCTCCATAGGCATGACCTCGGGCTGCGCCGAGTTCTTCGCCGAAGCCTCGTGCGGCCGCTTTTCCTACAGGCAGTGGGCTCTCGCCATCACCCTGCTCAGCGTCCTCTTCGGCAGCCTGGGTCTGGCCGGCATACTGAGCTGGCTGGGACCCATACTAGACGGAGTGTATCCTCCCGTCATCATCATGGTCCTTTATTATTCCCTGGTCAGAGATACTGATGACCCGGCCCTGCGCGCGGGCGGACGGGCGGCCTTTTACACCGCCTTCGCCTTCGGCATGGCCGACATGATATGGAAGTACCTGCTCAAGTTCGGCGCCCTGCCGGGCCTTTGCCGGGCCTATGAAAAGCTCTGGCTCGCCCCCTTATCTTTAGCCTGGATCCCCTGCTGCGCCGCCGTCTTCGTTTTGGCCTTCATCGCTGTAAGACGCAAAAAAAGACCGGCCCCCTGAGGGACCGGCCCGGATGATCCTTAAGACCGGAGATGCTTTTCAATGAGGTCGCAGTAGAACTTCATGTCTTCATCGGTGGAGAAGATCGCGCGGGCGAGCTTGGGGCTCCCTCCGCCCTTGCCCTTGTATATGGGGGCGTTCTCCTTGACCAGCCTGCCGCAGGCGGGCTCTCCGGAGGAGGCCAGCACCACGGTATGCTCCTTTTCGGAGCAGAGGGCGATCAGGCCCTTCAGCTCCTTTTCGAGCAGGTGAGCGACGGCCTGCAGGTCTTCGGAGCTCATATTGCCGTAGCTCTTGAAGACGGGCTTTTCGCCGAGCAGGGGCCTTAAGGCCTCCGCCTCCCTGGCCTGGATAT
>JAEEGL013669860.1_pt1 | contig 15380 bp, 13 predicted proteins | sample 9134231 | NCBI WGS metagenome assembly JAEEGL01 (sample SAMN16246548, study PRJNA631951) | gut metagenome | biome: gut microbiome; feature: rumen; material: fiber-attached | host: Bos | place: Iran: Karaj | collected 2018-10 | reverse complement strand
GGTACCGGCACTCCGTCGCGGCCATCGCCTTCACTTCGTCGATAGTAAGGAACACGCGCTCGGCCTGATCTTCTTTGAACCCGTCAACCTGGTAGCAGGGATTGTGTGGGATGATACGGTCACGGACGGCCTGGTTGAGGCACGCCTTGAGTTTTCTGTAATAACTGAGCTTACTGTTTTGAGACAGTGGCCGACATGATGAGTCCGGGTGGGCTTCTTTGTCGATGTGGTGGTTCCTTACCCTGGCACGATCCAGGAAGTCGCGAAAGCCCTCAACCCATCGCGGCGTGATGTCCCTGAATGTGGTGTGCGGGTGGCAATAGTCCTCGAGATACAGCAGCGCCGACCTCCAGTTTCCCCAGTTGCTCACACTCTCCACGCCGTGCTTTCTTTCAACCAGTGCCCGATAATAAGCCAGGAAGTTGGTGTCGAGGCTAAAATTGTCGTCGAAGCCAAAGGTGCCCTTTTGCAGCTCAACCAGGCGCTGGCCCCGGATCGCTTCGGCCAGCATCATCGTCTGGGTGTTCTTTGCTTTGTCGCCACGCTTCACCTCCGGGACGATGTAGAGCTTTAGGTATTCATAGCGTCGCTGGCCGTTGATATAGATGTCAAGGTACAGCGACTTCGAGCCATCAGACAGGGCCCGAGATCGTAATTTAATAGTCTGTTTGTTGGCCATGTTTTTTGTTGCTTTTGTTGTTTGTAATGAATCGCGCAACAAAGTAACAACAAAAAAACGATATAACAATGACAACTAAAAACAATTTTTTGAATAACTGGAAGGGTTTAACTATTTGGAAAACTTTGTAATTAGTTAATCTTTCTTTGTCTTTAATTGTCACCCATTAAAAGCGGTTACTTTCCGATGCAGAAGTGGGAGAAGATCTCGCCGAGGATGTTGTCGGTGGTGATTTCGCCGGTGATTTCGCCGAGCCAGTGGAGGCACTCGCGGATGTCTTGGTCGAGGAGGTCGCCGCTGAGGCCGTTGTCGAGGCCGTCGATGGCGCGGGCGATGGCGTCGCGGGCGCGAGTCAGAGCCTGATAATGGCGGGCGTTGGTGACGATGACGGCGTCGCTTTCCACGTCGGGCAATGCAGCATTCTTAACGATGAGGTCGCGCAGGGCCTCGATGTCGCTCTCGCGCTTGGCGCTGATAGCGACGACAGGAATGCCCTCGGGCAGAAGGTCGTTTAGCTCGCTTCTTGCAGCGACATCGTCGTCAAGGTCGGTCTTGTTGAGTATGACGATAAGGGCCTTGCCCTCGCATCGGGATAGGATGTTATGGGCCATACTGGTGTCAGCACTGGTGACGTCAACAATCCAGAGCACGACGTTGGCTTTGTCAATAGCCTGCCAAGTGCGCATGATGCCCATCTGCTCAACGGCGTCGTTAGACTGGCGGATACCTGCCGTGTCAATGAAGCGGAACAGTGTGCCGCCCATGATCACGGTGTCCTCAATGGTGTCGCGTGTGGTGCCGTGGATGTCGCTCACGAGCGCACGGTCGTCACGCAGCAGGGCATTCAGCAGGGTGGATTTTCCCGCATTGGTCTGTCCCACAATGGCTACGGGCAGACCGTTACGGATGGCATTGCCGTCACGGTAACTGTCGGCCAGACGGCTGATCAGGGTGTGGATGTCGCGGGCTAGTGCGGTCACCTCGCTTCGATCGGCAAAGGTCACGTCTTCCTCGCTGAAGTCCAGTTCCAGTTCAATCAGTGCCGTGAAGTGCAGCAGTTTGTCACGCAGGGCCTTCAACTCGTCGCTGTAGCGGCCGCGCATCTGGCTCATCGCCACATGGTGGGCAGCACGGGACTGCGCATCAATGACGTCAGCGACGGCTTCGGCCTGCGACAGGTCCATGCGTCCGTTGGCGAAGGCGCGGCGAGTGAACTCTCCTGCCGTGGCATGGCGGCAACCCGCATCAATCAGCGTCTGGATAACCTGCTGCTGTATCCATGTCGAGCCATGACATGCCAGCTCCACCACATCCTCGCCTGTGAACGAGTTGGGTGCCCGATAGACCGTCAGCACTGCCTGGTCAAGCATGTCTCCATGGGTGTCCACGATCTGTCCCAGATGGACGGTGTGCGTCATCATGTCGGCAAGCGGTTTGCCTTGCCATCGTTGTCCGACAATGTCCAGTGCCTGAGGTCCGCTCACGCGAATCACGGCAATGCCGCCGCGTCCCTGTGGGGTCGAGACAGCACAGATGGTGTCACTGCCGATGCCTGTTAAGTCAATTGTATTCATCTGCGTGGATAATATTTAGGCCAGTCCTTAATGTTCTCTTTACTCTCAATAGCGTCTTCGACCTTATCCTCGAGAGACGGAAGGAAGTCATATCCCGTCAGTTCCTCCACCTTGTCGATGGTGGTGGCATAGTTGGTCCAGCTGTTGGGTATAGGCTTGTTCTCCATCACAAAGGCGATGGCGCGGTTCTGATTGGGCGAATAAATGACTTTAAAGAAACGCTCGGGAACAACGATGTCATAGTGTTTGCCGATGCGGTCCATGTTATCCGAGAAGATGGGTCCCGTGAAGATGATGAGGCGGTCGGCGGTGCGTGACCACTTGTGCACGGCTTCCTCGACGTGGCGCCACTCGCCGTCGTTCATCTCGTCGAGCTGCGGGCAGATATTGGTCATTAGGAAGCACTGAGCCATGGCGGTCTTGTCCCAGCGCATATCCATCGCGGGCGCCATGTGGCCACGGGTGTAGCCGCTCTCCTTATAGTCCCACCAGTCGGGGCATCCCTTCACGTCATGGTCGCGCTCAAACTTGTAGTCAGCGCGATTCTCGGCCTCACGCGAGTCGGCCATCGACGTCATGGTGCTGGTCAACTCATAGGCCACACAGTTGGGCACACGGTAATTCTTGTTGAAATACACCGTGATGGCCTTGTAGCGCACCGTCTGGTTCTCGAGATTGTCGGGCAGTATCACGTCCAGCAGCCCTAGGTCGCCAGTGGACTGGTATTCCTTACCCTCCTGATAAGTTTGTTGTTGGGTCGTCTGCTCGGCGGGCAGTTCGTCGTTATAAGCACTCTTGTAGAACCCGGTTTTTTGGTATCCGTGATACCCTGCAAGTCCCAGCAGTAGCACTGCCAGCACATAATATATGCTCCTTTTCTGTTTCTTTTTCATAGTCATCAGTGTTTCTTGGCGACAAAGTTACTAATTTTTTTGATTTAAATCTTAGACTTTAGACCTTAGACTTTAGACCTTAGACTTTAGACGTTGACGGATGCCAAACTAGGGATTTACTTCACCTGAATCTCGTCAATGAAGAAGTAGCCGTCATAGCCGACGCCGAAGTGCCAGTCGGGGCAGGCACCGATGGTCTTTATGTTCACTTTGACGTAGCGAGCCGTAGCGGTCTGGGGCAGGGTAATCGTTGCCCAGCGATACTTGGGTGACATGTCTCGGTCCTCCTCAAAGTTGAAGGTGCCGACGTCGGTAAAGTTCACGTTGTCGCTCGAAATGGCATAGGACACGCTCTTGGGCAGGAAAATCCAAGCACCCAGATTGTGCAGGCAGTCGGTGCGCACCGTCGTGAATTGTTTCTCTTCGCCGAGATCGACCACCAGTTCGGCATCTTCGCCGACCCAGCCGACCCAACTTTCTCCGTAGGTCGATCCACCGAACAGTCCGTCGGTCAGTGCAGTTCCCGAGATGGGTACGAATCGGTACTCAGGCAGGTTCTTGTAGGTGACTTTGGCTCCCAGGGCGAGATTGTTGCTGATGCCCGGCAGGAAGCGCTCCAGATACAGGTCACAGTAATCATTTACCGAATTCTTGCGTTCGGTCAGGGACTTGATGCCCGCCTCGTTACCGCGTTGACGGAAGAGTTCTACCTCGCGGATGCGCTCCTCACGGTCGCCCTCGGTCGATGTGCGCTCAAGTTCCAGCTTGCTGTATTGCTGCTGCAGCCGTGCAGCATAGACACGTTTGAGCAGCGTCTCATCCCCGGCAACTGCCGCCTCGGCCTGGTCGAACAGGTCATCGTACTGTGCCAGCAGATAGGGGCGCAGCATGCCCTCCTTGTGCGACACGGGCGAGTCATAGATCCACAGGTCCTTGCCGCTGCCCAGCAGAGCGCCCTCGCGCATCTTGAGGTAACGGTACAGATAGGGGGCGGCTTTACCATAATAGCCGTCCAGGAAGGTGTGCATCAGGCTGTCGGTATCGGCATCTACATTCCACATCAGTTTGGATATCATATAGGCACGCAGCTCGCTGAAGTCCACGCCCCTGAAACCAGCCACCTGCTCAAACAGCATCGTGGCATGGTTCTCCTTGAACAGCTTCATGTTGGGCTGCAGCACATGGAAGTTGGGGAACGGGGTGACCAGGTTATCGAAGTTGATGCCATAGTCCCAGACGAAAATGTTGTCCGATATCTTGCCCCACCCCGTCAGTGCGCGCATAAAGTCGCGCCCGCTGGCGTTCTCGGTCAAAGGAACTTCACGTTTGCTGTCGATGCTGCACAGCATGATGTTCACGTTGGGTAGCGGTTTGGTATGCTTGGGTGGCTGCATGCTGTACAGGTAGGCCAGCGTTGAGAATTCCTTGTCGGGGAAGCGCTGGGCCAACTTGTTCATGAAGCGCACCAGGTTGCCCGACGGCGAACCCTCGTACTCGTCCACGGCCTTGCACTCGGGGCAGGCACATTGCGTGCCGTTGCCGTCGTTTTGGCTCACCGAGATGAGCTTCATGCCGGGATTGGCCTTGAAGATGCTGTCAATCTTGGCAGCGGCTAGTTCAAAGACCTCGGGATTGGTCAGGCACCACTGGCTGTGTGTGCCGGGATGGCGCACGCCGTTGAAGAAGGAATAATACTCGGGGTGTGCTTTGCCATAGACAGAAGCCGGCAAAATCTGGTTAAAGGTGTGAACCCACATGTTGGCTGCAAAGATTTCTTTGGGCTCCTTGAGCCTGTAGAAAGCCACATAATCGGGATCCTCGGTGCCGTAGGTCTGCGTTTGGCGATAGCGGAATGAAGGCGTCTCGGCATGGTGCTGAGCAGCAATCGTGATGTTGGTGTTCGGCTCAACGGTCCATGCGTTGGCGGCGTAGTAGCGCACGCCTAATTCGTTTTCCAGCAGCGTTGCCACGCCATAGAGGGCACCCTTGCCGCCACCGCTCTTGATGGTTAAGCGGCCGTTATGGCAATCGATGACAAAGCCGTCCTCGCCGGCTTCGTCGGTCGTGCCACCGATAAGGATCAGATTCTTCCTGTTCTTATCGATTGAGATCGGCAACCTCACCCCGCTCATGCGCTCAACAAACTTGTTCAGCAACATGGCTGCATCCCGGTTGACCTCACTCTCTTCTACGATGGCAATCGCCGCCCGCGGCTTGCCGTTTTTCATTACCTGCAACTGCGCTGATGCCTGCATGGCTGCCAGCATCACAACAGCAAACAACAATAATTTTTTCATAAGCCTAAAGGGTTAGTATTTAATTTCAGGCAGTAAAGATACAACAATAAAAGGACATGGGCACCATGTCCTTTCATCGTATTTTATCAAAGGGGGAGATTATTCCCAGTCTTCAATCTTGCATTGGTGCTTGGGGATGGCATTGGAGAAAGTCAGTCCTGTGCGGCGTTCCACCTCGGCGACTGTCACGGCATACTTCTTGATGCCGCCCGGGCAAGGCGTATTGGGGTAGATGAAGGCGATGGCTCGGCCCTGGTCGGGGGCATACAGCACCTTGAAGAAGGCATCAGGCACAGCAATATTCTTTTTGTCCTTGCCAATCATCTTGGGATTCTTGCCCATGATGGGACCGGTATAGACCATGATGCGCTTGTCGCGCTTGGCCCAACGATGGACGCGCTCCTCCAGCACACGCCAATGGTCGTTGTTGAGTTTGGTTTCCTGGGGGCACATATTGGTCATGTAGAAGCACTGTGCCATAGTCGTTTTGTCCCAGCGCATGTCCATCGCGGGAGCCATGTGCCCACGGCTATAGCCGCTGCCGCGGTATTCCCAATTCTCGGGGCAGGACTTGACGTTGGGATCTCGGGCATAGTTGTAGTTCTTGCGCACTTCATGTCCCGGGGCATCTGCCATAGCGACCATCGTTGCAGTCAGTTCATAGGCCACGCAGTTGGGAATCCTGAGCGACGGGTTGAAATTGACGCGGATGGCCTGGTAGTTCAGCACTTGGTTGGCTACGCTCTTGGGAATCGTCACCGCCAGCAGCGCATTGGTGTTTTGCTGCGGCACGACGGTGGTCGCTGTCGTCTTGCCGATGGTGGGGACACTCATCAGTGTCGATGCCGTCGCCTTGTCGGATCGTTTGGACTTTTTCTTATTCTTCTTATCCTTCTTTTTGCTTTTCTTGTCCTTCTTGCTGGACTTTTTCTTGTTCTTGCTCTTGGCCTGGACACACCACTGGGTGGTGATGCCGCTGTCGCCCATCACCTGCGGTGGCAGGGCACCGCCCATCACCATCGCCACAACAAGAATCCAAACTTTAACAATCTGCCTCATCTCTTATCTCTATTGTTCTCTCTAATCACTAACCACTAATCACTAATCGGCGCCGCAGGCGCTTAATTAATCCACGCATCCAGGTTGACGCTGCTTTCAAGACGATCTTGTTCCCCGTTAGGCAGGGTGGGGAAGAAGTCCAGCCCGGTCCTGCGCTCTACTTCGTCCACGCTCACGGCATATTGCCGCAGGCGCCCTCCGCTGTGCCCGTTCGGGTAGATGAAGGCGATAGCGCGCGTGGGCCTCACGCAGGGCGCCATGATAACCTTGTAGTAGGCACTCGGTACCGTCACCCGTCCGCTGGCAAGTGTCGTGTCACTCTCGCTCACGACAGGCCCCGTGAACACCAGCAGTGCGCTGTCGCGTGCCGTCCATTCACGCACCTTCTCCTCCAGCTTTGCCCAGCCGCCCTCGTTGAGCGCCTTGTGCATGGGGGCGACGTTGGTCAGCAGGAACGACTGCCGCATGGCCTCCTCGCTCCATTTCATGTCTCCCGCGGGCACCAGATGCCCACGATCCATGCCGCTGCCAGCATAGTCAGCAGGCTCGGGACACCCTTTCACGCCAGCGTCGGGAATGAACTCGCTCATGCGCCCAGCCGTTCCGTTCAGCTCGTTGCTGATGAGCTCATAAATTGCGCAGTTGGCGATGCCGTAGCCGCTATTGAAGTGCACAGTGAACGCTTCGCCGTAGTTCACCAGCGTGTCGTTCATGCCGTTGGGAATGCCGACGGTCATCAGGCTGTCTCGCCCGCCCTCGCTCAAGGGCACTAGATGTGGAGTATTGTTGTTCACGATGACACGATATAGCAAAAAGCATACCAACGCCACCGTCAGCCCCCACAAGAGAAACCTGACGGTATCGCCCCACCGTTGCCACAACCGCTCCAAGTGCTTTTTCATTTTAGATTACTCAATGCGTAAAGTGGAATGATATTGACATGACGCTGCTCAAATTGATCTTCTGGATCATAATAGTCAAATTGCCCAAAATTCTCAAGTGAAGTCCTGATGCCCTCATGTAGCTTGCGTTTGCGCATGAAAATCCAGAGGCTTTTCATACCGCCTTGTGTATTGGCTTTTACTTCAATAGGCAGAACTTTGCCTTCTCGAGTAATAAGATAATCTATTTCTGCACTACTGTTTTTTGTCATATTTTGCCAGTAATGCATTACTGATTTTTGGTAGCAATCGTGATACTTCACCATTTCCAATCCTGCAAACATTTCAGAGGCTGCACCTTTATTGACAAAATCCACATCTGTAGCTAGTAAGATGTTAGATGCTGGAATGTCAAGCAACGTTTGCATCACTCCCAAATCAAAGAACAAGTATTTGGTGTAGTTGTCACTCTCTTCTGCTCCTAGAGGCAACCCCGTCCCGTCTGTGTGTTTGACGGGGTGTATTAATCCTGCCAGTGTGAGCAAGTGGAGAGCATCTCTAACTATTGAAGAATGAACGCCTCTCGCAGCAGTGGCATAAACAAATTTTTTCCCTGCTTGTAATGCTACAGAACGCAGTATTTGCCCCAACATGAAAGGAGATACCCGCTTCTTATATTTAGAGAAGTCATCCTGATAGGTATCAATGATATCGTTGTGGATATGTGATACCTCAATATAACTATGTGTTTCTACCCATTCTGTAACAGCAGCGGGCATTCCGCCTACGAGATAGAATGAACGCAGTTGATTTACTAGTTCCTCGTGCGCCAAGTTGGCTAATGGTTCTTCACTTGTCGCTTTCTTCTTAAACTCAATAGTCAAGTCTAGGCCTTGAGCCATAAGAAACTCATCAAATGAAAAAGGATACATGTAGAGCGAACGTATTCTTCCCACTCCAAAGGATGGAAGTTCATCAAGCACAAATTCCAACAAAGAGCCAGCTGCGATCACATGGAGTTCAGGGTAATCTTCCTTGAAGTAGCGTAATGCCATTATCGCCTCCTTGCACACTTGAATCTCATCAATGAATAGAAGTGTTTCTCCAGGCACGATGGGAATTGACAAAGTGCCACTGAGTTTTTCACAAGTTTTTTTTACATCGATATTCTCGGAGAAAAACTGGCGAAGGTCAGCCTGCTTTTCCAGGTTGATTTCAACAAAGTATTGGAATTGTTTGCCAAATTCTCTCACAGCAGTTGATTTTCCAACTTGACGGGCTCCCCTTATCAACAACGGTTTCCGTCGGGGTGCATCTTTCCACTCAAGGAGTTTGTCATCAATATGTCTTTTGAAATATGCCATAACTTCGCTAGTTGTAGTTTTGTTTTTGTGCAAAATTACGAAATCTTCCAAAATCCAAGGAAAAAAATCGATAAAATCTTCCAAAATCCAAGGAAAAACCAAAATCCAAGGAAATAATTAGCCAAAATTTACCAAAATCCAAGGAAATAATTACCGAAATCCTTTCTCGTCTAACTCGGGCACAAAAAGAGAAGCTGCCTGCATGAGGCATTCCTGTGATGATAATTTTTTAGCCGGATGGCTCAGGGTTTACGGACGATATGACTTTCGCCCTGCGGATGAGGAAGCAGGCAATCTTATTGACATCAAAACCGCCTGCCCCCTTGCGAACATTGCTGGGACCCGGTCAGCTTCATTTGTTCTTTTTATACAAGAACCGGAAGAGGAAATCAGTAGCGAACAATACAATGATAAGGCAGATCAAGATAGCCATTACCAGATGGTTCTCAAAAGTATTGATGCTGAAGACTAAGGCCATCAAGGCAGATAAAACCGCGTACACACGATTTTTTCTAATCATGAGTTTGAACATCTCGGCATTGGTAACACGGATGGATGAGCGGTCAGGGCCAAAGCCAAAGAACGGATGATAGGCCAGAATGAGGAATGCGATGGCTCCGATGAAGCAACACACATAATATCTCATGATAGAGTCATCGAGCTCAAACCTGTGCGTGGTAACCCCGATAACCAGTGAGCTGGCAAGAATCAGGGCAGTCGCCACCTCAAAGGTGGTCCCCTCGCGAGTGCGCTGCACCTTTATCTTTTTAAAAGCACGTTCTGCTTTCTCGCTCTCTCTTTCTTCATTGGCCTCTATGGCAGAGTTGTAATGACTCACCAGGGCGAACGCGCCAATCATGATGAGTCCCGAAATGACGGTTACAAGATGACTGATCCTACCGTGTATATAAGCGACGATGATCAGAAACAATACCACCAGCAAGATGGCCATGATCACTCTATTTGCTTTAGTTCTATTCATTCTTTTTTGCTTTGCTGATGAAGTGTTCAAAAATAAAGTCGGGAATCAGGAAAATGGCTATCGGTATCAGCCAATAGGCCGGATGAGGGAACTGTGAGAAGTCCCAAATCTGGTTGCAGAGAACCAAGAAAGCCCAGACAATAGCTCCAACGCGGGTCCTGCGGACGCTGAGGGCAACTACGCGGGCATTGGTCAAATCTTTGTGGTCCAGCCTGCCGAAGGGACGCTCATAGGCAGTTATGAGAAGGGCGATGACAGCGATGGTACACATGATGGTTCCAATGGGCCAATGCTCGATGCCTCCGCTGAACTCATGTTTTGCAAAGGCGATAATCCAGGCGGCGATGAGTAGCAGGGCTGCAATGGCTTCCAAGAGGGTGCCTTCGCGCGTGCGGCCAATCTTCACCTTCTTGAGGTCGAAATCGTTCTTGTTTTGATCAGCTGCCTTCAATGATGGTTGAAGGTCTATTGAGGGTGTCTCTGCTCGTTTAATGAACATTTTTGAGAGAATCAAGACGACCCCGATGGCTAGCAGTGTCCACGGTAGCCACTCCAATGACGTATTGATCAGAAAAACGAAACCCAACAATGCCAGGGCGGCGGTAAAGGATATGGCATGGTCGCGCAGAATCAGCTGTTTGACCTCTTCCATGCCACGCACGCCATAGGTGCCACCTACAGCTTTTGGGTAGTAGGTCATGCCGATGTAGGCCAGTGAGTACACCGTGAGAACTAAAGCAATCGAGATAAGCTTGACATCATCGGTGTCCAAAAGGTGCCGCTTGAACATCAGCGTCCATGATACAATAAGCATGACGACAGTGACGATATCGCAGAAGATTCCTGCCAGGGTGAACGGCACTTTGACCGTCTGTTTCTGGGCTTCAAGTAACTCATTTTCCTTCTCTTCCCTCTGCAAACCCTCGGGGTCGAACTTTGTCTTCAGGATGCGGGCAATCATTTCAATGAAAATGCATCCTATGATGAATGGCACCAATGTACCGCCCGACCAGTATTCTGTGAATTTCAATCCCAAAAGGGTTGCACCCCAGATAATCTCGGCAGCCGTTTTCAATAGATTGATATTTTTGTTGTTGAGTTCCATAATGTAAGAGTTTAGGAGATACAAATAGGTTTCTTGTTGTTTCTTGTATTGTGGCTGCCTAGTCTCTTGCCCTGCGGATGAGGATGCGGCCGGCAACATAGACCACGAACCCAATCACGGCTAGCACAATCAAGATCCACTGGTGCTGATGCTGATGAAGTGCAGGGAAGGAGTAAACCAGCATTCCTACCGCCATCAGCACCGCCAACAGGCGATTCATGATAACAGCCAATTTCACCTGTTTGATATTGGTCAGCATGCCCACATTATTCATGTTGCCGGGAGTGTAGGTGTCCCAGAGCATGAAGGCGATGGTGCCGGTGAAGACGAACAGGCCGAGTAACTTCTCGAAATCGAAACTTCCGTCCTCCTCGGTGAATAGACCGTTTTTCACTGCCATGACCCATGCCAGGGTAGTCAGGACGCCGACGAGGATTTCAATCCCAGTGCTCAGGGCTGTGCGTGCCACCTTCACATCATCGATATTGAAACCGTCGATGGACTCGTCTTGCTCGCTGCTGTACTTGGCCAGCAATATCATGCCCACAAAGTTGCCGATCATGGCGACAACTACTCCCGTGATGATGATTCCCGCTGTCGATAACCCTGCCCAGGCCGCCACTATCATAGCGCCGAAGATGGCGATCAAGCAGATGATGCCCAGCAGGTTGAACGCGGTATGACTATTCAGTTTCATAGTCGTGAAGGATTATTGAGCGGTGTTTGTTTTTTTCAATTCATTCCTAACTCTGTTTCTCATGTAGAGATCAGCAAAGAGGATAAAGGTGAAGATCTGCCTTGAAATGGTATCCAGGATGCTGTATGTCCCCTTGTAGGGCAGATACAGAGTCATCAGGACGGCGATGGACATTCCGATAGCAAGGATTCGGTATAACTTGATGTTCTCGAGGAGTTGACGGTTGTTGACGAAGCCTTCTGACCTGTTCATCCAACGGGGGCAATAGGGGATGATGAGTGCAACCACGGCCAGGACCGAGTAGCAGACCATCTCGATGATTGGGAAATCAAGTAAACCTTTGCCCTCCAACTGGTGGGTATAGTGTGCCGCGGCCCAAGCACCGATAAGGATGAGGATGGTCACAGCCTCAACGGCTAATGCCACAGGCGTGTGGGTCACCTTCACCTCAGCAATGTTGAACCTGCCGTCCTTGTCCTGCTGCTCGGGAATACCCTTGAGGATGAAACTGAAGATGAGCCTGATAACAATATACAATCCACAGCCGATGAGCACAAGATGCGTATGTGGTAAAAAGCAGAAGGCGAGTGAGAACACTGCCAATGCCACAGAGCGAACGCGCATTCGGCGGCTCTTGACGATATCGGCCGCGGTGGCCTTGGGGTTGACCTCACCTTCTTTTGAGTTGGGGTAGTAAGCCAGAATAAGCATGGCGGCTGCACCGACTGCGAGCAGACTGACAATGAGTAATCCTATCCTGTCGTTTGTCCATACCTTGTAGAATGAAAGGGCAAATATGGCGGCAACAGCAATCTCGATGATAGTGCTCACAACCGTTCGCGGTGTCTCTACCATGTCATCGGTGTTACTGAAGTCGGTTTCTTCAATCTTGTCTTTTTGGGGTGCCAGTGACGGGCATTTCTTGTAGATGATATGACGGGCACCGTAGTAGAAGCCGATGATGACGATGATCAGCACCAGTGCAACCAGGGGGCTGATGGCTTCTCTTGAGAGAAGTTCCTTGACCAGATATCCTAATCCTAAAGAGATGATAAATAAAGCGATACTCAGTATCTTTGCATTAGTCAGTTTCATAGTTCTAGCGTTGGTTAAGAGGTTTTACATGTCTTTCTATTAGGACCGCTTACTCTTGAAGTGAGCAGTGATGAACCAGACGATACTCAAGATGGTAAGCAGGAGAAAAGTCCAGTTGACAAAAGTCTGGTTGATTCCCGGGATAACAGTCAGTAAGCCATAAAGCGCAGTTTCCACTGCAATTATGCGTTTGAAGCGTGCCCTTATCTGTAGTTGCTGCATATTGTCTGATGCAATCATGCCGAACGTCCACTTGTTGGTGAAGTAGGCCGAGAAAAGCAGTGCAATCACACAGAAAGTAACTACACAATTGATATAAATGTCTTCGTTGGGACGGGCTATTGCGACGATCCATGAGGCGATGAGGATAAATGCCGATGCAACTTCAAATAGGGTGGACTCCTTGGTGCGTGCCAAGAAACCATATTGGGCTATATTGGCATTGGACAAAGCCTCTTTCATCTCGTCAGGAGCGATGAGGAACATCATCGGAATAATTGCCAGTGGGCCGGAAATGAGCGCAGTGATTCCGAATACTGTCCCGCTGATAGCCCCTGCTGCCAGAAACAGTATGAAGTCGGTTATCAGAACAATAGCGGCTACGATTGCAACGGTGAGCCAGATTTTTCTATTGGTCGATTTCATAGCGATTCCTCCTCGTTATCGGTTTCACTTTTCTTCTTCTTGGGCAGACGGCGGGCCTTGCGCAGCGCTTCGGTAATGATCCACTGCAACTGGCCGTTGGTGGAGCGGAACTCGTCGGCTGCCCATTTTTCAATGGCATCCATCGTGTCGCTATCGACACGCAGGATGAAACTCTTTGTGGCTTTCTTTGCCATAGTCTGCTGAATCTTTAACGGTGAAATTGGTTGTGAAACAACTGAATCATCTGAATAATCTGAGTTTTCGTTGATCTGTAATTGAACTGATTGAAGCCGTTTGTTACTCTGGAATTGTTGAGGTTGCGGCAGCCCTCAGAATAATCAGATAATTCAGTTGTTTTTAAATAACACTTACATGTTAAGCGTGCCGGTATTGACAACAGGCTGGGCCTGTTCGTCGGCGCACAGGACAACGAGCAGGTTGCTCACCATCGAGGCCTTCTTGTCGTCATCAAGCTCCACGATTTCCTCGCTTGAGAGCTTGTCAAGGGCCATCTTTACCATGCTCACGGCGCCCTCAACGATCTTCTCGCGGGCGGTGATGATGGCACTAGCCTGCTGGCGGCGCAGCATCACGGCAGCAATTTCGGGAGCGTAGGCCAGGTAGTTGATGCGGGCCTCAACAACCTCGATACCTGCAAGCGACAGACGCTCGTTGAGTTTGCCCTCCAGTTGCTCGTTGATCTCGTCACCGCCTGAGCGCAGGGTCAGTTCCTTGGTGTTCTCGTCATTGTCGTCATAGGCGTACTGTCCGGCTACCTGCCTCAATGCGGCGTAGCTCTGCACGCTCACGAAGTCTTCCAGGGCGCGCATCAGTCCCTTGGCATTGCCGCTCAGCGTGCCGTCGGTCGAGGCCATCGTCTGTGAGTCCACCTCAAACAGTGCCTTGTATGTGTCCTTCAGTCTCCACACCAGCACCAGACCGATCATCACGGGGTTACCCACCTTATCGTTCACCTTGATGGGCTCGGCGTCCAGGTTGCGGGCACGCAGCGATACTTTCTTAGTGCCGTAGAAGGGGTTGATCCAATAGAAACCGGTACGAGTAAAGGTGCCGCTGTATTTGCCGAACCAGGTGGTCACCCTGGCGGTGTTGGGCTCAAGCATCATGAAGCCGTTCAGGATGAACAATTCAACGATTAACATCAGCGCACCCAGGATAAGCAGGATAGTAGGGAGGATGCCGTGGCCGGGGATGTCATACAGGACGATGGATCTATAGATGCCCCATACGGCGAGAATCGGTAACACAATAGCTACAAACAGCATGAAGAAGCCGTTCATTGTTGTACCCTTGAAATTAAATTCTTTCGTTTCCATAATCGTAAAAGTTGAAATGTTAATATTTAGCTGAATAATTTTGATATCATTTTGATATCGCAAAGATATATTTGTTTTCTGATACAATCCAAATTTTTCTCCAATATTTAACATATTTTAACCATTCCACCCCATCACTCCCCATTATACCCCATCCCTCAAATAAAAACTGAAAACTGCCAACCGAAAACTGAAAACTTTTCATTACCTTTGCAGATTGAAAGAGAATGATAACCATTAACAACTTTATATAATAACAATGAGTACATTAGTCGACAGATTTTTAAAGTATGTGAAGTTCGACACCCAGAGTGACGAACTCACCAACCTGACGCCCTCCACACCGGGCCAGATGGTGTTTGCCAAGGAATTGGAGCGTGAGTTGCACGCCATGGGGCTGAGCGACATCTCGCTTGATGACAATGGCTACCTGTTTGCAACCCTGCCCGCCAATACTGACAAGGCTGTGCCCACCATCGGCTTCATCGCCCACATGGACACCGCCCCCGACATGAGTGGACACGACGTTAAGCCCCGCATCGTCAAGTATGAGGGCGAGCCCATCGTTCTGAGCGAGGAGCCCCGCATCGTGCTTGATCCCGAGCAGTTCCCTGAGATGAACGACTACAAGGGCCAGGAATTCATCGTTACCAGCGGTGACACCTTGCTCGGTGCCGACGACAAGGCCGGTATCGCCGAGATCCTGAGCGCCGTCGAGTGGCTACAGGAGCACCCCGAGGTAAAGCACGGCAACATCCGCGTGGGCTTCAAT
>JAEEGL013531119.1_pt1 | contig 15380 bp, 11 predicted proteins | sample 9134231 | NCBI WGS metagenome assembly JAEEGL01 (sample SAMN16246548, study PRJNA631951) | gut metagenome | biome: gut microbiome; feature: rumen; material: fiber-attached | host: Bos | place: Iran: Karaj | collected 2018-10 | reverse complement strand
TGGTACCATAGAGGGCTGTGGCAGCAGCATCCTTCAGCACGTCTATACGCTGAATATCCTGAGGGTTGATGCCTGCTATGGCATTACCTATACGGTTCACGTAGTCGGGGTCGTTCAGCACGTCGGGCGACAGATCCACGGGGTCTGTCAGAATGATGCCGTCCAACACCCACAGGGGCTCTCGGTTACCTATCAGCGTGCTGGTTCCCCTGACACGCAACCTTGGGGTAGCATTTATCTCACCGCTGTTGTTGGTCAGCACCAGGTCGGGGATACGTCCCTCCAGCATCTTGTCCACACTGGCAATGCCAGGGATCTCAATATCCTTCATGTCAACGGAGGTTACGGAACTGGTCAGGTTCCTGCGGTCCAGTTGCTGGTATCCCGTTATTACCACGTCTTTCATTTGTTTGACGTTCTCCTGCATCACCCATCTCACCTTCTGCCCGGGTTTCACCTTCTGAATAATAGGCTTCATACCCATATAGGTAAGTGTCAGCGTAGCACCGCCCTGGGGCACCTTCACGCTAAACTTTCCGTCCCCGTCGGTGATAGCGTTGATGTTGTTCACCTTGTCGCGGACGTACACCCCTATCAGCGGTTCGCCCGTCTCATCCACAACAGTGCCTGTCACCTCCTGTCCGTAGGATGCCACCCACGTCACCAGCATCACAAGTGCAAGCATCAAGATTCTTTTTGTTTGTATCATTATAAATATGGTTAATATTTTTCTAATTTTCGATAAGGCTGCGAATTCAACCCCTAACCCCTAACCCCTAAGCTACTAAGCTACTAAGCCACTAAGCTAATAAACCACTAAGCTACTAAGCCACTAGGCTACTAAGCCACTAAGCTACTAAGCTACTAAGCTACTAAGCTAATTAAACCCCTAATTCTCCTCCAATTCCCAACGGTTATGCCCGCTGCCATACCCATCAGTATATGAGCAGGCTCAACCAGTTGTTGTGGATAAAGGGCCATGCCAGCCGCCCACACCATTGTCATAATGGCAAAGGGTGTACCTACCCTATCCCTCCATTTCCAACACATAACGGGTATGGGATTAAAGGGGACAAAGAGCCAGTTCCATTGCGTACAGGGCAGGCTCGAGAATAGCAGCAGATAAGTAAAGAAGACTCCTGCCGTTGTCTGTGACACCAGCAGTACCCCGTGCAGGTATTTGTTCCTGAAATACACATTGCTAACTGACAATGCCAGTATCAGCACTCCCACCACAAGGGGAGAGAACGGGGTCTGCGACCTTTCCGGTTCCTCCTGACAGAGATAAACCGGTTCCTTCTTCAGTATAGGCTTGCCGTAGGCCGTAGCCTCAGAGAGCACATCTACCAACTGTGTCGGCACTACCACCTTGCCCATTACGTCCGAATCCGTGTAATAGGCATCTCCGCCAACTATAGTGCTGAAGATAAACCTGTGCCAGCGGTTCTCCATGGCTCCGCAGGCAATCTCCTTTCTGGATTTGTTCCTGATCTCATCACCCCAGGGTGCAAATACCATATTACCCTCTGTTGCCTGTACCAGCCATTGCAGCACAGACAGGGCACAGCCGTGTCGCAGGAAGTCGTAGGGCACATCGCGCCCCTCAACACCCTCGTCCAGAATCTGCCACAGATGCTGCTTCACTTCTATGGGCAGGTTCAGCTTGTATTCCGCCACGCTCCTACCCTCTGCCTTGTAACTGTCCACAAAGGTTTGCGTAGGAATCATCCTTACACCCATCCTCAACTGGCCGGAAAGGTATTTCAGAACATGACTGGCTGCATCTTCCGCCTCGTAGCTGAAGACATAGTCCATCTGGTACTTTGGGCACTGCATACGTAAGCTGGCATGCCCCAGCACGGTATAAAGCTTTGTGCCAGGCGAAGCAATCACCACACTCGCCTCCACAAAATCCTCAGGCAGATTATCCAATGAAACCGTTTCTGCATAACTATGAAGCGGCAGAAACAGCAGGAAAAGCAGTTTCTTTATTAAAGAACTCATTAGGACTGTGAATATAGTTTCCGCAAAGATACTGCTTTATTCTAAAACAATCCTGTATCAGCGCAGAAAAGCCAATACCCCCATCCCATTACTTGACATGTATCAACTGGCAGAAGGGGTTTGGGTAATTTAGGGGCAAGGAGCAAGGGGCAATTAATAAGATTCTTCATCTCAAAGAGGAAGCAACAACGTTGCTGACAACTGAGCGCAGGCGAACTACAGATCCTCCTCCATTGGGATGGACAGCGTTGGTCAGCAGGATAACGCTGCAATCCAGTTCAGGGTCTATGACTATGCCCGTGCCTGTGAAACCCGTATGGCAATAGGTTTGCCTGGAAAAGAGGTCACCGTTGCACGAAGCGTATGGACTGTAGCAGTCCCAACCGTAGGTGCGTCCGTAGGCCTCGGCAAAGCGTGGAACCGTGCGCAGCAGACGGGTTGCCTGCTTGCTCAGGATGCGCTTGCCGTTCCATACACCGTCATTCTGCAGCATGGCACAGAGGATGGCAATATCCTCCGCTGAGCTGAAGAGCCCGGCATTGCCACTGATGCCTCCGTTCATGATGCGGGCCAACGGATCATGTACCATGCCGCAGAGCACGCTATCAGGCGACTGACGGGTGGTAGGTGCTACCATGCTGCGCCAGTCCTCACCCTTGGGCATTAGGCTAGCCCAACAGGGCTCGTCTGTGTTATGCCACACCCCATCGGCATCCGGAGCACAAGGGATATAATCCGTGTGATTCATACCCAACGGAGCAAAGATATGCTGGCGCGAGAAGTCGCGCAAAGACATTCCACTGATTGTTTCAATGATACGCTGTAAAGTAATGAAGTTTAAGCAACTATATCTAAAATCCTTACCCGGTTCAAAGCCACGTTTCATGTGAGAGATATGCTCTATGCAGGCATCCGGATTTGGTGTAGCATCAGCCTGCGGAGAGTAGTAGGCAGGCAGTCCCGAGGTGTGTGTCATCAGGTGCTGGATGCGTATGGCTGTCGTCTCGCCCTGCGCATCTTTCCAGTCCTCGAACCCAGGTATGTAGCGATTCACAGCATCCAGCATTCTCAGCTTCCCCTCCTCACAAAGGATAAGAGCCGAGATAGCTGTGGACATCGCCTTGCTGCACGATGCCATATCAAAGATTGTGTTCGTTGTCATAGGCTTCACCTCGGGCCATACCTGACGATTGCCGTAAGCCTTCAGATAAGCCATCTTACCGTGTCGCACCACCGCCAGCACAGCCCCCGGAATCTCCCCTTTCCGAATAGCATCCTCAACAACAGAGTCCGCTCTCAGCAGCCGCTGCGAGTCCATCCCCACCATCTCAGGGTTCACCCGCTCCAGTTGCTGCGCCACGACAGCCACCGGCACAACAGCCAGCAACAGTAGCCAAACAAATCTGAATATCCTCTCCATCATAGCATTGTTTAATTACTTCATGAAGCGCATTTTCCACTATTTTCTTTTGCAAAGATAGGTATTATTTACGATACCCCACAAAAACAAATAACAAAATAATCTACAGATGCAAAGACATTACCCCCTATCGGTTTTCTCTGTTTATCTTAAAAACAGATTACGTATTGCGGCTAATAGCTAACAACTAACACCACAAAACATACTCTTTAACATCTTTTTGCATATTAAGGGGGGGGGCTGCCGGTTTTTGTAAAAAATCTGCGTTATCTGCGTGAAATTAATAGTTATCGTTAACGTTGATGTTATCGTTTAAAGATGATATTTGCGTGAGAATTATTATTTTTTTGCAGAAAAACATAGAACTTTAGAAAAACTTTGTATATTTGGAGGCAGAAAAGACTAATATCATGTTCAAAATCTATATATCAGACACCATATACCAAGATACCTACCTCTATGCCGTCAATGGAAAAGTGATGGAGGAGTGTTTGGGGATTAGATATTGAATGTTGAAATGATTAAATATACAAACATGGAACCAAAACAAAAATACGACGTATTCATCAGCTATCGTCGCGAGGGCGGCGATAAATATGCCCGCACTATCCAGCAGGCACTAGAGAAGCAATATCGTGTATTTCTAGACTTCGATGAACTGAAGGACGGTGTGTTCGATCAGCGCATCATAAATGCCATCAGCAATTCGCCCGTGTTTCTGCTCATCTTGTCGAAAGGAGCATTGGACCGCTGTATAAACGAAAAAGACTGGGTGCGACAGGAAATTCTGCAAGCCGTAAAATGTGGTTGTCATATCGTGCCCGTCACAATCGATGACACCTTCGATGGTATCCCTGATTCATTACCAGAGGAGTTGCGCAACGCCGTTGGACAACATCAATTCTCTGAGTTGCAGATGAAGACACTCTTCAAGGCCTCCATGGAGCAACTCGTCCGGGACAGAATAGCTCCGTACCTACACCGCGAGGATGCAAGTTCCGGCATCGAGGTTCACATCGATGTAGATGCTGATTGCGACATGTTCCGTTTCAACACATTCGTCCGACACCTCAAGGCTGGTGAGGATAATGTGATTCATATGAATCCGGGGAAACACAAGCTCGGCTTCATATCCTCACAGGAGCCGGAGGTAAAAAGTTTACAGGTGTATCAACTTACCGCCGATATGACGTGCGACTTCTTTGTGGTAGAACTGAAAGAAAAGATTGAGGAGGTGATAGTGAAGAGAAAGGCTGAAGCGGAGGCTAAGCGCAAGGCTGAAGAAGAAGCTCAGCGGAAAGCTGAAGCAGAGGCTAAGCGGAAAGCTGAAGAAGAGGCTAAGCGTAGGGCTGAAGAAGAAGCTCGGCGGAAGGCTGAAGCGGAGGCTAAGCGCAAGGCTGAAGCGGAGGCTAAGCGCAAGGCTGAAGCGGAGGCTAAGCGTAGGGCTGAAGAAGAAGCTCGGCGGAAGGCTGAAGCGGAGGCTAAGCGCAAGGCTGAAGAAGAAGCTCGGCGGAAGGCTGAAGAAGAAGCTCGGCGGAAGGCTGAAGCGGAGGCTAAGCGCAAGGCTGAAGAAGAAACTAAACGCAAAGAAGAGGCGGAAGCACAGCGTATTAAAGATGAAAAAGAACGTCAAAGAGCAGAAGACACGAAGTTGAGGTTTGTGATAGCTCGAAAGAAACTTTTTGGAATAGAGTTTGGTGGAGATTCTTATGGCTTTGCCGATGAATTGGGCAAGGTGGTCATTCCATGTCAGTGGAAGTGGGCTGAGACGTTCTCCGAGGGCTTGGCGAGGGTGCAGGATTGGTGGTGGGGGTACCTCGATAAATCTGGAGAATTAGTGATTCCCTGTCAATGGTGGGAAGCTAAGTCATTCTCCGAGGGCTTAGCGGCAGTGAAGGATGTAAACAATAAATGGGGCTTTATCGACAAGACGGGAAAGGTGGTCATTCCATGTCAGTGGGAATTTGCAAAGCAGTTCTCCGAGGGCTTAGCGGCAGTGAGGAACGACATCAGTAAGTGGGGCTTTATCGACAAGACTGGCAATGTGGTCATTCCATGTCAGTGGGTGTGGGCTGAGACGTTCTCCGAGGGCTTGGCGGCAGTGGGAAACAACTACAGCGAGATGGGCTTTATCGACAAGACGGGAAAGGTGGTCATTCCATGTCAGTGGCGGATTTCTGTCGGATTCTCCGAGGGCTTGGCGGCAGTGGGGAACGACATCAGTAAGTGGGGCTTTATCGACAAGACAGGTAAGGCGGTCATTCCATGTCAGTGGGAATTTGCAGAGCAGTTCTCCGAGGGCTTGGCGGCAGTGAAGGATAACAGCGGGAAGTGGTACGGGAAGTGGGGCTTTATAGACAAGACGGGAAAGGTGGTCATTCCATGTCAGTGGTGGAATGCTAAGTCATTCTCCGAGGGCTTGGCGGCAGTGCAGGATGTACATAGCGAAAAGTGGGGTTTTATCGACAAGACAGGCAAGGTGGTCATTCCCTGTCAGTGGAAGTCTGCTTTTCCGTTTTTCGGGGGCTTTGCAAAGGTGGGGGTTACCAAAAGGAATCATCGGATTATTGACAAAACTGGCAAAATTATAGAAGAAACAGGAAGATAGCGAACAGCTAAAATATATAATTTCATGCAATAGGACACGGCGTTTTTTTGTTTATCAGCTATTCCAGCTTAGACAATGAATGGGCGATATGGCTAAGACATGAGTTGGAACATTAGCATTTGCTTTTGAAAGAGAGCGCACACCCCTATATCTATTAAAAGTATAATAATTGTATGAAAAAGACTATTTTAATAATTACTGGCTCCATTTTAGTATATTATTTGATTGCCTATTTCTTTTGCTCTATCGACCCGGAAAAAACATATTCATGGTATTCTGGGATATGGCATGGACTGTTTTTGCTGCCAAATGCCATCATGAGCCTGTTCAGTGATTCCATTTATGTAAAAGCACCTAATGGGACTACTGCTTATTATGTTTTCTTTTACATAACCGCATTCCTTAGTCTGGCCACAAGTGGTGGAGCTTGGAAGAATTACAAATAAAATGAAGTTGCTATGAATAACAAATATATCAGATTTTTTGTCAGTTCTACCTTTGATGACATGAAGATAGAACGTAATCTTATGCAAGAAATCTTCATAGAAATCGAAGCAGAGTATTCAAAGCAGGGCTGGCAGATAGAGATGATAGATTTACGATGGGGCATTAGCAAAGAGGCTGGGATGGATAATAAAACCATGCAGATTTGCAAGGAAGAGCTAAGGCGCTGTCAGCAGCTCTCGCCCAAACCTAATTTTATCATATTATTAGGTGATCGCTACGGATGGATACCATTGCCAGAGGTTATCCCTATAGAAGTCTATAAGACCCTTCAGATGACAGAATCAGAACAATCCACCTTCAAATTCTGGTATATGTTAGATGACAATCAACTTCCAGAAGGGGCTTATGTATTACAATCAAGAAAGAAATTTTACCATGGTGCTCATGTGAAATATGATTCTTTGAACCAAAGATACATTTTTATCGACTATACTGAAAATGATATATGGGAGGAGAATGTAGTCAAACCGCTTAGTGCGATGTTTAGAAGAAACGGCTGTACACTATATGGAACTTCTGCGACAGAACAGGAAATAGAACTAGGTGCATTAAGTGTGGAAGATGCCCAAGAGCATGTCATAGCGTATATCAGACATTTGAGAAATATACCAGAAGAGGAGAAGAATACGTTTGTAGAGCCTAATAAAGAAAGGGAGATAAAAGATCTTGAGACAAAAGTAAGACATAAATTATCGAAGGATAATATTGTCTCAGTAAATCCTGATTTTGTCGAATATTATACGAAAGAATATGAAGATGCTTTTAAAAGTGAGATGACCAACCATATTCACTCGATTGTAGACAAAGTAATTGAAGAGCGTTATCAAACAGCAGAACTAACTGAGAACCAAAGACACATTGAATACGCTCTCGAGGAAGCTTCACATTTTATTGGGCGAGAGAAAGAACTTGAATATATAGATGATTATCTCCATGACACTACCGCGAATTATGGTTTGTGGTATATGGCACCATCAGGAATGGGAAAAAGTGCCCTACTCGCAAAAGTAGTATCAAAATACAAGGAAGAATTCGATATAATTTGCCGTTTTTGTGGAACTACAGACTTATCAATTAATGCATTAAGTTTGTATTCTTCACTTTATAAGGATTTGTGGCATAAAGACACAAGAAAAGGAGGAAAAAAATTTGAAGCATTAAATTACAAGAGACTTAGAGTTTATCAACAAGACTATTCAGATGCGGTTGGACTTTTGTTACAGAATATGCAATTGGAAAAGCCAATTCTTGTTGTGATTGATTCTTTGGATCGCCTCGACGAGTATAACTTCCACGAATTTAGTTTGTTAGAATGGCTTAATATAAAAGGCCGTTCAGATGTTAAAATAATCATTTCAAGTACTATTGAACAAAAATACAACATAGACCCCTCTTTTCTCAGAAAAATCAAATTAGAACATATGGGTGACGATGCGATGGAACTCATTATGCATCAAATAAAATATACAGGTCGGAGCCTTTCTGACAAACAGAAAACACAAATAACGGATGTTCTTTACAATTCTGACAGATCGCCTCTTTATCTTAAGTTTCTTGGTAGAATACTTTCTACGACTCCTTCATGGCAAGATTTATCTAATATCCGCCCAGATTTACAAAATCTGATGGGGCAATATATAAAACAGATCTGTGACTCTTCTCAATATAGTTACCTTCTAATAAGAAGAGTTAATTGTTGGTTAGCAGTTTGTCGATGGGGAATGACTGACAGAGAAATATATGATATGTTAAGCCGAGATGAAGAATGCGTTAAGAATATTGAATCCAATAGTTTCCATAGTTTAAATATAGAGGGAGGGAAGACCGCAATTCCACCAATAATTTGGATACGATTACGACACGCCTTACATCCACTACTTCGTCAAGAATATACCCAAGCAGGTCAATTGATTTCTTTTTTCCATGATGGACTAAAGCAAATGGCCCTGTCTATGTTTAAAAACATTTTTGATGAGGTATATCTGCAAATGTCCCATCTATTTTTGTATTATGAGAGTAGGTATCCAAACAGACATGCTTTATTAGAAGGTCCCTGGTGTCTATATAATGCATTTAACAATAAGAAATTATCTCAGAACGATTATTTAACCCATATGCTATCCAACTTGGATTACATTGTGTACAAGAAAATCCATTTCCCCACAGAACTATATAAAGACTATGATTGGGCTATTAAGTCAATAAGCGGGGAAAAAAACAAAGAAAACCTACGGACTGTGAAGCACCAACTACAGAGCCTTCATAATTATCTTGCGCCGAGAGATATAAGAATGGCCATGGCAAATATGCCTATTGTTTCACCTCTTCGGATAGCAATGGAGCAACAGGAGGATTTCAAATACTATATGAAAGATGTATTATCCTATGCTCCCATAAAAGAAGCATTATTCTATGTGGATGATGTTGGTTATTGTCCTTGTATGAGTCAAGACGGGAAAATTATTGCATCCATAAAGGCCAATGGTTATAAGTTGGAAATAGTCAATTTAAAAGATTATAGTAGACGTAATTATAATTTTTCGACAAAAGCATTAGAAATACAAGTTGATGATTCTTTGCATTATATTGCAGTCAGATTTTGTGGTTCATGTGAATTAATTGACACTAATAATACTGAACAACCTGTTATTTATTATCATGTAATTGACAATAATGGCTGGATATCTCTGTCTGCTAATGGAAAAGGATTACTTGTAGGAGTTTCTAAGAATAATGCTATTTTGTATAACATTGAGACCAAATCCATAGAGCTTAATCTTCAAGACATAGTACATGCTAAGCTCTCACCTTCTAGTCGTTTTATTTGGTATATAGAAAATGAAAGTGTCAGATTGGTTAGGTACGATATAAAAAAAAACAGATTTCATCCATTTAAAATCCTATTAGATGAAGATGACAAAGAAAAAAGTCAAATAAACAATGAAGAGTTACGTATTATATCCTGTTCTGAAGAATGTTGTATAGCAGGTGATTATTTAATCAAACATTACCTGAATGAGGAAGGAAAAGATTGGTATACTACCGTTGGGATTTCTGTAAACATAAATTTGCCACGACAACACCCTCATGAATTCTTGCACCGGTCAAAACCGATGTGGATTGATCCTATTGGAGCGTGTAAATCTCTTGCTGATGATGACCAAGTCGTTGATATAGGAAATATAGACTTAAGCAACTTACATTGTTTAAATGGCGATTTTACCATAGGATTTTCTGCCATAGAAGGACGTGTTTTTGATTTCCAAAAAGAGTTGGGCCTGTTTAGATGCCTAAGGGTGAGAAACGGTATCAGAGATACCTTCTTCACATTATCAACTAGTTATGATGGTTGCCAGTTAGCAGTTTCTTCATATGGGCAATCTGGCCCATGGGGAATGTTACAGCAGACTATGTTAAGAGTGGATAATGGTAAAGCCTATAGTTGGAGTCCTGTGAGTCCGAATGAAAACTGCTTTATGTCCCTGCCTGCTAATGCTGTTTCTCCAGATGGCAAATATTTTGCAGTCTCTGTCTATTTTACCGAAATGATTTATTTAGTCAGTATACCCAACAACCAAATTATATGGCGGCAACATATTCCCAAGAACTCGGATGTCGTAGAAAATGCCATGAGATTACAGTTTTCTTCAGATGGGAAATATTTAGCAGTGCTAACGGGTGATCAGATACAAATCCCCGAGGGCTATGACTGTAATATTTTCGTATACAATATCGAAGGAACTCTCATTCAAAGTGTTTACAATAATTATTGGAAAAATAAAGATGATTTCGATGTCAATTTTGCGGCAATAGATATTCTGCCATCACAAAATAATCGTTATCTATTTCTTGATGAAAGTATTTATGATTTAATCAGTGATTCGTTTCTTGTTAAAGGAGAATCGCATAGTAATGCGTTCAATCAAATTTCCCCATCCACATATGATGTTTATGCAAGTGCCAATCAATATCATTTATATAATAAAAAAAATAACCATTTCAATCTTGCAACAAATGAATCTTACACTGATGAAAACTATAAATATTTGGCTGCAATTTCTCCCTCTGGAAGATATCATTATTTTATAGGAAACAAGAAATTGTTTGTCAAACAATGGCCCGAAGGTGTGAACTTCAAATGTTTAAGAGACAATGTTATAGAGGTTCACCCTGCTCTTGATGATAGATATGTTTACCTTATGGACGTTGAGTATCATTTTATATTATTTGATACCATAACATGTAGGGATTTACAGTTCGCAACAAAAGGAATAGTTCAACGTTCAGACTATCTTGGAATTAAAGTATGTGCTCAAGGGCTAATTGTGCTTAATAGTGAATCTTCGGAATTATCTTTGTTCACACCTGATGAGAAATACGGAGTAAACAAACCTGCTATAACTACTTTCGTTAGACGGTGGAGACTCGAGGACAAGACATTGCTAGAGCCAACAGCAATTTGTCCGATGTGTGGAAAGTCAATAGATTATAAAAAATTCTCTTCCTGCCAACTTAAAAAATACAATCCTCATGACGTTCACGGAACAGATTGGGATTGGCCTCGATTGAGGAATCACCACTGTCCCCATTGCAATGCAGAACTTCAGTTTAATCCTTATATATTATAAAGCAGCAATATTAGTATTTATCACATTAAACATTTATTAATAGAAGATTATATGAAACAAAAAACAACTTTACATAATTGGATCCTGACAATCGACAGGACATTCTGTGAGAAACATGGTGAATATAACAAACAAATAAACATATAATATGAGTTCAAAGTCTAGTAAAAACTATCTCGCATCAGAATGCCTTATATCTCAAATTATAGGTGCATTAATTAAATGGTGGTGGCTAACACTCCCCATTTTACTAGCCATGACGACAGCCTTCTTTATACCTATCTTGGTAGGATGTCAATGGTGCCAGTTTGGAGTCGTAACAGCTAGTCTGGTGCTTATTATTCTGGTTTGTAACACCTTGACAGAAATATTCAGTCTGAGAAAGAAAGAAACAAAAATCACTTGGTGCCAAATTTGTATTTTATTTGCAATAGGATTATGGATTGTTAGCATATTGTTTATATTTAACATCACAGACAAGACCGTTAATACTGCTGCATTTGGAATTGTAAGTTCAATATTGGCATGGATATTTCAAGATACAATCAGGGGCGTGGTAGCATTCATCCATTTACGTCTAAATCATTTACTTCAGATTGATGATTGGATTAAAGTTCCCAAATATGATGTTGACGGTAAAGTTACCCGTGTAACGCTCACTAATGTTACCATTTACAATTGGGACACAACAACATCTACCATTCCAACAAGCGTGCTTCTGTCAGACCACTTTATAAACATGCAGAAGATGGCGGACGGCAAAACGTATGGTCGAAAAATGAGCAAGTCATTCATTTTAGATATAGGCAGTTTCTATGCTCTATCAAAGAAAGACACAGACAAATTAAAAACAAACAATCGCATCACCAAGTATCTAACCGAGGATGATATATGTGAAGATATGACCAATGCACAATTATATCGACTATATATATATCACTGGCTTCTGGAAAACACGCACATATCACAACAACCATTCTTAATGGTAAGTTGGCAGAAACATACTGAAAGTGGTATGACTTTAAAAATGAACGCATTTATAATTGACAGTGACGCTGCAGCTTTCGAATGGCAACAATCATTGATAATAGAGCATGTTATCCAATCACTGAAATGGTTCGGTCTTCGCTTGTATCAAAGTCCGTCTAGCTATGACACAAGCAGCAGCACAATTTATATATCAGATAAACCATTGGGTAAAAGAACGGAGGATTGACATATGAATATACAATTGGAAAAGCCCTTCGAATTCCTGAGGAGGAAAGAAGACAACGCCTATTATGAAAAGGGCATTGTTGAAAATTGGTATAAAGCTCGCGCTTTCGTTTTAGACAGGCTTAAGAAAGTTGCCTTCAAGCCAACAGATAACGATAATCTGAATGTTTTTGTATATGCAGATCACGATGAGCAACATTTAAGTCCATTGATGCTTGCAGTAGTAAGACAAATAGCCCTTACAGCTCATTACCTGAACTTCTTCGAAGGAGATGAAAAAGCCCCCCCGCGTAATCGTACAGTCATCACCATAGTCAGCAAGAATCCGAACATCAAGAAGGAACTAGAAAAGGAAGAGTATCTTTGCAATCTGCTAAAGTATAGCAAATATTCAGAAGGAGACTCTGCACCCCAAAATGAAGACTCTTATGTCGATTTAGAGTTTCATTTTGTGGAAAAATGGACAAAAATGGAGACTTACCGTTTTACAGAGAAAAGTGTGGAAGACTTCTGCGCAATGAAAATCAATAACGGAGTGGATATTTTTTCTATTGACACTCGGATGGCAGATTATGCCCAAAGGATGTATTCTTTGGGAGCAGATTTTGATAATCTGCCAGCAGAAGATATACATTGCACAAAACGCTACTCTGCAGCATTAGATGTTTTTCATTATAAAAAGCTCAATGAACCTCCTAAAGTACTTTTTAATAACGAATGTCCTATATCAAGTTTATGCAAAATCAAAGAAAAGATTTCTAATATCCTATGTGCAGACTGTTTCTTAATTAGAAAAAAAAGTATTGAGAAATGTGGAGAGGAAAGCTCTCTTAAAGGTCACGAACTATGGGCGGATTTTAACGAGTCACTATCCAAAAGCGAGCACGCCAGATGGGTGGTAGAGAAATTAATCCTGGGATATCGCCCTATGAATACAGAAGAATGTTTCCACTATAAATCATTACAGGTTGAACCCAATGGAAAAAATTTACAGAAAGTATATCAAAATACACTGAAACGTAACGACATAGATCCTGCTCACATAGATTTGTGTTCATACAGAGAACTACGTAGAATCAATCCTAAAGATTTGAAATATGATAGTTTCTTAATGCTGGCTATACCTTTCATCCTGGAGAAAGTTAACAAAAAAACAATAATAAAAAACTTATACAATATAATAAAGAACTTATTCAAAAAAATATTTATGAAAACAGAAAAATATAATCCCCAGCCCATCGACACCTCTGATATCGAATTACCAGAAGAGTTAAATTCATTGCTCGAAGCAATGGCGAAAAATGTGCATGAAATCTGGGCACAAGAGCGTATAAAGCAAGGTTGGAAATATGGTGAAAAACGTGATGACAAAAAGAAAACGCATCCATGTCTTGTCCCATACGAGGAACTTCCAGAAGAAGAAAAGGTATATGACCGAAACACATCAGTCGAAACGTTGAAATTGATTTTGAAGTTAGGGTTTAAAATAAATAAATAAATAAACTAAAACAACTTGATGAGAGTGGAGAAGTGCAATTGTCCGCATCAATAAAAAAAATTTTGAATCCGTCGGACAATTGCGAAGATGCCGGAACAATGATGTATAATCTAGATGCCATTATCGCAGTCGGCTATCGTGTAAACAGTTATGAGGCTACACAGTTCCGCATCTGGGCACGTGAGGTGCTGAAGGAGTATATCATCAAGGGATTCGTGATATAAACATTGTACTTTAAGACTCTAAAACTAATGCCTTATGAAACCAAAAAGAATAATACTAATACGTCACGGGGAGTCGCAGGCGAATGTGAATAAGACATTATATGGGAGCATTCATGACTCCACAGACCGTTACGCTACTCCCGACCAATCAACATCATGTAGTCAACAACTATCACAAAACCTTAACGTAATTTTTTATGGAAACGAATAATAACGGAATAAAGAGCCTTGAAGAGCGTGGAATACCTGAAGCAAGGATTAATTACAGCGATTGGGACAACATATATATGAGAGTCCCATCCGATTTAAAGATGGCATTAACTGAGATGGAGCGTAAGGAGGTTATCACCTTGGAACAATTCAAGAAAGAGTTCAAGCAGTGGCGCGACCCTATTGTACGTATGCCTAAATATAATACATTCTTCACCAATCATTTTGTTGCACAACTGCATGAAGTTCTTGACTACTACAACGAGACACATGGATACCCAGAAGTCAGTTACGGAATATTCGAGTGCCTCTGCCTCGATCTTCGGAGGCTTCCCAATTCTCCGCTGAAGGGCTCCTACCCCACCACCAATCCCAAGGTGCGCTATATCTCGTCCATGTCCTTCAACTTCACTTACTACTACGACTTGGAAGGCCTGACCATACTGTCCATCTGTATATAATCTCTATACTTTCAACTAATCTCCCTCTGGAAGGGAGCCTTTGAAAGTTGATAAATGTCATATCCCAATCGAGTCACATCGCCCGCCCCCCATATCGGATCCTGAGCTGCCATAGCGAATAAAAAAACAAGGTGGAAATATTCCACCTTATTACTTACTATCGATTCTCGGGTTGCAGATCGGCATACTCTTTTGATGCCGGGAAGCAGGGACAGGCCTTGGCTACACGGGGCAGCTCTGAGTGTCCCACTATATGTACCTCTGGATAACTCCGCGTCAGTTCCCTCAGCAGGGAATGAAGCGCTTGCTTCTGCTCTGGCGTACGAGTGTCCACCGCCTTTCCCTGTGCATCCAATCCACCCTCATAGACCACACCCAGAGAGCAGTAGTTATAGCCTCGGGCATGGACGCCCTGAACTGACTCTGGGAGCAGAGGAACGATATCACCGTTACATCGCACATAATAGTGGTAGCTGCACTGTCCGAACTTAGCCTCGCCACAGGCTATCAGCTTCTCTACGCTGAAGGGCTTGTTGCATCTGGTTGCTGTGCAATGGACAACAATATATCTTACAGATTTCAGTTCTTTCATTTGTTATAGTGGT
>JAEEGL010749785.1_pt1 | contig 15380 bp, 13 predicted proteins | sample 9134231 | NCBI WGS metagenome assembly JAEEGL01 (sample SAMN16246548, study PRJNA631951) | gut metagenome | biome: gut microbiome; feature: rumen; material: fiber-attached | host: Bos | place: Iran: Karaj | collected 2018-10 | reverse complement strand
CTGAAGGAAATGAAGATCCCGGTTCTTCGCTGGCCGGGCGGATGCTTTGCGGATGAATACCATTGGAAAGACGGTATCGGACCCAAAGAGAACAGAAAAAAGATGATAAATACCCACTGGGGCGGTGTGCTGGAAGATAACAGCTTCGGTACCCATGAATATATGGAATTGTGCCGTCAGTTGGGGTGCAAAAGCTATATAAACGGCAATCTGGGTTCAGGAACCGTACAGGAAATGAGCGAATGGGTAGAATATATGACCTTTGAAGGAATTTCTCCCATGGCGGATCTCAGAAAGACTAACGGAAGAGAAGAAGCCTGGAATGTGGATTTCTTTGGCGTAGGCAATGAAAACTGGGGCTGCGGCGGTAACATGACCCCTGAGTATTATGCAAATGAGTACAGAAGATATCAGACCTATGTAAGAAATTACAGAGGAGACAGAAAGATCTATAAGATAGCCTGCGGACCCAATGCTTCCGACTATAACTGGATGGATACGGTCATGAAGATCGCCGGAAGATATATGGATGGTATCTCTCTCCATTATTATACCGTTCCTCACGGATGGTCAGGTTCCAAGGGAGCTGCTACCGGCTTTGATGAGAATGAGTATTATCTTACGCTTAAGTGCATGACCTTTACAGAGGAATTACTTAAGAAGCAGATAGCCATCATGGACAAGTACGATCCCGATAAGAGAGTGGGATTGATCTTTGATGAGTGGGGCACCTGGTATGATGTGGAGCCCGGTACAAACCCCGGTTTCCTTTATCAGCAGAACACCATGAGAGACGCTATCGTGGCAGCTACCACACTTAATATCTTCAATAAGAATTCCGACCGTGTGAGAATGGCCAACATAGCTCAGCTGGTAAACGTTCTTCAGTCGGTTATACTTACTGAAGGTGCAAAGATGGTTAAGACTCCTACCTACTATGTATTCAAGATGTATGCCGATCATCAGGATGCTGTGCTTGTACAGAGTTCTGTGGAGAAGACCAAGATCGGTACCGAGGAAAACAAGGTGGACGATCTGTTTGAATCCGTATCCAAGGCAGAGGACGGAAGTCTTACCATTACCGTTTCCAATCTTTCCGCTAAGGAAGAAAGAAAGATAGATGCCGTGATCACAGACTATGATTTCAAGAGTATCGAAGGAACGGTACTTACGGCTGATATGGGTGCTTACAATACCTTTGACAAGCAGAACGAAGTTGTTTCCGGTGAGTTTAAAGCATTTAAGAAGACAGCCGCCGGTATAGAATTTACCATGCCTGCCTGCAGCGTTGTAAAACTCAGATTAAAATAGCTTATAAGTTTTTTATAATAAAAGGATGAAGATAAGTTTCCCCCTTTGGGGCCCCGATTCGACAGGGGCCCTATTTCTGTGTAAAAGTTTATAGTTGTTTAATTGCCATGGTTTTTGGGGAATGCTATAATTTCCCTTTGATATCATGCTTTTATATCAAAGGGGAATTGAAATTTATAAAAAGGAGAGAGTTTCATGAAAAAAAAGAATGTTCCTTTGGGATTGTTGATGATGGTTCTTCCTGTTCTTATGTTCTTTGCGGTTAACCTCATCGTCAGTTTTATCGTTCAGATGTTTTATCTTCCGGGGATATTTTCGGAGGGCCTGGCATCCGGACGTTCAATGAGTGAGTTGCAGGACGAGGCATGGCTTACCGAACAGTTATTGAATACATCCTATCCGGGAGTCGTAACACTTATAAATGACGGATTGTTAGCCGTAGCCTCTTTCTTCTGGTGGAAAAAGATCCGAACACTTGAAGTACCGGCACCTAAAGCATTTAACGGTAAAAGGTTATTGTTCATGGCTTTGGTGGGCCTTGCTCTCCAGGGAGTTCTGGTACTTCTTATGGCTATTGTATTTGCTATTCTTCCCGCATCGGTTTCGGAAGGATATGAAGAACTTTCGAAAAATCTGGTGGGAGATGGTTCCACTTCGCTGTTCATGGCACTTTCCGTTGTTATTGCCGCTCCCATATGCGAAGAAATGCTGTTCAGAGGATTGGCATTAAATAACGGAAGAAGATATATTAACGATGTTGCGGCCGTAGTGATCTCATCGGTATTATTCGGATGTTTGCACCTGGCGAATGCGGGACACAGTAACATAAACGGTGTTATGGTACAGGTGGTATACGCTGCGTTACTGGGCGCTGTGATCGCTTTGGTGGTACTTAAGTTTAAAAGCGTCTGGGCAGGAGTGTTCATACACTTCGTTGTAAACGGAACAGGACAGCTTTTGTCATTTGTGCCTTCGGATAACGGAATGGAAAATGTAGTTTCCTACATATTAATGGCAGTAGGTGTTGCGGCTACGGTCGGAGCTGTATTCATGTTGAGAAAAGGTATGCTTGAAAAGACTGATGCCAAAACATATGGAGAAATAGAAGAAGAAAAAGAAGCGGCTTTAGCATCTGCAGAGCAATAAATGTAAAGGGTAGTTGTGAAAACCGTAGGGGAATACGGCAAATTAATAAATTCACTGATATGAGGTGTTTATGGGTAGATTTCTTTACAAAATGGAAAGAAAATATGGAAAATACGCAATACCGAATCTTTCGCTTATATTGATCGTATGTTATATCATTGGGTATATCATTACTTTTATTTATCCTCAGATAACCCAATGGTTATCTTTAAATCCGTACAAGATCATTCACGGACAGATTTGGCGTATCGTATCATGGGTATTGATCCCTCCGGGAGAACTCAGTTTCTGGACGATCATCATGCTGTATTTTTATTATTCCATAGGAAGGTCGTTGGAAAGCGTCTGGGGTGATTTCAGGTATAATGTGTACATATTCTCAGGCCTGATCTTCACTTTGATCGGAGCTTTTACAGTTTTCGGACTGGCCTATGTAAAGTACGCAGATCAGCTGCAGCAGGGAGTATTTACTGCAGAACAGCTCTTTGACTATGCGGGCTACATAGAAAACGGAAGTACGGTGATCTTACCCGGTTACTGGTTTAATTCCATTTCCACTTATTATATATGCATGTCCATCTTTTTGGCATATGCGGCCATCTTCCCCGAGATGCAGGTGCTCCTGTTCTTTATCATCCCCATCAAGGTAAAGATCCTTGGAATCATCGATGCAGTATATCTGGGATTTGAGATCATTTACAGACTGACTCAGGGACAGTGGTACATTTCAATAATCATATTTATGTCCATATTGAATTTCGTGATCTTCTTCCTGACTACAAGAAACGGTGTCGGAAGGATGAGACCTTCCGAGTTTAAACGGAGAGCGGATTACCAAAGGAAAGTCAGATGGGCACAGGTACATACGGGAAATGAATCCACTCATAACGGAAAGACGGTGATAACCAAGCACAAATGTGCTATATGCGGCAGGACTGAACTTGACGGTGATCTGGAATTCAGATTCTGTACAAAGTGCGACGGAAATTACGAGTATTGTATGGATCATTTGTATACTCATGAACATGTAAAAAGAATTTAGATTTAATATACGGGAACTGTTGCTGATCCCTCAGCCGGCAGTTCCTTTTTTATATAGTTTGCATAGCATTTTTGGGTACTTTATGCTACAATAAACTCATATTATTTTTTGGAGATGATACCATGTCAGATATTAGAGATATTGAAAATGAGATACGTAAGGGGAAGAATCTTGAACAGAATATTCCGGTCTATTTGAATGCCATGTCTTCACTTTACGGAGAGTTCGCACTGTATAATCTTTCCATGTCTTTATCGGTACAGGTGGAGAAGACTGAATTTGACGATACAGAGCTGGATAAGCACAACAAAGAGTTATATGCAGGACTTTCGGAAGAGATAAAAAAATTGTGTGACGATCCCTTCGATCCTGACAGGAATAAAGCATCCATTGAAAGGACAATTGCCTTAAGAGAGACCATCAGACATCGCATGGAAGCGGTAACTGCCATAGTGGATGATCTGGTCATATATGAGTATATGATAAACCGTCTTGAACCCAAGTTTGAGTTTGTGGCTACGGAAGACACAGATGACGATGAAGTGGCAAGAGAGATCCTTAAGTGGATATTTAAGGATGATGAAAATGCCCTTGTAAACGAGAGGATAAAGACTACCATGTCATGCCTTCCCATCAGACTTACCAAGGGAAAGATACTGGACATGGTGGATACCACCTTCTCGCTTTACGGCGGGTCTGACAAAAAGGCTATCGATACCTTTGATTACATGCTCCGTTCGGCATCCGGAATGTACAAGATCAATAAGGAATATGATGTTTACGAAAATGTAAACGAACTATTGGAAGAACTCAGAAATGCCGATTACAATGATCTGGAATCTCAGCATTATTATGATCTTTGTGACGATTACCGTATAGCATCAAATCTGGTCTCCGGACTGGCCGACGAGCTTACGGATCTGCAGGAACTTTCCAATGCATTGCTTTCTGTACTCCTTACCAGACAATATTTTTCACCGGAGTGTGAAAAGAATTGCGAGAAGATCTTTGCCATCATCAGAAAACTCCTGAACGGAGACAAGGACTATGATAAGCTTTTCACCGGTACGGAAGGCAGGATGGAAGAACTCAGCGAAAGGATCAGCGACGAGGAATCGGTATTGCTGGTGATCAAGGAGAACTATCGCAAGCAGGTAGAGGAATTGATGCTTACCGTTCCTTTTGAAAGACTGCTGATGACCTGCCGTCTTTGCGGGGAAAGCACATTTGCGGATCTTATCGAGGAAAACACGACTATCGATGATGAGTATCTTGAAAAGACCAGGAAGACCTTTGCAAAGGATCTGGAGGAACTGCTTAAAAACGGCGGAAGGCTTAAAAATCGTGCTGTAATGGCTCAGCTGTTAAGAGAACTGCCGGTAATGCTTTCCACTCATAAAGAAGTTATGGACTATGTAAGACACGCACTTGAAGCATGCACTGATGCGGGAGAGAAACAGATATCCATTAATCTTATCAGAGATTGCTATGATTAAGTTTGTAAAACCGTTACATATAGGAAAAAGTATAAGACACAAAAAACTGCGGACCATGAGAAGGATAACGGCAGGAAAGCTGTGTAATAATGTACTGCTTATAACCGATCCTTCCAATCCGGAAAATCTCTTTGATGTTATCGAGGAAAAGGTACTGCTTTTCCCCTACTATCAGGAAAGAGAACTTACGGTGTATGGCATAGCAGGAAACAAAGGCGAAGCTGACGAGATCCTTCTTAAATTGATCGAAGAAAAATATGCTGATTCTTAAGATAACAGGCCTTATATTGCTGGGAATCCTTGCTTTGGTGATCCTTGCGGCATTACTTGTTCTGTTTGTACCCATAAGATATACGGGAACATTTTCAAAAGATGAAGTAGTGCTTAAGGGTGAGGGCAGGGCAACATGGCTTCTCGGGCTTGTATGCCTAAAAATAAAATATGCGGATAATAAACTGACGCGGTCAGGCAGAGTGGCTTTTTTCAGGATATGGAAAGAAGAGACTGTTAAACAGGAAGAGCCTAAACAACAGGAAGAAACCCTAAAAGAGGAAAAAGCCGATGAACCTCTCGCGCATGTAAGTGACGAAAAGCGTTCAAAGCCTGTTTCAAAAGAAGAAGCCGGGGCTCGGAATGATAACCCTAAACCTTCCCATAAGAAAAAGAAAGATAAGAAGAGGAAGGATAAGAAAAAAAAGGATGAGCCTTCGGTAACGGATCGTATAAAAAATCTTTTTTATAACAGAGATTACCTTGAAGCTCTGTGGGAAAAGAATAAGGATGTGATCTTAACCGCTCTTAAAAGGGTTAAGAGACTCTTGATCCACATCCTTCCCAAAAAACTCTGGGGAGAAGCAGAGTTTGGTTTTGAAGATCCTTCCACCACAGGAATGGTCCTGGGAGTGGTATCTGCAATTTACGGAAGGACGGGAGCGTTTCTTGATCTTAAGCCTGATTTTGAGAATAAGATATTTAACTGTAACCTGCATATAAAGGGCAGGGTAAGGATATTTACGGTTGCACTAACGGCTGTTTTGTTGTATTTTAATAAAGACATCAGAAAGATCGGGGAGAGAGTTAAAAAGCTTTCCGAAAAAAGACAGGGAGAATGATCATGGCAGATGAGAAATTTCAGAATACAGTAGAATCCCTTTTTAAGGGAATGGATGGATTTCTTACCACAAAAACAGTAGTGGGAGATGCTGTTAAGTTTGATGACGGAACGGTTATCCTTCCGCTGGTAGAAGTTTCCTTCGGAGTGGCTGCAGGTGCCTGGAACAAGAACAATGCTTCGGGCAAGGCGGGCAAGGGAGGAAGCGGTGGCGGTATGGGCGGTAAGATCACCCCCAGTGCTGTCATTGTTTTAAAAGACGGACATGCAAAACTTGTTAACATTAAGAATCAGGATATGGCCACTAAGGTTCTGGATATGATACCTGACCTGGTGGATAAAGTCACTTCTTCCGTAAAGGAAAAGAAAGACCTTAAGAATAAGGTGGATTCCGTAGTGGAAGAGGGAAAAAAGAGCACCGCCGAAGCTCCGAAGACCGAAGCATCCGACGATGCCAATGAAAAAGACGATCCGTTTATCTTTTCTTAAAGCTCTGTTCACAATAAACGCAGCGGTAGGTGCCTTTCTCCGGGTTTGTAAGTCTGAATCTGTGAGTAAGGCCCTGCTCGATGGTTGTGATGCATCTGGGATTCTTGCATTTGATTATGCCTTCTACGAATTCCGGCATACTGGGCTTTCTTTTTTCGACTATTTTTCCGTCTCTGATAACATCGATGGTGATATTGGGATCCATAACACCCAGCATATCAAAATTCAGGGAATGCTCACCTTCTATTTTAATAATATCTTTTTTACCCATCTTTTTACTTTTTACATTTTTAATAAGGGCAACTTCGGTGTCAAGTTTGTCCAGACCCAGCCAGGTGTAGATCTCCATGCACTCGCCGGCCTTGATGTGATCCAGAACATATCCTTCGTTTAATCCGCTAATATTCAGCATATTATCACCTTTCTACCTTTCCGGCCTCACGAAGAAGTGTGAGGATCAAAGCCATTCTTATATATACACCCAATTCTGCCTGCTTAAAATAGACTGCTCTGGGGTCATTATCCACCTCTGTGGAGATCTCGTTTACTCTGGGAAGGGGATGCATTACCAGCATATCTTCTCTCGCCAGTGCCATCTTGTCCTTATCCAGAATGAAACTGTCCTTTAAGCGGATATAATCTTCTTCGTTAAAGAAACGTTCTCTTTGAACTCTGGTCATGTAGAGAATGTCAAGCTTCGGCATTACTTCTTCCAGTTTGTTTACTTCTTCATATTCTATACCCTTGGCATCAAGGATCTCTGTCCTTAAATAATTGGGGATCTTAAGTTCTTCGGGAGAAATAAGGATAAATTTGATACCGGTGTAACGGGACATGGCGGTGATCAGGGAGTGGACTGTACGACCGAATTTAAGATCGCCGCAGCATCCGATGGTGAGATTGTTCAGACGGCCCTTGAGCTGGCTGATGGTGAAAAGATCTGTGAGAGTCTGGGTAGGGTGGTTATGGCCACCGTCTCCGGCGTTGATAACAGGTATGCTTGAATGCATGGCTGCTACCTGAGGAGCACCTTCCTTGGGATGTCTCATGGCGCATATATCTGCGTAAGAGGAGATGACGCGAATGGTATCCGCTACGCTTTCACCTTTGGCTGCAGAGGAAGAATCGGCAGAAGAAAAACCAAGAACACTGCCCCCGAGATTAAGCATTGCGGCTTCAAAACTTAAACGGGTGCGGGTACTTGGTTCATAGAATAAAGTAGCTATTTTCTTTCCTTTACAAATTGATGAATAATCGGCGGGATGAGAATACATATCCTTTGCGAGAGTGATAAGATCTTCGAGCTCATTGACCGTAAGGTCCTGAGGGCTGATAACGTGTCTTAGCATTTGTGCCTCCTGATAGTCGGGGAACTTAAAAACACTTTTGTTTTTTTGCTCCTCCAAACAAATTTTTTACATTCTACAATAACCCTTGAGGAAATACAAGAAGAAAATGAAATAAATTAGAAGATATTATAGGTGTCGAAATTTTAATCTAAATTTTATCGGATTTATAGGATAAAAGATTTTTTATACAAGATTTATAATTGCAGGAGAGATATGAGTATTTTTTTACGGGAGGGAAAAGTGGATATTATCAAACAGAATTCAATATCACAGCCCGGGAAGCCATATAATTATCTGTATTGGTTACAAAGGGCAATGATACTCTTCAGTGTAGTCACTTTGTTCTTACCGGCGTTTTTTCCGGGGAGAATAACCGACAAGATCAGTAAATATTGTTCCATCTTTACTGCCGCTGTTTCTTACAGCAACTTGACAGCAAATGTGGGTCTGGGCTTCAGATATATATCTGTTTTAACCTTCAGACTGGTTCAGTTTTCCGGCATAGCGATAGTGGTCGGTGTAGCTGTGGCGGGTATCGGTGGCTGCATGTCTTTGGGAAATAACAAGATGCGTTTAAGAGGCGGTTTTTTCCCTATGATCGGTGCGGGCTTGATACTTTTGGGAGATGTCTTTGCAAGAGTATCTTTTACCAGATTCGATTCGGAACTTAAGGCTGCAGGAAAGAAACTGGGCCAGCTTGATCCCAAGTGGAGCCTTAATTTCTTCCTGGTTTTTGCCATCATCCTGTTTCTGATCTCGATCGTGCTGATCATTTCCGAGATCAAAAGGGAGAGAGAAGAGAAGATGGAAATGCAGGAAAAGTACAAGCTTTTCCTTTATATATTGCCCATATTGATGCTGGCTTTTATTTTCTCCTACCTGCCTCTCTGGGGCTGGAGATATGCTTTCTTTGATTATAAATCGGGAGCAGACCTGACGGCAGATAAATTTGTGGGCTTCAAATGGTTCGGATATCTTTTCAGCAGTGCGGTTACAAGAGCGGATATACTTCGTGTTTTAAAGAACACTCTGGTAATGTCATCCCTTGGTATCCTCACCAGCTGGCTGCCGGTAGCATTTGCCATCTTCCTGTCTGAGATCAGGAGCACAGGCTTCAGAAAGTCTGTTCAGATATTGACCACCATACCCAACTTCATCTCCTGGGTATTGGTTTATGCCATAGCCTTTGCATTCTTTTCGACAGAAGGTTTTGTGAATGACCTTATAGAAACGGTTACCAAAGTGGCTGCCGATGCCAACTATCTCCAGAATGACCATCTTTCCTGGATAAAGATGCTGGCCTGGGGCACATGGAAGGGCCTGGGATGGAGCGCCATAATTTATATAGCCGCTATCTCCGGTGTGGATCAGAGCCTCTATGAAGCTGCAATGGTCGACGGGGCGGGAAGATTTAAGAGAATGTGGCACATTACGGTGCCGGCTCTTGTTCCCACCTATTGCGTAATGCTGATGCTCTCCATTGCCAACATTCTTTCCAACGGAATGGAGCAGTACCTGGTGTTCTCAAATCCCATAAACAAGAATACCCTGGAGGTTTTGGACCTGTATGTTTATAACCTGGGTATTGTTAACAGTAACGGCGGTGCCATGATCCCTCTTTCAACGGTTGTTTCCATGGCTAAATCCTTGATAAGCGTATTCCTGCTCTTCGTAGCCAACAGCGTATCGAAGACTATACGTGGCGAGAATATAATCTAAGGAGGGGGTGCATTATGTCGGAAAAAAAGAAAAAAGCCAAGCGTGATTCAAGCTTTGGCTTGATCATTTATAAAGATACGGTGGGAGATAAGGTCTTTGATATCGTAAACGTAGTGTTTTTCACTTTGTTCATGATACTTTGCGTTTTCCCCTTCTATTACCTCTTTATCAATACCATATCCAATAACGATCTGGTAAACAGAGGTATGATAACCTTTATTCCCCGAGGCATACATTTTAACAACTACCTTTCACTTCTTAATGTTACAGGTCTGGGACAGTCCTTTACGGTAACCATCCTCCGTACAATAATCGGTACCGCGCTCATGGTGGCCATCTCCGGTTTTGCGGGCTACATAGTTACCAAGCAGCACATGTGGAAGAGAAAGATATGGTACAGAATGATCGTTATCACCATGTACTTTAATGCGGGACTCATCCCCTGGTATTTGAACATGCTGATGCTGGGACTTACCAATTCCTTCTGGGCATACATCATCCCCGGAATGGTAGCACCCTATAACATTATCCTGGTCAAGACCTATGTGGAATCCATTTCTCCGGAACTTGAGGAGAGTGCATTGCTGGACGGAGCCACTACCATGCAGGTATTTACCCGCATCATCTGGCCCCTTTCAAAGCCCATTCTGGCAACCATTGCCATTTTCGGCGCGGTAGGTAACTGGAACTCCTTCCAGGATTCCCTTTTGCTCATGAATGATGCCAGCCTTTTCACTTTGCAGCACAGGTTGTACATTTACCTGAACCAAACAACGGACCTTGGATCCCTTATGGATTCGGCTATGGCAAACAGAATTGCTTCCGGAACCCTTTCCAACAGGATCATAAAATATACCATATCAATGGTTACGGTCATTCCCATCCTTCTTGTTTATCCTTTTATGCAGCGCTACTTTGTTAAGGGCATCATGCTTGGCGCAGTAAAGGGTTGATGAAGAGAATAGGAAAAGGAGAAAGAGAGGAGAAAAAATGAAGAAAAAAGTTTTAAGCCTGGTAATGGCTGCGGCTATGGTCTTGTCACTTGCGGGTTGTGGTGACAAAGCAACCAATACCAACGGAGGCGGTGGTTCAGGAGCAGGAAGTTCTACTACCAAGAAAAAGAACGAAGAGCCTATAACCATCACAGTCTTTTCTGAACTGGCCAACTACTCCGGCATACAGGGAGGATGGAGTGCAGCCCTTCTTGAAGACAAATTCAATGTTAAACTCAATATTATCCCCGAGGCCGAAGGCACCTATGAGACAAGAGTCGAAGCAGGTAATCTGGGCGACATAGTGGTTTGGGGAAGTGACGGAGCAAACTATCAAAATGCCGTTAATCTGGGACTTCTCTATGACTGGGAAGAGGATGACCTTTTAAAGGAATACGGTCCCTACATAAATGAGCACATGAAGTCGGCTCTTGAAAACAACAGAAAGATATCCGGAGACGGAACCAAGATCTATGGCTTCGGTCATTCCGTAGCACCCAGTGCCGATTCTCATTCCGCATTCTTCTATACCTGGGATATCAGATGGGATCTTTACAAGCAGCTGGGTTATCCCAAGGTAAACAACATGGACGATCTTTTTAATGTTCTTGTAAAGATGAAGGAGATCTGTCCCACTGATGAAGCCGGAGAGCCCACCTATGCCTTATCCATGTGGCCCGATTGGGACGGAGATATGTGCATGTATGTTAAGTGCATAGCTACGACTTATTATGGATATGACGGAGATCTGGGCCTCGGACATTATGATGCCAAGAACGGTAATTTCTATGGCGCCCTTGATGACAACAGTCCTTATCTTCAGATGTTGGAGTGGACAAACAGACTTTACAGAGCAGGGCTCATCGATCCCGATTCCATGTCTCAGACCTATAATGACATGGCTGAAAAGCTGGCAAACGGCGGTGTATTCTTCTCTGTATTTAACTATGCGGGACGTTCCGGTTACAACACTCTGGATCATCTGAACGAGGGCAAGATGATGTTCTCCCTTTGCCCTACAGAGGCTCACACTCCCGTTGCGGGCATGAACCCTTACGGCGGAAGCAGGATATGGTCCATCGGTGCCAATACCATGTATCCCGAACTTTGCATGGATATCATCAACTGGCTTGCTACCCCTGACGGAGCTATGACCACCTGGTACGGTCCCAGAGGACTTACCTGGGATTATGATGAAGAAGGCTGGATCTACCTTACCGAACTTGGTGAGAAGACAAACGCAGATTCAAACTATGATATGGCAGGTGTAACCTATGTATCTCCCGAAACCGGCAAGGAATATGCCCTTTCCGGAACCTTCAATGACGGATGCATACAGATAAACAACGTTACATGGGATAATGCGGCAGTAAACCTGGATTCCAAGCATGGTGAGACCTATGACAAGGATACCTGGAAGACTCAGCTGGAAAAGAATTTCACTTCCATCCAGCAGGATTGGGTAAATTATACAGGTTGCAATACCACTCAGGAGTACTTCGAGAAAACAGATTACTATCTGCAGCCTGCAACAAGAGGATATGTATCTCCCGAAAAATCCGCCGAACTTGAAACCGTTTGGTCTCAGGTAACGGATTGCCTTACCCAGTATTCCTGGAATGCCATTTATGCTCAGTCCGAAGCAGAGTATAAGTACATAGTTAAAGAAATGATCAAGAAGTGCAAGGCCTATGGTTACGATCAGTGCCTTGCATGGAGTAAAGAAGCCGCTAAGGCTAAATTTGCCGCACAGATACAGTAACAGCCTTTAAGTATTAGGAGACCAAAAGGTAAATGAAGAATCTTTTCGGTATAAACAGCAAATTCATAGAGTTCATGAATACCATAGCTGATGTGGCGGTTTTAAACTTCTGCTTTTTGATAGGATGTATTCCCATCGTGACAGCGGGAACCTCTATAATAGCGGCATTTAATGTGGCTCTTAAGATATATGATGCCAGAGACAACCATGTGTTCAAGCAATTTTGGAAGGCATATTGGGAAAATCTGAAGCACGGTATTCCTTTGACCTTTTTCTTTGGCATTATAATGTACGGTCTGTGGCTGGATTTCCAGCTCTTTGAGGCAGTGGAAGGAAATCCTGTTTACTTCCTTATGATCGGGATCGTTGTTTTTGCTGTTATGCTTCTTCATATGATCTATATCTTCCCTTTGGAAGCAAGATACGAGGGAAGCTTGATGCAAAATTTAAGAAACGCAAGAAAGATCGGTGTAAGGTTCTTTACCAAGACCCTCCTGATCATAGTACTGTGGATGGTGGAGATCCTGCTTTTCTACGGAGTTAATGATATTCTTTTTGTCATAGGCTGTGTCATCGGTCCCATGACTCTTATCATGACGGATGCAGGCATAGTTCTTCCCGTCTTCAAGGAACTGGAACGTGAACAACGGGCGGGAGAAGACGGAGAGGAATTCAATTCTTCACCAGAAAATTAAACAGCTTACAAGATACAACCCCCAATATAATGACCAAAGCCTTGTGCTTTGGCCATTTTTTATTGCTTTTTCGGAGCTGAAAGGGGATTTTATTGTGCGAAATGCACAATTTTGAGGCCTTTTTTTCTACATATAGAATATTGCCACCAAAAAATATTTGTTTTATAATTTTTGGCAAGTTTCAATCAATTCTTTTAACATAGGGGGAAGTATGGAAGAAGAAAAAGAAAAAGGCGGCGGTTGTTTTATTATAGCCGCGGTAATACTGGTTGTGATCGCCCTATTGGTAATAGGGATAATCTTTTTTGCGCGAAAAACTATTTATACTACCCGTAATGGACCCGTTTATTACACAACGACTTCCGGTGGACAGACAACTGTAATTGTGAATGGAAACGGAACGGTTAAACCTACGGCTGCTATCGCAACAGCGACGCCTACGGTTACACCAACGGATACTCCGACACCTACAGCGGCACCTATAGTTACGGATACTCCGACACCTACAACGACGCCAACAGCTACGGATACTCCGGCGCCTACACCTACAAGCAACCCCCTTGAATCCTCGGCAGGCTCGGATTCAGAGCAGGGCATTGCCAGGCCCACACCTACTCCCGATCCGATAACAGTGGTATCAGACAATGTGTGGACGACCGGGAAGGCTGTTATAAGAAGTGAAGCAGGTAAGGATGCAGGACTTGAATTAACTACTGTAGAGAGCGGAGAGAAGTTACATAGGACGGGAAAGCATAAAGACGGATACTCAAGGGTTGAGTACAAGGGATACGAAGGTTTTATCAGTAATAAGCTGATAAGTGAGGTGCAGCCTACAAGCACACCTACACCGACACCCACAAATACCCCTAAGCCTACCAAGACACCTACCCCCACACCTACCAACACACCAAGACCCAAGGCCACCAGCACACCTTATCCTACTCTTATCCCTGTTCCTACCGCTACCATGTATCCCGCTTTTGAGCCGGAGAAGTTAACGGTGGTAGAGGAGACGAAGGATATAGATGATTACGGCGACGAGTACACGAAAACAACCTATTCTGACGGAACAAGGACGGAAGTTTATGTTATTCCGGAAAAGGGAGAGTTCGTTACTTACATTTACTACACCAATGGAGTATTCACAGTTGAAAGAACTTTGGATGATTATTACACCATTTATTATCCTGATGATCGCAGAAAAGTTGTTTGGAACAATGGAGTAATAGGTGTCTGGGCATCTAATGGTGAGTTTGAATACTATATCAAGCGTGTAGTGGTAGAAAGATTCGGTATAGAGATGTACTTTAAGTATCAGGATTACTATTCCTACGATGCTGTGGTATGTAACTCTGACGGATCACCCAACAAGTGGACGGGGATGAAATATAATCTCCATTCCATGTCCTTCGGTGGCGGTAGAAGGAGCCTTAACATCTTCGGCGAAGACCATCAGGAGCACTACTTCCTGGCTGAAGATGGCCCGTTCTTCGATTATTAAAACCAAATATCTTATCGATCAGAAGGCAGACTGATTGATACAATGCCCCTGGCGCAGCAAGAGCTGCGCCGTAAGGGTATTGCGTCAATGGGTGTGCCTTTTTGTTTTGAAAGGAAAGAAATGAAGAAACACAAGTTTTTAAAATATATATCTGTCGCTGTATTGTTCATCGCTCTAATATTTAGCCCTTTATCAAGGGTAAGAGCCGCTGATGATATATGGAGTATGCCCTTTAAAGGAAGGGGCAGTGATTACATTACCTTCAGATCCTATATGACCTTTGAGGTCTATGACCATAAGGCAGATCCCGCACATGAAAATGTCCTTACCACCTTAACTATGCAGCAGAAGAGCGGTACAAAGACCTATGGTATCTATACTATAAGCTATAAAGGAGTTGATATCCTGACTTATAACAACCAGGGCGATGAAAGTATCCTTATAAGAAGTGAAAACTTTCAACTGGACTTTTATCAATACCTTTCTAATTACGGCGCCTGCAGAGGGCGGGAGGAATATTATGTGAAGGTAGTTCCTGTAATAAAGGTCTTTTCAAGAGACTCCAATCACGTGGGGCCTTATAACGGGGACGGGTGGAACAGCTTAGAGGAGTGTGAAGCCAATGACTGGGCTGTTATAGCCACACCCGAAGGATACTCAACACCCGGAAGAGCCAGGGACGGATCCACACTTAACGGAAAGTATGGCCTTAATGATGATCAGGAAAGTAACATAAGAGATATCTTTGCTACAGCCTGGGACGGTAT
>JAEEGL016260133.1_pt1 | contig 15381 bp, 21 predicted proteins | sample 9134231 | NCBI WGS metagenome assembly JAEEGL01 (sample SAMN16246548, study PRJNA631951) | gut metagenome | biome: gut microbiome; feature: rumen; material: fiber-attached | host: Bos | place: Iran: Karaj | collected 2018-10 | reverse complement strand
CAATAACAGCAGCCATAGAAGCAACCATGCCTACAACGTTTGTTGAAACATCTGAGTTAATGTATTTCATTGTATCAATGATTGCAAGGCCATCATAAACACTGCCACCGCCACTATTGCAAATAATAGTTATGTCACCATTTGATTGTTGGTCTAACCACAATAACTGTGCAACGACAATATTGGCAACATCGCCATCTATTCCTGTGCCAAGAAATATTTGTCTATCTAACATAAGACGGGAAAAAATATCAAGACTTGTGATATTCATTTGTCTTTCTTCTATTACATAAGGGTTAATGTAGTCATAGGCTTTACGGTAATCATTCAAAACACTTGAACTTACACCCATAGACAATGCATATTTTTTAAAATCATCTTTCATTTTCAATTTCAATTTTTGTATGTTCAATTCTATCTTTCATTATATGAAAATACTTTTCATCAATTTCTATGCCGATGAAATTTCTTTTTGACTTAACACAAGCAACCCCAGTACTGCCACTACCAGCACAAAAATCAAGTACTGTACCACCTTCTGGACAATATGATTTAACAAGGAACTCCATTAATTCAACAGGCTTCTGTGTTGGATGCAATTGGTCTTGTCTTCTCCATTTCTGTGGAAAATCTAATATCGTGGTGGGATGACGTGTACCTTTGTTATCTGTCTGTACACCGTTTATGCCATATCCAAGATTATTAACCTTATTAGGCGTATATTTTCTTTTATATGGTGTTCCCTTTTGCATCTGTGGCTCATAATAAGATGCCGGTGCTCCAAAAACTAGAATATTTTCATGCTTTTTTAGTGGCATATACTTAGCAGTTAACGGGGAACCACATTTAGATTTCTTCCATATTAGTTCATACCTAAATTTTTTCTCGTTACTTAAAATAAGTTTAGCAGTAAAAACACCACTTGAAAAAAGAATAACATTGCCCTTTGGTTTAACTAACAAATTGATACAATCCCACATTTCTTGAAATGGGATTACCGTATCAAACTTATTATTATGTATGCCATAAGGTATATCACAGATAACAGCGTCAACTTTTACACTATTGTTAATAAGTAGACGCATTATCTCAATACAATCACCATTATACAGTAATTCTGTCATTAGTTATTCTTTTTACCAGCCTTTCTCTCCTTTAGTCGTTCCTTTTCTTCCTTCTTCTCATCTTCAATCTGTGCGATTACCATCAAGCCCGTTTCATATGCATTCAGCAACGATTCTCCATATTCCCTTCTTCCTGCAACTGTAACTACAATCTGTGGACAACCAATGACAATTTTGTCCTTATCATAATCGTAACTTAATGTCGCGATAACATCCTTTACCAACATTAGTTTTGTATCTTCATCAAGCCTGTCAAAAGCCTCTTCATACACAAAACATACAACAGTACCTGGACATTTACCAAAATCTTCTGCAATATCACCCGCCCTTTGGAGCCACAGGATTTTACCGTGATTGTCTTTGGCTTTTCCTCTAATCACTAAATTAATTACGTTATGTAACTTTGTTTCTTGAAAAACCTCATCAATTAAATCTCTGTTTTCTTCACTTACATCAAACAATTTTGCCATAATTACTATAAAATTAAACGATTAAACTATTTATCGTTACAAATATACTACTTATTTTCCTAATAAAAAAATCTAGCATATAATAAATTTATAAAAAACGCATAAAACACTATGAGTAGATTACTTGAACGTTTAAAAAGAGAAAAGGCAGAAAAAGAAGAAAGACGCTTAGAACGTGAAAGGAAGAAGAAAGAGAAAGAAGCAGAAAAAAAGAAACTCGCACGTGAAAAACGAATAAAGCGAAAGAAAAAAATGTATAATAGACGAGCCTATCTAAAACGTAGAAAGGTTGAGGTCAAGGAACGTGAAAAGAGGGGTGATGTTTATGGTTTCCATATGGTTATAATAATGAAAAATGGAAAACGTATAAAAAGTTTAGGCAGTGCTTGGTGGCGTTTAAACGCTTTTGAAATCTATAACAACGCAATCAAGGAAAACAGACAAGAGGTAAAATTTCCTGTAGAAATATATGAAACCAATGAGAAAAAACAGAAGCAAGCCAAACGTTCAGTCAAGGTAAAATATGAAATAATGATTATAAAGAAGGTTGCCGATGACGAAAGCAATATTTCCCATTTCCGTGATGAAGATGGTAAATTTGAGGAATGTGTCATAAAAGATGACACGTCATATAAAATCATTGCTAAAGATGACTGGTATGTTGAAGAAACATTCAACGTATATGGCTATCATCCGTATAAGGACAGAAAAACATATGATTTCATAAAGAATGAAATGTTACTTAAAGAGACTGAGTATGATGATATTAAACGTGTATTTCATTTCAATCATCGTTTAATCATTCAAAGTGATACGGATATAGATATTATCACCTGTAAAACGCCAAAAGAGGCCGAAAGATTACACAACTTTTTGGAAAAAGATTTATGTGATAAACCAAATATATTTTTTACCGGAAAATTAAAACGTAATTTAAGTTCTTGGATTTTGAATGAGATTGAAGAGAAAACTGGTTGGAGCAGACAGGTTTGTCTTAAAAATCATTCACTTTGATTTTCGTTTGAAACGACAAAATTCATTCCTAATATTTCACACATAACACCCGTTGCTTCATCTTTATGCCCTGTAATATTATAAAGTTCATTAAGTTCTGCATCAATACCCTTAATGCATTCCTCGTCTGCGTTTATATTAATTGTTATATTTCTTTTTTTAACTTCGATATCATTCTGTGCAAGTAGTTCTATTGCATCTTCTATGTTTTCTGCTATAAGGCATAACGCGTCAAAATTCAAATTACTCATCTGAAAAAACCATAAAAATTTTATTTTTGAAATTTCTAAACCATATTTTAAATCTTATTAATAGTGGCAATTTGCGCTTTATTGGTTGTTCAATAAGTCTTATGTCATACTTTTTTATTTCTTCCACAAAATTTCTCTTGCCAATCTCCAATGTTTGTTCAGAAACATACTTGTCTCTATCAATCTGTGCAAGTTCCTCTAATAGTTCTTTATCCATACATTAATAAATTAAATTTGTTCATCTTCTTCATAGTACACACCAATACGTTCCATCATTTCTTCTAATTGGTGTATCAACCACACGCAGCCACTTGTGAGTCCCATATCCATTACTAAAGTAAGTATAACATAGTTTCCCACACCAAAAATAATATTAAAAGGTGTAAAAGCAATAAATGGAACAAAATAAATGTTTATTAAAGAAAATATAAGTCCAATCCATGTAGAAAAACACATTGGGCACGTAAACAATTCCCCAAAACCATCACTTATACGGTGCGCAAATAATCTCCATTTTTCAAATATACCGAATGGACCGCGTGCAAAAATAATCATATTGCTTATACCATAGGCAAACAACACATAACATATAAAAGTTAAAAACTCCATTATTTTACCATATTATCTTTTTGTTTATTTACTTTTTCTATTGCCACCATTATCTTGTTGTCAATTTCGTTAAGGTCATCTTCCTCATTTTTTTCTTCAACCTGTTTACGTTCAGTTTGTTTTTCCTCAGTTTTCTTTGCTGATTTTATTCTATTCTGTTTTTTACCGTTTTTCTTTTGCGGTGGAAATGTAAATTGTAACTTCTTAAGTTCAGATATTGGTTTATCAATGAATAGTTGGAACAATTCTTCTGTCTTTTCCTTAAAAAGAGTATTTTTTTCTTCTATTTCTTTATTGTATATTATTGTTTCATCAATTGTATCAAAAATCCCTTGAAATTTACTTACATCTCCAATTTTTGTAACATAGTAATATGTATTAGGATTTTTATCATCCCTCATAAACTTTATTTCTTCGTCTGACGGTTGAATAACGGCCCAATCATCTTTATACGTGATATAAATTATGTAGTTATTCTCATATGTTCTGAAACCTAAACCGTATTCAGATAATGATGCTATTTTTTCTTCTAGTTTCATTTTACAGACCACAAACAATTATTGTTATTATAAATGCTATCGAAGCCATCGTCAAAACATTGCGTAATGTGGTGGACTCATATTTTTTTTCGTTTCTATAGGCAGAGTAAACAGAAAAACATTCTTTAACAAGATTAAGAACACACATTACCAAAATAAATATCGTTATTTTTATCGTTATCATATTATTCTTTTTTATAAAGATAAAAATTGGGTAACCAAATTCAATACTTAGTCGCCCAATTATCAAAAAATGTCAGGTCGGGATAATCATTTATTAATATAAATCAAAACCTGCGGATAAACCGACAGAGAATGTCGGCTGTTTTCGTATGGGGTCCCACCCACCTTGGACTGCTGGTCCTATAAATATTCTATCTTTCCAAGTTTTAGATTTTTTCACATGCCAAGCATCAACGCCTGTTATTTCAATATTTGGCGCGTGATTTATTGAAGTTTCAATTGTCCCTTTATCACCTATACGGTTGATTATCATAAACCTGTTATTTAATGTGTGGTCAATCCGCAACCATGCAAGTTCTCTTGCCGCAACATCAACCTCAGTTCTTATTGTATCATTGTCTTCAACATAATGATAAATAGAGTCCTCATCTTGTGTAAAACTATCTACATAAATAGTGTCCGTAATGTACTTGTATTTCCATTTTATTACCATTGCACTTTCGGGTTCTCTCTCACTAACCACCATAAGTGAATCATAAAGTTCCTTATTTTGTTTTTTAAGTTTCTCTATGGCTTGACTTTCATAGATTTTAATATAAGTTTCTTCCTTTACAATTTCCCTATCGTGTTTAATCTGCTTATTGCCCATAAAAACGACAAAACACGAAGCAGCAAGTAGGAATAGAAGCCCTAAACGCAATAGAATTGACAATTTTTTGTTACTAAGAGTGTTTTTCATAGGCAATTATATTTTTTAATCATTATCAATATTACTTGAAGAATCCAATAATATCGACAATTTTTGCGAACACATAGTTAATTGCTCTACGATGTTATCTTCTGCTGCGGGTTTGTTTCCGTCACAGTATGATACACCAAAATAACCCAATTCATTGGCAACCCCGTGCATCGAGATAATGGCAAACTATGACACGTCATTCGAAATCATTCTTGTGGCCAGTTTCTCATCAATTTTTTTTAGTTCTTCAATGGAACCATAAAAAATTCTGTTTTGCCTAAGATACATGGGGAAATCAAATCTTGAAAGATTAATTGATATGTAATCCTCATCAACATGGCTAATATTATGGTTTACGGTCTCATATGTCATTTCTCCATAGATGAATGGCAAACCTGCCGTATTATTGGTTCCGTTATGCATTTCCATCACAAAAACCCTATCTGCATTTAAATAAGATAATGTGCGGTCTAAAATGTCATCAATCTTTGGCTTAATGGCTCGTCGCGCCTCTACTGCCTCATCGTGCTGTTCTTGTATGCGTTCAGTTCTTACATCAAATACATTATTAATTATTTGTGGTATATTTGATAAATTGTGCAACAAATAACATACAGATAAGATTACTATTATGGCTTCAAGTGTTCTCAATCTGCCATACTTTTTAATAATTCTTATCATTCTTTCAATAACTCCTACGCCTACTTGTCCTGGTTCCATTTTTTTTCTAAAAGATACAATTTTATTTATTAAGGTTTCTTATCCTATTTAAATCCTCAGTAAAAGTCTCCATACCTGCATTACGTGATTCCATTACTGATTCTTTTGAGTTGTCTGAACGGTCATAATTAAACAGAGACCTCATTCTGCTCAATTGCTCTTTTAGTTCTTGCTTATTGTATTTATTAACTACATTGAACTCAACATTGTTATATTCATTATCTACATTGCACTCGACAATGTATTCGGTGCCGGTTGAATCCTTCATGATGAAGGTGTTACCATCATATTTGTAATCATCTGGTATCTTTTTAATCATGTGCGATTCACTTAAAAATTTTGTGTTTTTAAAATATAATCTCTTCATATTCTTTGATTCTCCTACATAGCCTGTTTTACTATCAATCGCATCGGCTTTATTTTTTGATAATTTAACTTCTTCTCTTGTTTTAAGACCTGCCTTTTTATTGGCTTCTCTATCTTCTTCGCGTTCATCAGAAAGTTTTTTGAAGTTGTCGTAAATTTCCTTGTTGCCTTCAAAGTCTGCACCACTTTCATCGGCATCACTATTCTTCTCATTATCCTCTGAAGCGTAGCCATGAACCTGTGCTTTCACTTTTTTCTTCCATGCATCATCAGGTTCGTTGACAAAACGATAATCAAGGGTTTTTGCGTTCATATCCCTTGTGTTTTCACTATTGGCAGTTCGTTTCTCTGTCTTTGGATTATATTTTCCTGTTTCTTTGACGATATCGTTTACTGCCTCTTCGTTATTTTTCTTGTTCTCATTGCTTACCTTATTAGTTCCGTCACCAATTCTTGGTTTAAACTCATTTTTGGTACCTTCCGAGAGAACAGCATTTAATTCGCTTAACGTATATCTTTTTTCCTTTAACATTTTATTATAGTTTAAAATATTTTATTATTACCAGTTGACAATTTTAAGCCTTGAATAAATTGTGCATATCTTAATTCACGTTCCTTATCTAAATCTCGTTCATTAATAGGTTTAGCCTGTTCTTTAGATATTTCTTCAGATAAACAGTTAATCCTATCTATCACATTATTCAATTCAAACTCATCACTGTACTTATAAATATCTGTCATAATCGGTTATTTACTTAAAATTTATTGAAACAGAGTGATTTTTTCCACCTTTTCTATCTAATGATTCCTTATCACCAAAAACGGGTAAATCGTATGTTATATTAATTGCTGTGGTTGTTGCCTCATCAATCTCATTTGTTTGTTCAAGATAACCCTTCTGTTTCAATGGTTTAGTGCCTAATTTTGTAACAAACTGTCCATCACCGTCTCCACCACCGCTAATGAAACTACCACCACCTTCTTCTTCATTCATTTTTTGTGGTAAATTTTTTTCAAAAAGGTCTATGTATAAACTCTTTACTTTCAATTGGAAATGTTTTTTCTTTACCTCAAAGTCACCATTTTCATCTTTAATGCCATATCTTACTTTCATTGTCGGTGTTTTAAAATTACCGTTTTCATCTTTATAAGATACCTTTTCTTTCTTAGTTAAAATGCCATACTTAATAAGTAGGTTTATTAACCTATTTCTTCCAAGATTATAAATTTTTAATGTTTCTGACGGTTGTGCATTAATTGGGTCATTATACAAGTCTGAAAGGAATTGTCTTATGTTGGATTCAAAAACATATTCTGTCATAATTAATTTGTCGGCTATTTTGTCCATAACGTCTTCACTGATTATGATAACACGACTCTCATCTGCTCTTGATTTGACCTCAAAAGTATTTGTATCAAGATAACATTTTCCGTTTTTAATTCTGTTTATGATTATTGCCGGTTTCTTCTTCTTTAATGCTGCATATTCACCTATTGCCTTTATCGCTTTTTCTAAAAAATCAACATCAGCATCTGGAAAAAGTTGCCTTACTTCCTGACCAATGTCACCCAACCTTTCTTCAGTTCTTTTAACCGTTTTCTTTACTTGCCCATCACTCTTTCTAAAAATATTAGGGTTTCGTTCAGATTTCATGCCCCTTGCGGGAGGTTCCTTATCTGGGTTATAGCCAGTAACTTTCAACGTACCATCTTCAGACTTTATAATATCCATATGCTGACTTGAATCTGTATGATATACTTGTGAACGACCTCTTGTTTTGCTTTTTTCGGTAAGTTGGTATATCATCTTTACCATTACAGTTACTTTTCCATCTGCAGCATTATATATTGCATCAAGTGCTTCATTGAAACCAAAATTCTTAGCCTTTAATAATAGCCAATCATTAAGTTTCAAACAAAGTTTTCTATTTTCTCGAATAAACTGTTTTCTTGCCTCTTTATCCATAGTTATCCATTTTTAAGTTGGTTTTTCCAAAAACCGTTTTTTCTCCACATTTCTCTAAAAAACTCTTCAATAACATCTGCTGTTATTCCACGAACAGCCTTCTTGAACTCACGTTCCTTCACAAAATCCTCCAATTTGGAATCTATCATTGACCGTACTTCTCCCTTTGAAAGTTCTTCGAGAACCATTTCTCTTATTTCATTAATATTCATAAAAAGATGTTTTTATATAAATAGCAAGAAAACAGGGGTTTTCATCCCTGTTTATCTCATTTTATGTATCGCATAATTAACGTGAACCAAAATCGTCACCCGCAACCATATTCTCGTCATCACCACCTTTCATGGACATCGGTTTTTTATCTGCCATTTGTGCCAATTTCTGTTGCCAATTCTGATAATAACCATATACATCATCTAATAACTCAACAACATCTTTATCGAGTTTAAGCATATCAGTTGATATTATGCACCCATCATCACCCTGAAACCAAAACTGAAATTTAGCATTCTTGAGTTTCCCCGTTATCTCGCCACTCAAAGAAATATTCTCGTCTTTTGGGTAATATAATAAAGGTGTCTTTGTATTAGAAAAATTAGCACCGAACAACTGTCTAGCCGAATCTAATATTTCGGTTAATATTTCATCCTGATTGGTATATGGGATTGCGTCTTCGTCAGAATATTCTTCATCATCATTTTTTTCATCGGAATAATCATTATTTTCCTCATTTTCCCTTTCAGAGATTTCATTGACAGCACTTTTAAATCTGTCCATTATTTCATATAACATTTCTTCTTTTTTCATATTCATTTAGTTATAAATCAATTATTTGACCCATCCATCTATAAATTCTTTTTGGTGAAAGCCATTCTTTTTTTATTTTCTGTTTTTCTTCTTTGGCTTCTTTCTTTAACAAATGTTCAGGAATGTGTGGGTGAACTTCACCATGTATCACAGTTTGAAAACTATCATCTTCAACACCTGGTATAATTTCTATTTCATCTGTTTCAGCACTGGGTTCTATTCCAACAATATCTTTACCTATTGTCGCATCAATTACTTTTTCAACCAATGCTTTTGCATCATCATAAGTTTCATCATCTTTTTGCGCCATTTCTTTACCGCAATCAGAAGGACCGTATACTATTTCATCCTGAACACTTTCAATAATTTCATCTACTTTTTCTTCTTTTTTATTTACCTTCTTTGATTCTGCTGAAGGTTTTTTCACTTTAGTAGGTTTCTCTTCTTTTTCTTTCTTCTTTGTTGCCATGTCTTTTGCTTTTATATAATTATCTTAAACTACAAAATGTGTCAAATTCATCGGACATCAATGCTTTTGACTTAATCTTAACTATTGCTTTATCTTTTATTTGTCTAACCCTTTCTTTTGTTAAAGACATTTCTTGTCCTATTTCATCAAGTGTACTTTCTTTTTTACCATATAACCCAAAATACAGCGATAGTATTAAACGCTCACGTTTTTCAAGACAACTCATAAGTTCATTTAAAGAAGAATTTCTGCTTTGCGCATCAATCATTTCATCCTCAAATTCACTATTAATGAGTGTTGATGTCACTTCGTATTCATCGTCCTGCTTATTAAAAACATAATCATCAACCGTTACTGTATTCATCTTATTGTTGTTATCAATATATTCTTGTATAAAGGCTCTAATCCACCATACTGCATATGAAATAAACTTAATGTCCTTTGTCTCGTCAAAATTTCTTGCGGCCTTCATCAAACCTAAATTTCCTTCTGATATAAGGTCTGCAAAATTACTGCTATATCTTCTGTACTGTTTTGCAATCTTTACAACAAACCTTAGATTTGACGTTACAAGTTTATTGAATGCGTTTTCGTCTCCGCTTTTTATTTTTCTGCTTAATTCCTTTTCGTCCTTTTTAGATAGCGGCCTGTACTTTTTTAATTCTTCAAAATATGAATCTAACTCGTCAATTCTTTCATAAAATTTTACCTCATTTCCCATTTAAAGTTAAACATTTGCTTTTATATTACTCATTTCAATAACAGAAACACCATTTTTATCTTTTGTAACCGTTATAATTCCATTGTGCCAATCACTTATCATTTCATTGTGCGTTATATGTATTATAAAATCATAAGAATTAGTCATCCTATTAAATAGTTCTTTGACATTCTCGTAATTCGAAACGGCTACACCATCCAAAACTTCGTCATAGACAGTAAAATTGGGTTTTGCTAATGTCGCTATACAAGATAACGCATGCCTTACTGCCATAGATGCCATTACTGTTTCAAAACCAGATGCGCAAGTACCCAAATCTAAACGTTGACCATTTCTAACTAAATCCATGCATACTTTATTGTCTTCAGATACACTGATTTCGACATTAAAATCACATAATCCGTTTAATAGACGTGAAATCTCGTTGTTCAAAATTGGTAACGCACGTTTCAAAACAATTTTTATGATTCCATTTTTTCCAACCATTTCCTGATAAATAGACCAGTTTCTAATTATTGTCTCTTCTTCAATAAGAGTTTTTAATACTTCTGCCCTTTTCTCTATTTCATCGTTATAATATTTTAAATTGTGTTTATATTCTTCAATATGCCTCAAAATACCATCACGAATCCCATTTTCAACTTTTATCTGTTCATCAATTACCCTTAACTTGGTATCAATGTTATTATTATATGTTATGTTTTCCTTATTCTTCTCAATAAGTTCGGCCTGATTATTCAAATCCTTAATTGTCAATTTTATGTTGTCGATGTTTGTTTTAACGGCAATCATCTTTAATTCTAATTCATTTTTCTTTTGCAACCGTTTCCTTTCGGTGTCCATCGAGACTATTTTATCTGACAGGGCTTTAATTTCATCGCTTAAGGTGTCAATTTTATTTTTATTTTCAACACCCAAAGTAATCATTTCATTAATTCTTTTGTTGTTGTCTTCAATATGCGTACTTTGTTCTTCTGCATTAATACTTTGTCCACAAGTAGGACATTTTTTAGCAGAAACCAAATCCTCTATTTTATAATTTTCTTGCTTTAATATGCCAATATGTGTCCTTATTTCAGCATTAGTCACATTTAATTCATTCTGTTTTGCTATTCTTTCTTCCTTTTCTTTTATAACTGAATTATATTCATCTTCATCAAATGAAGCGTCTTTAACCTCAGAATACTCTTTTTTCATTGTGGACATCTGTCCTCTTTTTTGAGTCAATTCATTGTTTTTGTTCTCAATTTGATTAAAAACAGTTGCTGCATCAATATTACGCAATTCTTCTTTAATCTCGCGTTTATTTGAAAGAACTTCCCTCTTTTTTTCTTCTAAATCCGCAATGTTTTTTTCACTTGTTTTTTGTTTTACTTCTTCTTTTTTTATCTCACTTTCGGTACTGGCAACATTAACTTTGAAAACGCCAATTTCATCCTCAATGTCGGCCTTATTGTACTTATTTGAAAGTAGTTTAGGGGAAATATTTTTCTTCCACAGGTCTTTCGCTATCTCTTCTTTCTTTTCAATGCTTAAAAGGCCAAGCCATTTAGAAAATAACCTTCCTTTATCGCTTTGCCCCATTCTTAGCAAATCACCCAACGTATATGCTGTAGCGGAAATGACAAGATTAAAATCCTCGACAGAACCTATTGATTCACGTATGATGTTATTTGTTTCACTTGTATTTTCTCCTTCACAGTTATCGATTTCCTCTAAACTGTCATTTATTAATTTGAAGTACTCAAGTTTCTGTTTCGATTTACTCTTTGCTGTTCGTTTTGACAACGCAGGTCGAGTAACCGTACGCCTGATTACATAATCAGTACCGTCTATCTCAATACCGGCTTCCACAACAACTTCTGTTGCTTTGGGTAAATATATATTAAACACACTATCCAAAGTAGGTGATTTCTGTGCTTTACCAAACAATGCAAACCTTAGTAAATCAATGGCAAAGGTGGTTTTACCGCATTGGTTTTCGGGTTGCCCGTTTAATAAAATCAGGCCATTCAGATTGGTGAAGTCAAAATAGTTGTCAGGGCCGTAGGACAGATAGTTGCTCCACTTTACGTATTTAAATTTGTAAGATTTATACTTAGAATAAGAGTCAAAATCAATAAATGCATTTACTTGCTCGTCTATGGCAATAATGTCATCTATATTAACGTCTTTTATGTCCTTTATTTTAATATGTTCTTCGAAAAGTTGCTGTTGAAACTTTGGGTCTTGAATATTGTTGATAATATCAGATGCCAGTGACATTTTATCACCATTTTCATCTACGATTATGGGAACAAAATTAACTTCTACATTTTTCAAGGGGACACCGTATTTCTCAGCAATTTCCTTTTTTAATGTATTTTTTTTCTGTTCATTATAATCAATCTGATTGATTTTTAGATTAAAAACCAATTTATCAGTTTTATTTACAAGTTCTTTCATTTTGTTTTCAATTGACGTGTTTGTTTTTTGTTATTTTCTGTTTTTTCTACTTTTGGTTCTTCTGTTATTTCAGTTTTAGTATCTCTTACAGTCTGTACAATCTGTTCTTCTTCAACTTCAACTAATTTAGGTTTATCTCTCACAACCTTTTTAGCGAACTTCTCATTCAAATCGCCAAACCTATCACAATTAAACTTTTCCTCAATAATACCTGCAAGGTATTTTGAATACGTTATATTATTCAATTTACAGAATTGTTTAATTTTTTCACCAAGTTTATCATCTACTTCAATTGTTAATCTCATATCATTGTTAATTCATATTCGCTTAATTTTTCCGAAGAACACAGCATTTCGATTATACCCTTGGCACCATATTCTTGAAATATGAGTGATGGGTCATAACCCTCAGGTGTTCTTATCAAATTTATTCTATCTTTCAGTTTTGTTTTACCATTCAAAAATTTATAAATTCTATAGGCATCTGATATCGCATCGTCATCAAGAAAAATATTAATTTCTGACTTTGACCTGTTTTCAAGTGCTGTCAAAACCGCACTGTCATTATTTAAAACTTTGCCAAGTAATGGTATGGAATTAGGTACTACAATATGGTCAAATGGTCCCTCAACCAGCGTAATTGGTTCATACCAATTTATTTTTCCTTCATTAAATACTATTGAGTGTTTTGCTACCTTTGCATTTTTTGCCTTCTGTTTATTTTTTCCTGTGTAATCACGCCCAACCCAATAAGTAAGATTATTAAAAGAATCATACGATGGTATATATACACGCCTTCTTAATGAGTAATCAGAATTTTCTGCAATATAACCAATTCTAAAACGTTCAATTATTTTATCAGTAATTCCCCTTCCAATGACATATTCATACGCTTGTGATGCGTCTCTGTCGTTTTTAGACAACATTTTTAGGCCCTTTGGCGGTAACAAGGAATCTATATCAACAAATTCATCCAAATCTGACATATTCGTTGTAAGTTCAAACTTCTTCGCTTGTCTGTAGTCATTGACAATCTCCTTAAATTCATAAATTATATCTTGAGGTGCATACTTTTTAAATAATTTGATTAGTGTGCCCTTTGTCCCATTACTTTCACCGCACTTCCAGCAATGGTAACCGCCACACCCCTTTACAAGCATATCAATTTTTACTTCAAGATTATATTTACCATCAGGTGTACCAAAGTTTTCTTCTGCACAACAAGGACAATTGAATGAGTACCAATCACCGCATTGTTTACCATACTCACCCAAGAATGATGTTAATAATGTTATAACCTTTTCTTCCACAATTACAAATATACTATTTTAAACTGTTTTTTCAAAATTTCTAACTGATTTTTTACGCTGGTATACTAGTTAACAGTTGACTTAGATACAAAATATTTTATGTTTATTAAAAACAATAAAATATTTTTAGTATTATATGGAAAAAGAAAAACAAAATAGGGTATTTTTAGGACTCGATGTTTCAACGAAAACCGTTGGTGTAACAGTTGCAAGTGAAAACGAAAATGGAGAAATTAAAATTCTTCTTGTGACGCACCTAAGGCCAAAAATCCCAACCAAGATAAAGGGTACTGAGGCCCTGTTTATGAAAAGTAACATAATTACCGAAGAACTAACCAAATATAAGGATTACGGAATAACAAACGTGGTTATTGAGGAGCCATTGATTGGAAGTAACAACTCAGGGACAGTGGCAACTTTGTTAAGATATAATGGAATGATTTCTCAGTCAGTATATAACATTCTTGGTGTTGTACCAGATTTCATTTCGTCTTATGATGCACGAAAATATGCTTGCCCACACCTAATGGCTGTCAGAAAATTTAATAAAAAAGGTGATACCTACCCCGCATCTAAAATACGCAAAGCCATTACTAAAAACGAACTTGTTCTTTTTGGACAATATCCTTTTGACTGCGCCAAAAAACTCATTCTATGGAATTATGTTTCAGAAAAATTCCCTTACATTGAATGGCAATATGATAAAAACAACAATCTTAAAGAAGAAAACTTTGATGCAAGCGACAGTTTAATCTGTGTTCTTGGTTACGTCTCAAAAGAGAAACATGAAAATGAAGTCCCTAAAATTGTTTCATACAAGGAATGGGGTTGCGACAACGATACCGTTTTTGAATATGTCGTAGAATTTTGTGGACAAACCTTCAACAAAAAAATAGCAATTTAACTTAAGCATTTTGTTATTTGGGCGAAAAGTAGTATATTTGTTGAAAAAAACATTTATGATAAAGAAAGTTATACACATTGCAGATTTACATATACCTAATGATGTAACAGTAAAGCCTTTTGGCGAAATGATGAAACAAATGGTCGCTGACATTGTGCTTGAACTACAGGAATGCGCTTCAAAAAATGAGGCAAGAATCGTTATAGTCGGTGATATTTTTAATCAGAAGATACGCGTGTCTAATGAAGCAAAAGATTTATTTCATGAGTTACTGAATTATCTGAACAAGTTGTGCCCAACAATCATTGTTGCAGGAAACCACGATATGTTAGAAAACAATACGGATAAGATGGACTCCATTACACCAACCTTTAATATTACAGGGGTTTATCCTAACATCACCTTTGCCGATAAAGTTTTAAACTACAAAAGTGGTTATATTGTAGATGACAATATAACGTGGATACTTTTCTCAATGTTCGACAAATTTTCTAAACCTAATATAAGTGGCGTTTTAAAAGAATTTCCTGACAATAGGGTAATTGGGTTATATCATGGCGAAGTTGTTGGTGCTGTGACTGATGCGGGAAGAATGTTTGAAAACGGAATTGACACAAGAAATTTTGAAGAGTGTGATTGTGTGATGGCTGGCCATATTCATAAATTCCAGGAAATAAAAAAACACGGTGTAAGAATTGTATACCCTTCATCCGTTTTTCAGAAGGACGCGGGCGAAAATATATCT
>JAEEGL014102533.1_pt1 | contig 15381 bp, 13 predicted proteins | sample 9134231 | NCBI WGS metagenome assembly JAEEGL01 (sample SAMN16246548, study PRJNA631951) | gut metagenome | biome: gut microbiome; feature: rumen; material: fiber-attached | host: Bos | place: Iran: Karaj | collected 2018-10 | reverse complement strand
GTGGAGCACATCAAGACGCTGATGGAGCAGACGCGCATACCGCCGCAGGTGGGCAAGTACAAGGTGTTTATCATCGACGAGGTACACATGCTCTCGACGCAGGCCTTCAATGCCTTCCTCAAGACGCTGGAGGAGCCGCCGACACACGTCATCTTCATCCTGGCCACAACAGAGAAGCACAAGATACTGCCCACCATCCTGAGCCGCTGTCAGATATACGACTTCGAGCGCATGACGGTACAGAACACCGTGAACCACCTGAAGCACGTGGCCGAGAAGGAGGGCATACAGTATGAGGAAGAGGCGCTGGCCGTGATTGCCGAGAAAGCTGACGGCGGTATGCGTGACGCCCTCTCCATTTTCGACCAGGCGGCCTCGTTCTGTCAGGGTAACATCACCTACCAGAAGGTCATCGAGGACCTGAACGTGCTCGACGCCGAATACTACTTCCGCATCGTAGACTACAGCATCGCCAACAAAGTGAGCGAACTGATGGTGCTGCTGAACGACGTCATCAACAAAGGCTTCGACGGCGGACTGCTCATACAGGGGCTGGCCAAGCATGTGCGCAACGTACTCATGGCCAAGGACGCGCAGACGCTGCCCCTGCTGGAGGTCAGTGAGCAGCAGCGCCAGCGCTACCAGGAGCAGGCTCAGCGTGCCGAGACGCGCTTCTGCTACGAGGCGCTGCGCCTGATGAACCAGTGCGACGTGAACTACCGTCAGTCGTCGAACAAGCGGCTGTTGGTGGAGCTGACACTCATCGAGGTGGCGCAGATCACCCAGCCCGACGAGGGGCCAGCCAGTGGGCGTAGGCCCAGAAGATTGAAATCCCTGTTCAAACAACTGGTTCGTCAACCTCAGCCCAAGAAGGCAGCCCCGCAGGTAGCTGCGGCTGAGCGAACAGAGACGAACAACGAGGAGCGTGGTCGTCAGGCCGTGACCATAGAAGAGAATACGCCGGCAGCTGCGAGCAGCCGTCCCGCCATCAAGGTGTCGTCGATAGGCAACTCCTGGAACAAACTGCGCCAGCAGACGCGTACGAAGAAGATGAACATGCTGCCAGGCATGGAAGGACTGGCCGATGCACAGGTCAGCGAGCAGCAGCCGTTCACCCAGGACGACTTAGAACTGCAGTGGATGTCGATGTGCAACCGTATGCCGGCGCAGCTTGTAGGACTAGCCACGCGCATGAAGAACATGACACCCGTCATCACCGTCCTGCCGGCCGTCGAGGTGACCGTCGGCAATGCCCTCATCAGGGAGGAGATGGAGAACATCCACGGCAGCATCGTCAACACGCTGAAGAAATACCTTCACAACAGTGCCATCACGCTGACCGTCACCGTGGCCGAGCACGAGGCGCAGCGTATGCTCACACGCAGCGAGCAGTTCGAGGAGATGTGTCGCCAGAACCCGTCTGTCGACCTGCTCCGCCAGGCATTCGACTTAGAATTAGCATAATCCCCCCATAGCAAATGAAATATAAAGAAATCACCCTTCGTATCAAGGAAATTGCCCGCAAGTTCTGGCACGTCCCGTTCATGAAGTATGCCCTGGCCATCGTTCTGGGCGTGCTGATCGTCGGCTTCGTTGGCGAGAATAGCATCTGGGCCCATTTCCGTAACCTGCGACGCATCAGCGAGCTGAACACCGAGATAGATGACTATAACAGCCGCCACCAGCGTGACCAGTCGCAGCTGCGCCGTCTGGAGGCCAATCCGAAGGCGATGGAGAAGATAGCCCGTGAGCGCTACTTCATGAAGGCCGACGACGAGGACATCTTCGTGCTGAGCGACGACGACCGCCATACTAACACTCTCTTACCCGATTCCACCCATGAGACAGCTGAATAGACTGCAGACCGCCATCTTCCTCACAGGAGCCCTGCTGATGGTCATAGGTGCTGGCGCCAGCCTGCTCCAGTGGAGCCTGGCTCCTTATATCTACGCCTTGGGCGCCATAGGCTTCACCTCCATGCAGATGCTTCAGCGCTATGACGGCCCCAGCATCACCATCCGTCGCCTGCGCCGCATCATGCTGCTCAGCGACCTGCTCTTCCTGATCAGCGCCGTACTCATGTTCGCCGGCCAGCGCAACATCTTCGGACTCTCGCAGCTCACCTTCCTCCAGTATGTCTACAACAAATGGGTGGTGACGCTCCTGATTGCTGCCATCCTTCAGCTCTATACCACCCATCGCATAGACCATGAGCTGAGCCGGGAAACTTAAAATAATTATAAAAGATTGCGCAATTGTTTTAAATTGCGCAAATTTTTTTCCGTACCTCAATAATACATTGTACTTTTGTGCCGATAATCTGTTGATATGAACAAAAGTCTACTCTATCTGCTTGCCGCCGTGGCCGTGCTTACCTCTTGTGCCGAGAACTATTCGGTGCAGGGTACATCGTCGATAGCAGCCCTCGACGGCAGCAAACTATACCTGAAAGCCGTCAAGTCGGGTGACCTGAAGAACATCGACTCCTGTGACGTCGTCCACGGACAGTTCCGTTTTGCCGGACTGCTCGACACCGTGCGTATGGCCACCCTCTTCATGGACGATGAGGGCATCATGCCCGTGGTGCTGGAGAAGGGCGAAATCAGCATACGTATCGACAACGCCTCACGACGCGTCAGCGGTACGCCGCTGAACGAGGAGCTCTACGAGTTCCTGAACCGCCACGACCAGCTGGACAACGAGATGACAGAGCTGACACACCGCCATAGCCAGATGCTGCTCGAGGGCGAGGACGAGGAGGTTATCAACGAGCAGCTCAGCCTTGAGGCAGCGCGCATCGCCCAGCAGGAGGACAGCCTGGTCACCCACTTCATTATCGATAACTTCGACAACGTTCTGGGCCCTGGCGTGTTCATGATGATGACGGGCAGCTATCCCTATCCGGTGCTGACACCACAGATAGAGGACATCATGAGCAAGGCCACGACGAAATTCAAGAACGACCCCTATGTCAGGGATTACTATAAGACGGCCAACGACATTCAGGCACAGCAGAACGGACTGGCCGATGATGGTGGAGCAGAGCCTCTGCCGTCGACGCCTGCGGAACAGGCTGCCCCGTTGTCGCAGCCGCCGCTGATGCAAACAGACTCCCTATCAACAGCAGAATGAGAACACTCCTATACGGAGGCACCCTGGTCAACGAAGGAAAGACCGTAAAGGCCTCCATCATCATTGAGGACGGCAACATAGCCGCCATACTTCCCGCTAACCAACATCCCGACGCATCGTTCGACGAAACGGTCGATGTATCGGGATGTTTCGTTCTTCCTGGCGTCATCGACGACCACGTACACTTCCGTGAGCCGGGGCTGACAGAGAAGGCCGACATCGCAACAGAGAGTCTTGCCGCCGCAGCAGGTGGTGTCACCAGCTATTTCGATATGCCCAATTGCGTACCGCAGACGACGACCCTGGAGACGCTGGAAGAGAAACAGCGGCTGGCCGCCACGAAGAGCCACGTCAACTATGCGTTCTTCTTTGGTGCTACCAACGACAACGTCGACCTCTTTCCTCAGCTGCCTGCCGACCGCATACCAGGCATCAAGCTCTTCATGGGCTCCTCGACGGGTAATATGCTCGTCGACCGCGACGCCTCCCTGCGCCGCATCTTCGCCGCATCTTCGCCGTTGCCGTTGATGGCTCATTGCGAAGATACCGCTATCATCGACCGTAACATGGCCGAGGCCAAGAGCGCGTGGGGCGACGACCCGCCTGTGACGCTCCATCCGATGATACGCAGCGAGGAGACCTGTCTGGCTTCTACGCGGAAGGCTGTGGAGCTGGCTAAGGAGTATGGTACGCGCCTGCACGTAGCGCACCTCTCCACTGCCGAGGAGCTGGAACTCTTTTCAGCTGAGAGCTTAGAACTGAGAACTGAGAGGTATGATTACCGGTTGCCCCGCATCACCGCCGAGGCCTGTGTCGGCCACCTCGTCTTCACGATGCTCGACCACGAGCGGCTGGGTGCGCGTATCAAAGTGAACCCCGCCATCAAGAGCCCCGTCGACCAGTTCATGCTGCGCCAGGCGCTCGCCGACGGACGCATCGCCACTGTCGCCACCGACCATGCTCCACACCTGCTGTCGCAGAAGGAGGGCGGCTGCTGCAAGGCTGCCAGCGGTATGCCGATGGTGCAGTTCTCACTGGTCGCCATGCTCGAGCTCGTCGACCAAAGGGTGCTCAGTATAGAGCGACTCGTTGAACTGATGGCTCATAACCCCGCCCGTCTCTTTGGCGTCTGCCAGCGCGGATTCCTGCGTCCAGGCTATCGTGCCGATCTCGTCGTCGTGCGTCCCCATAGTCCGTGGACGGTGACGGCGGAGACAGTCCTCAGCAAGTGCGGTTGGAGTCCTGTCGAGGGACACAACTACCAGTGGCGCGTCGAGCGTACTCTCTGCAACGGCCATACTGTCTATGCCGACGGTTCTGTCGACAGCACGTATATCGGCGAATCCCTCCTGTTCAACCACGACCATGACCCTCACGTATAGCATCGCCGACGTGGCGCCCTACATCAACTGGCTCTACTTCGACCATGCATGGGGTATGAGCGGTAAGCCCGACGCCGAGCGGCAAAAGTTGCGCGGCGAGGCCGAGGAGCGTGTGAAGCGCTATGCCGACCGCTACCATACCCACGCCGTTTTCGCGCTCTTCGACTGCCGGAGCGAGGGCGAGGACATTGTCCTGTTGTCCGAGGGTACGGATGGTCTGGCGGACGGCGTTACGAGAATCCCCTTGTTGCGCCAACAGCAGGAGGGGAGCGACTTCCTCTGCCTGGCCGACTTCATTAGTCCTGACGGTGACAAGGTTGGCCTCTTCGCCACCACCGTCGACGCCTCGATGGTGACCGATTTTGAGAGCGATCCCTATGAGAAGATGATGATGCAGCTCGTGGCCGACCGTCTGGCCGAGGCCACCGCCGAGCGGCTGCACGAGCAGGTACGCAAGGAGCTGTGGGGCTATGCCGCCGACGAGCAGCTCTCAATGGAGGAGATGCTGGTGGAACACTTCCAGGGCATCCGTCCTGCCGTCGGCTATCCTTCGCTGCCCGATGTCAGCCTGAACTTCCTGCTCGACCAATTGCTTGGCTTCTCCCAAATAGGCATCCGCCTGACCGAGAGTGGCGCCATGCGTCCACATGCCAGTGTCTCAGGCCTGATGCTGGCTCACCCCAAATCACGTTATTTCAGTATCGGCAAGATTGGCGACGACCAGCTGCATGACTATGCGCAGCGCCGTGGTGTGCCTGTCGAGCTGATGCGTAAATTCATAGCAGCTAACTTATAATGGCACGATTTCTAATCAACCACCTCTATCTTGTAGACCTGCTCTTCCTGCTGGTCTTCCCTCTCTTGTTCCTCGTCGTTGGCTACCTCTTCAGCCGAAGGAGCAGGAAAAAAGCAAAACGAAACGCCGTAGTCCCGATCGTCATCGCCTCCATGCTTGCCGTCCTGACTGCCGGCACCTATCTCTATGGTAAGTATATCGGTGCCCGCCAGTTGACCGTGCGCCAGGTGGAGGTGGCCTTTGCCGACCTTCCCGAGGCGTTCGATGGCTACCGCATCGTACAGGTCTCCGACCTTCATGCCGGCACGATGCCCGTCGACCTGCTGAGCTGTGTTGTCGACAGCGTCAACGCCCAGCATCCCGACCTGATTGCATTCACAGGCGATATGCAGAACATCGTTCCCCAAGAGCTCGAGCCGCTGCTGCCACAGTTGAAGCGCCTGAAGGCGCGCGACGCTATCTGCTCTATCCTGGGCAACCACGACTACGGCGACTACTCCTACGCCGAGGAACGAGAAAAGTATAACAACATTGGGCAGCTGTTGAGCTACCAGCAGGACATGGAGTGGCGCGTGCTGGCAAACAGCCGCTTCATCGTGCGTCGCGACAGCCAGTTCATTGTCATTGCCGGCATGGAGAACGACGGCGAGGCCCCCTTCCCGCAGCTGGGTAATATCCAGCAGTCGCTCGACGGCATCCATCGCGGCGACTTCATTGTCATGCTTGAGCACGACCCTACGGCCTGGCGCCGTAAGATTCTGCGCCACTGTCATGCCCAGCTGACGCTCAGCGGCCACACCCACGGCGGGCAACTCAATGTCTTTGGCTGGTCGCCAGCCTCACTGCGCTACCGCGAATACGCAGGACTCTACACCATCAACAACCGCTGGCTCCACGTCAGCAGCGGTCTCAATGGTGCCATCCCTGTGCGTATAGGTGTCACACCCGAGATTGTTGTCATCACCCTGAAAAAGTCAAAATAACGAAAACCTATGAAATACCTTTACTACGTCTATCAGCTTATCGTTGGCCTGCCCGTTGTTATCTTCGGAACCATCATCACCGCCCTTACGGTAGCCACTGGCTGTGCCCTTGGCAACGGACATTTCTGGGGCTATTTCCCTGGTCACGTCTGGGGTAAGACAATTATCCGCTCACTGCTGCTGCCCGTGAAGGTCGAGGGACGCGAGCATCTGGAGAAAGACCAGTCCTACGTCTTCGTCGCCAACCACCAGGGGTCGTTCGATATCTTCCTTATCTATGGATTCCTGAATCGCAATTTCAAGTGGATGATGAAGCAGCAGCTGCGCAAGGTGCCGTTCCTCGGCTTCGCCTGTGAACGCTCGCATCAGATTTTCGTCGACAAGCGTGGTCCCAGTAAAATCCGTAAGACCTATGAGCAGGCTCGCGAGATACTGAAGGAGGGTTATAGCGTCACCGTCTTTCCTGAGGGAGCTCGCACGTTCACTGGTCACATGGCTCACTTCCGCAAGGGCGCCTTCGCCCTGGCCGACGAGCTACAGTTGCCCGTGGTGCCCATTACCATCAACGGTTCGTTTGATGTGTTGCCGCGTATGAAAGGCTTCAACTTCATCACGTGGCATCCTCTGAGGCTCACTATCCATGAGCCCATCTACCCAGTAGGGCAGGGGAGCGACAACATCGAAGCCACCATGCGTCAGGCTTACGACAGCGTCATGTCAAGCCTCGCGCCGGAGTATCAGGGATTAGTGGAGAATCCTGACCAGTAAGGCGAAATGTCTTTTTTCGTTTTGTCGTTTAATCGACTAATCGTTTAATCGTCTAACCGTCTTCACATTAATCGATTTGTCGTTATTCCGAAATCTTCGGATACTTCCGTGTCCAGCCGTCCCAGCGCAGACGCATAACACCGAAGAACGCTTCGCCGAAGATGCCACCCGACATCTTCGAGGTACCCTCGCGACGATTGACGAAGATGACGGGCACCTCCTTGATCTTAAAACCAATCTTGTAGGCCGTGAACTTCATCTCAATCTGGAAGGCGTAGCCCTTGAAGCGAATCTTGTCCAGCTCAATGGTCTGGAGCACGCGGCGACGGTAGCACTTGAAACCGGCAGTAGTGTCGTGAACCTTGAAACCTGTAACGATACGTACGTACTTCGAGGCGAAGTAGCTCATCAGAACGCGGCCAATGGGCCAGTTCACGACGTTCACGCCACTGACGTAGCGGCTTCCGATAGCCACGTCGTAGCCCTCGTCAGCACAAGCACTGTACAGACGTGGCAGGTCGTTGGGATCGTGGCTGAAGTCGGCATCCATCTCGAAGATGTACTCATAGTCGCGCTCCAGCGCCCACTTGAAACCAGCGATGTAGGCCGTGCCCAGTCCCAGCTTTCCTGAACGTTCTACGATAAAGAGGCGGTCGCTGAACTCCGGCTGTGCCATCAGTCCCTTGACGATGGTGGCTGTGCCGTCGGGCGAACCGTCGTCGATGATGAGGATGTGGAAGCACTTATCCAGTCCGAAGACGGCCCGGATGATTTTCTCTATGTTCTCCTTTTCGTTATACGTCGGAATGATGACGATACTGTCGCTATTGTGCATAAGTTCTCAATATTTTCTCGCAAAGGTAGTGTTTTTCTATCAATATTGAAAAAAAATAAAGTTTTTTTTTGTCCTGCTTTCGACTTTTTGTATCTTTGCAATCGAAATAGTTAAAAAGTTATGAGTAAATCATTGTTTTTTCGTGTTTTGACAGCCGCCATCCTATTCTGTGGCGCAGTGAGTATGCAGGCACAGGTGATGAAAGCCGCCGACCTGGAGAAATATGCCAAGGAACGTTATGGCGACAAGTGGCTCGATGCCGCTGCCAACCTGGCTTCGGGACTGTCGCTCGACAAGAATGAGTCGCTGACCTACCAGCAGGTAATCGAGGCGCCCGGTAAAACCAAGCAGCAGCTCTATGTGGCCATGAACTACTGGGCCACGGCAACCTTCAAGGACAATCAGGCCATTACCCTGAACGACAAGGATGCTGGCTGTATCATCATCTCGTCGACCATTAAGAATATCGCCCAGCATACGGGTACGCTGAACAAGTATTCGGTTAGCATCACCCCCATTATCCGTATTGATATCAAGGAAGGTCGCATACGTGTCACCTACACTGTGCAGACCTACGACGTGCTGGCTGATATCAGTGGCGGCTGGCTCAGCCCTACCGATGATGCTAAGAAGACCTACGGCGACTCGAAGCGTAAGGCCGACGACAAGACCAACGCCAACCTCTATGACGAGCAGTGGGAGATAGCCCACCACTATCCTTTCGTGCAGAAAGACGCTCAGAAACGTACCTGTGCCAAGGCGCTGGTGATGACCCATGCCTACTCGAACGCCGTCATCGACAAGATTGAAGAAGCCGTGAAGAACGGTCTGGTGGGTAACGACGATGAAGACTGGTAAGTAGACTTCACAAAGCTAAGCAGATTATGGCAACATCCAACGAACTGAAACGCTTACAGGAGGAGAACCAGCTGTTGCGCGACGAGGTGGAGAAACTGCGCAATGAGATGATACGCCTCATCGGACGCAACCTGGACCTCTCCGAACAATTGGAGTCCAACGTTGAGTTGCGTCGCCGCGCCCGCATCGCTAAGGAACTGCTTGATGGTAACATCGAGCGTCAGCGCAATGCCGACCTGCAGGACGATGCCCAGCTTATGGCGCTCATCGAACTGCGTATGGAACAGCAGCCCGAAAACCTCACTGCCGATTTCTGTGCTGCCGATCTGGCACGTCTCATCGGCGTCAGTCAGGAGCGTCTGGCCCGTCTGTTCCGTCACCACACCATCTACCGCAGTGCCGATGCCTATATTGACAACCTGCGGGTGCTGACTGCCCTGCGCCTGTTGCGCGAGAAACCTCAGTATAACATTGCCGCCGTTGCCGAGGAGGCTGGCTTTGGCAATGTGCGTACCCTACAACGACGTATACAGGAGGTCATCGGTATGACACCAGTGGAGTATCGCGCTATGCTGACGCGCGACAAGAACTGAACCATCGCCGCCGTTTTGTCGCAAAATGGCGACGATGTCGTAATAAGAACACGATAAAGATGACGCCAGACGATGGTCAAGTGCTACCATCCGTGTATCTTTGCAACGGAATCAAAAACAGAAAACGATATGATGAAGAAATGTTTCAATTGGATGCTGACGGCTGCGCTGGTGTGCGGCCTCGGTCTGTCGTTTACCGCTTGTAGCGATGACGACGACGATAACAATGGTGCTGTCGACGAGCGTGAGCAGCAAGTGATTAATGGCCTGCCAACCAACGATGAGGTTCAGTTAGGCGCGCTGTTGCAGGCATGGGTCTCCGACTTCACCGCCACCGATGTTGTCCCCGGCATCCTCAGCAAGACCTTTGTGGCTGATGTCGGCGAGGCCGACAAGGCGAACGCCACCGTGCGCACGATAGTCGTGGGTACTCAGGAGGCTGCCGACCAGTATGCCGTCAACGCCTTGGGCACACTGGGCATCAACCCGCAGCAGCCAGTCGGCTTTACGTGGACGAACCCGAACATCGGCACCGTCTCCTATGGAACTGGCTCGGGAAACGAGCTCGGTGTCATCCGTGTCGGCGTGAAGCAGCTGCCCGGTCTCTCCACCATCCGCCTGGTGAAGGATTTTGAGGAAAATTACATAGAGCAACCCTACTATTCGAAGGGCGACATCGTGAAGTATGCGAAGGACGGCAAGTACTACATCTGTCTGAACGATCACACGAAGGACGCCTTTGCTACATGGATCAGTTTCGACTGTGGCGATGATGTCAAAAGCCTCTCTACAGGCACGTGCAACTGGATGGGTACTGGTAAGGACATTGTCTATAAGACGCAGGCCAATGCACAGTCCATCGTCTGGTGGCTCAAGTCTTTCGTCGTCAACAAAGGAATTTACGAGGGCGTTCTCGAGCATATGGGCTCGCTGCCTAAGTCTGCCATCAACCAGATTGTTCCTTCCAGCAATGATATGCGTATGGATTTGTTGAATGCGCTGAAGTTTGATAAGTCGACTATCGTTCTCGATGTGAACGCCCCCATCCTCGGTGAGACCAAGCTGCGTGCGACAGATTTTTATTCTTATAGTGATGAGACCAAGTCTAACAAGGTGACTCGCACCGTCTCACCCACCGGCTTGCTCCTTGCCGACGTGATGCGCTGGTCCATGGGCTTTACCTACGACTACTGGGTGCCCTACCTCGTGCTCATCAAGGCCTCTGAGGCAACTAGTTTCCAGACGAATGTGTTAGACAAAGTCAGCTCTCAGTTTAAGGACGAGGGACATTTCAAGTACCAGTCATACGAGTCTGTCAACATTGATGGTGTGACCTATTATACTTATGTCGTGGCCATGCACTGGACGCATGAAGAGTTTAAGGATGGTGGTACGACCTATAAGCACCTGATGAACTTCACGCAGAATCTGCGTGAGATGCAAGGCAGGGTCATCAACCTGAACTCAGATGAGGATCTCGATTGGAGACTGCACAACATCACCAGTCGTCAGATGGATGTTAAGGACAATGGCAAGGAGAACACCAAGTTCGAGACTGTCTACCGCGCTGTGGAACATATTCAGCTTATCGACGAGGACGACGAATTCTAATAAGACGTATGATACGGTCAGCCTATAGATATATGCTGATGGTCGCACTGATGTGCGGCCTCAGCATAACTGTCACTTCGTGTAAGGATGACGACGACAATGGTAATGAGTCGGAGAACATCAGCGCCGACCCCTTGGACAACGACGAGGTCCGCACGGCTTGGCGCTGGCTGTGTAGCCTGACGAGTGCCGAGACTATCGATGCCAACTGGAGCACGAAGACCTATGAGCCTACGGTGGGAGAACCGTCTGCCAACAGTGAGTTCACGCGCATCATCGTCGTCGATGACCTCGACGACGCGAAAGACCATTTCGCGAGTCTTGCCGACAAGGAACCGGGCGAGCTTGCCGGCAAGGTGACTGTCAGTGGCGGTACAGCCGGCACGATGACGTGGGAGCCGTCGAAGGCCGGTGCCGAGAACATCGCTGTCGTCGACGTCCGCTCTCGTATCATTCCCCATCTACAGCGGATTGTCTACTGTACGCCGGAGCAGACGGGACAGAACGGCCTTTTTACCAACGACATGAAGGGCACGTCCTACTACCGTTTCGGCGATGTCATTCGGGACCCCGACGGCTACTACTGGGTGTGCGTCCGTCCTTCGTTCGCACCTATCAACGGTGAGTGCAAGAGCAAGGGCGACTCCCACTGGATCAATATCTTTAATGCTAGTTATGACGGTGACGGAACGGGACTGCCTGAAACCAATATCAAGCGCAGCTGGAACAAACTGGATAAGTACGGCAAGCGAACCATCTTGCTGCCGACGGGGCTGTCCTATAGCCGTGAGCATATCTACAACCTGACGCAGCTCATCTGGGCGATCCTTAATCCAGGAAAGTACGAGACGACCTGCGCTAACTATCCCAATGCTGCCCTCGGCGGCTTCCCGTACACCTATAATGGTAAGAAATTCTTGCAGACCGTCGCCGCCTATTGGGACGAACTGGGTATCTGGCAGATGCTGTTTAACCATACCTACGAGGAGATGAAAGAGCTGGACGAGATGAATTTCTTCTATCAGGGCTACTCCTGGACGTTTGGCGAGACAGGCTACTGCTGGCTCTACACGTCGACAGGCTATCAGACTAGCTATACGGGCAAGGAGTCGAATGACAAGAAAGAGTTTAACTTCGCGCGCAACGGCTTCGATATCACCCACTTCGCCTATTCCAGCGAGGTGAAATTGCCTTGGGAGAATTTCTACGAAAAGGATAACGGTAAGAAGCGTGGCACGTGGGTGCTACGCTATAAGAAAGGCGACGAGCTGATGACCGCCGGCAAGTACGACTATTATCAACCCATCAGGTCCTCGCGTGGCTTGGTGTACGATACCTACCGCTATAACGAAAAGAAAAATATCAATGCCGGCGCTAAGATCACTCCCGAGACCGAGGTTACGTTTGTGAAGCCTGAGAAAGAGTTCCGGGTCGGGTTGGGCAGCATTATCGGCAGCGACTACGATTTCTATGCAAGTGCGGCTGATGCGTATGCTGCCGGCGTTCATCCCATCGCCATCATTGTCAGCGCTCCCAATTCCTATGGAGGGAATAACGAGGTGGAGTACGGCTCTAAATATCATTACATGGCCATGGCCCTGGCCGACGTCGGTCCTGCGGCTTGGGCTGCTGACGAGAGAAGCTTTGACCTCTGTGCGTCGTGCGAGACGGAGTACGATTTCGTGACCTTCCTCGACGGTTCCAAGTGGACGGCGGCGATGGCCTGGGGCTGTAACAACCGCGGCCATTCGCATCCCATCGCGAAGGCTTGCCGCGACTTCGTGCCAGAGGGCTCCACCTATGAGGCGCACGATGTCACCCGTTTCAGCAACTGGTTCCTGCCCAGCGCGGGTCAGTGGGTGAAGACCTTGATAAGCCCTGACCCCACGCATATCAAGTGGAACGATGATACTGGCAAGTTCGGCGAGACTATCATAGGCAGTACCTATGATTCGCTCCGTGGACTGTTCCTGGATGCCGGCGTTGTGGAGTGTACGCCCTCAGGTATCTACTGGACCTGCACCAACCGTTCCGATGATATAGGCTGCTACATCAAGCTGGAGAAAGACAAACCCATCACCTTCTCTAAAGAATACGAGGATGAGGCTGAGAAGACGAAGCAGTACAAGGCGCGTCCGTTCATCCTCTTCTGATAGGCAAATGCGACAAAAGGCGGACTTTTTCCGCCTTTTTGTCGTCTCTTGTCGTCTCTGTCGCAACGTTTACGTGAAGAAAATGCTGTTTGCTGAATGCTAAATGCTTAATTATTACTATCTTTGCAGCAGAAAAGATAGAAAACTGAAGATATGAAGACAAAGAATTTATTCCAAATGTTGCTGATGGCCGGCATGGTGTGCTGCCTCAGCCTGAGCATGACCTCATGCAGTGATGATGACGATAACGATAGCACGACGACGCCGGGAGGCGGTTCGGCGATGGATACCGACGTCACCGACGACGAGATGGTGCTGGGCTCTATCCTTGAGAACTGGTGTGACTTCGATTCCGAGAAAGACATGAAGCACGGTATCATTGACCAGACCTTCGAGCCTGTCGAGGGTGATGTGGTCAGTGATAACGACCTCATTCGCACCATCGTTGTAGGCACGCGTCAGGGAGCCGACGACTATGCTGTCAACGTTCTTGGTGGCCTGGGCATTTCCAGCAGCTCGCCGGCAGGATTCTCATGGTCGAACCCGGCTATCGGTACTATTAAGTACAACCACAGCATGGGCAACGAGCAGGGTGTCATCGAGGTGGAGATCAAGCAAATCCCGAAACTCTGGAAGCTGCGTCTCGTGGCTACGCCCGAGGTGAATGCTGGCGAGTCGCCTTACTACTCGAAGGGTGACATTGTTCTGAACACCGATGACAACAAGTACTACATCTGTGTCTCCAGCCACTCTTACGACCAGCAGTCCAAGTGGATCTCGTTCGACTGTAGCGATGCCGACCGCCAGACCCAGAAGACAAGCACGGCTAAGTGGATTAGCACGGGCAGTGACCTGTACTACTCTGGTCAGCAGGCCAACTACTCGAGTCTTGTCACCTGGCTCAGCGAATTCATTCTCAGCGATACCGGCTACGATGGTGTCATCAATGCTTTTAAGAATGCCGGTCTCAATGCCGAGGCTATCGTCAATCAGGTGGTGCCCTCCAGCCAGGAGCTGCGTACAAACCTTATCAAGGGCATTACCATGGACTCGCAGACGGCCGTCCTTGAGGCTTGGGAACGTGTTGGCGCCAATGATAAGGAACCGCGCATCACCCGTTTCGGCTATGAGGTGTTAGAGTCGAAAGTCAACAAATGGGAGACACGCATTTATAAGCCCACAGGTCTGCTGCTGGCTTATATGATGCGATGGAACATGTCGTTCAACTACTGGCAGCCGTACGTCATACTGGTGAAGAACAATGACTTCAATGGCTTCTCGATGCTGGCCAATAGCGTGAAGTCGCAGACGACGCTTTCCTCCAGCCACTTCTCTTGGAAGGAACTTACTTCGCAGGCTCTTGGTCTCTCAAGCTCCATTCTGCTCAACAGCAGTCTCAATGGCAGCTATCGTGTCTGCGTGGCAGCCGTCCACTGGACTCACAATGAGTTTGAACTGCAAGTTGGCAGTCGGAAACTCGCCATCTACGGTCTGCTCGACTTTACCAAGGGCAATGACACCAACTTGAACAAGTTCGACTGGATGGGTCATAACATCACGAGTCACGAGATTTCGTACAAGGACAGGGGCAAGAATTCCAAGTTCCGCTCTATCCGCGTGAAGGAACATCCGGAGGACAAGATTTAATTGAAGAATTGAAAAATTGAAGTATATGACAAAGAAGAATTTTTGGCTGATGGCAGCCATGGTGCTGAGCCTCAGTCTGTCGTTTACCGCTTGTAGCGATGATGACGATGACAACAATGGTCAGGAGCAGCGTTCAGATGTAGATCCGTTAGATAACGAAGATTCGCAGACAGCCTTCCGCTGGCTGTGCGCCCTGGCTAATGTTGACGGCCTCGACGCCAACTGGAAGTCGAAGACCTATGAGCCCACCGTCGGTGTGGCCTCTGAGAACAATCAGTACACACGTATCGTGGTGGTGGAGACCCTCGACGAGGCGAAGGTTGACTTCGCCAGCTTCGCCGACAAGAAGGTGGAAGAGCTTGGCAGCAAGGTGACCATCAGCGGTGGCGCTGCCGGCACGATGACCTGGGAGCCGTCGAAGGCCGGTGCCTCGAACCTCGCTGTGGTCGACGTGAAGTCGAACATTCTGCCCCACCTGCAGAAGCTCGTCTACTGCACGCAGGATCAGGTAGGTCAGAACGGCATCTTCGGCAACGACATGAAGGGTACGCCGTACTACCGCTTCGGCGACGTCATTCAGGATCCTGACGGTTACTACTGGGTGTGCGTACGTCCCTGCTTCG
>JAEEGL014081279.1_pt1 | contig 15381 bp, 7 predicted proteins | sample 9134231 | NCBI WGS metagenome assembly JAEEGL01 (sample SAMN16246548, study PRJNA631951) | gut metagenome | biome: gut microbiome; feature: rumen; material: fiber-attached | host: Bos | place: Iran: Karaj | collected 2018-10 | reverse complement strand
GTCCCTGATACATGTGATGGAACTAAATTTTCAGGTTCCCCCGAATGTAACAACTGCAAACATGATGTCGGTTCCTGTGAAGTGCTCAAAGAAGTTACCAGCTGTAGAGTATCCAAGCTTGCGCTTAATGATGCACATACCCAGATTCAGCTTAATGCTACTGTCAAATTCAGCGGCCCTGAATATCCGGAGGTATATTTATATTGCACATCCATAGATATGGGAGCTAATGAAGCCGTGACAATAAACAACCCACTGGAAGAGGTGATAGTAGACAAATATGCTAAGGATGACATATGTTCAAATGCGCACGGACTGACTGTAGATTATAGTTATCCCACATCCAAGAATGATATTGAAGCCGATAGTGTATGCTTTATATATATACCGCTGCCAACAAAGGAAGAAGGCGTATTCTGTAAAGATGATAAAATCATTCGTATAGATGAGGCCGGTTCGGTAGCAGATATTTACTCACTGAAATTGGATATTTAATACATGATTCAATAATTGATAACCAGCGGCGCGGCGTATTGACCGCACGTCAATAGCCGCGCCCGCAATGCGTATTGGCCAAAAGGCCAATAGCATGCGCCGGAATCAAAAAAAACGCAGCCCCAAAGGACTGCGTTTTTATTTCCAATAAAGGATATCCTATCCCTTGACCGTGCTGCTCATTGAGAAGATTGGCAGATACATACCGATCAGCATACCACCGACGATAACCGCCAGGAAGCACATGATGAGTGGTTCCAGCAAGGCCATCATACCGGCGATGGCGCTGTCGACTTCTTCATCGTAGAAATCAGCAATTTTGCCGAGCATCGTATCGAGGGCACCCGTTTCTTCACCGACGCGAATCATCTGAACAACCATGTTGGGGAAAACCCCGGTGACAGAAAGCGGATCGGCGAGCGTTGAACCTTCGGAAAGTCTCGCCTTTGCAAAGAGAATGGCTTCGGAGACGGCAATATTCGAAATGGAATCGCTGACAATTCCAAGAGCATCCATGAGAGGAACGCCGGACGAAATCATGGTACCCAGGGTACGTGTAAATGTCGAAACTGCGGATTTTCGAATGACATTGCCGACACCCGGCATCTGAAGAGCCACTGTATCCACGGCTTTCTTGATGGGACGCTGTTTGAGCGCCAGAATGATCAACGTCGGCACCGCGACGCAGGTAAGTAAAATATAGACGATGTTGCTGCTGACCCAGTTGGATGCATCGACGAGGAACTGCGTCAATCCGGGAAGCTCACCGCCCATGGCACTGAACATATCCTGGAATGTCGGAATGACTTTCCACAACATGAAGATGGCAATGGCGATCGATACGACGAGCGTACCCAAAGGATAAGTCAAAGCTCCTTTAATTTTGCGCTTGAGAGCGTCTGCTTTTTCGAGCTGTGTACACAGACGCGTCAGAATGGTATCGAGGACGCCGCCGATTTCGCCTGCCGTGACCAGCGAGCAGTACAGCGGAGAAAACACCAGGGGATGTTTTCTGAGCGCGTCACCGAAAGTCATACCCGTTTCGACATCTGCCTTGACTGCCAACTGGACTTTTTTGAAGTGGTAGTTGGGTTCCTGAGACGAAAGCAAATCCAGAGCCTGAACAATAGGCAGACCTGCGTCGATCATCGTCGAAAGCTGTCGAGAAAAAATGACGAGTTCACGGCTGCTGACACCGCTCGTACCAGGAATTTTGAACGGCGGAATACCTTCGGGTTTGGGTTTGATGGAAATGACCTCAAGTCCGTTTGCCTGCAACCGCTGTCCGACGGCATCTGCTGTCGGTGCATCCATTTCGCCCCTTCGTGTTACACCGGTAGCAATGAGCTTCGCTTTATATAAATAGGTTGGCATCTGTAACTCCTGATATATCAGACTGTATTCGGCCAAAAACGCCCGAAAACATTCCTTTAGCCTACCAAAGTCATATATTCGGGCAAATAATCAACGTTAGCGGTTAGGAATTCGTAGTAAGTCGCTGGTTTGGAAATGCGCCCACCAGGCGCGTTCGCAACGACCGGATGGCGTATGAATTAACTCGCCCAACAACCAATCCCTGACCTCTAGCCACGAACCACCAGGACTAAAGTCCCATCAGCTTTTTGAGTTCGAGCGTATCACTTGAGTGCGACAAAGCCTCATCCGCAGTAATCATCCGATTCAGATAGAGATCGGCAAGCGCCTGATTCATCGTCTGCATACCACTCTTGGTTCGGTTGAGCTGGAGAGTGGAATAAATCATGTGAACCTTGTCTTCACGAATGAGATTGCGAATACCGGCATTGGCGACGAGTATTTCGAGTGCGATGACGCGCCCGCGACCGGTCGACCTTTGAAGGAGCTGCTGACAGACGACGCCCTCGAGAACGAACGAAAGCTGCGTACGAACCTGATCCTGCTGTTCGGCAGGAAATACGTCGATGATTCGGTTAACAGTCTGGGACGTGCTGTTGGTATGGAGTGTGGAAAGCACAAGGTGACCGGTTTCGGCAAGAATGAGCGCAGTTTCGATCGATTCACGATCGCGCAGCTCGCCCAGCAGAACGACATCGGGATCCTGGCGCAGCAAATAGCGCACGGCCGTATGATAACTCTCCGTATCCGTTCCGACTTCCCTCTGATTGACGAGAGCCTGACGATTCTGGTGAATATACTCAATGGGATCTTCGATCGTAATAATATGTTTTTTATAGGAACGATTGATATGATCGATAATCGTCGCCAGTGTCGTCGTTTTGCCCGAACCTGTCGGTCCCGTAATCAGGACGAGCCCTCTGGGAAGTTCAGCCATTTCCTTGATGATCGGCGGCAGGCAGAGTTCCTCGAAAGAACGTATCTTGGTTGGAATATAACGGAATGCCCCCGAAACTGCGCCGCGCTGCATAAAGATATTGCCGCGAAAACGTGCGAAATCCTCGATACCGAACGAAAAGTCCAGCTCATTTTCTTTTTCAAAGCGTTCAATCTGTTCATCCGACAGCAGACTCATACACAAAGCTCTCGTTTGTGCGGGCTGAAGCGGTTCGGATTTCAGGGGAAGCAATTCACCGTCAATTCTGAGTTCAGGGGGAGAATTTGTCGAAATATGCAAGTCGCTCGCACCCTGTTTTACCATCAGCGTCAAAAGCTGATTCATCGTCTTTCGAATCTGGTCCATACCTTCTTCCTTATTAATAGTGAAGCTATCCTCTGTACAGAAAACGCCAAAACACGTATCCGTTCAATGTTCAGCGAATATATCCGATAAAGGGGGACAGACCCAAAATCTCTCCCCTTTTCATGCTTATAACACGGATAATCAAAAGATATTAGCAGTTCTTATTATATACACAAAAAAGGCGCGCCAAAGCGCGTCTTTCCGCATACTGCCGTTATCATGCCTCTCCCAGCGGTGTCGACATATACTTGTCGACGCCATCAGGAAGGAATGTCACGATCTTCATCCCCGGCTGGATCTGCCCGCGCCGGGCGAGTTCCAGAACTGCAGCAATATTTGCCCCGCCGGATATTCCGCAGGAAATGGCATCCTGGCTGATGAGTTCTTTTGCCTGAATCATTGCTTCACGCGTCTCGACCCCGATGACATCGTGAATCAAACTCAAATCCAGAATGCTGGGAACGAAATTGGCTCCGATTCCCTGAATGCCATGGGATCCCGGCACGATGGGGTCACCTCGCAATTTTTGAGCAATGATCGGCGAGGTCGATGGTTCGACAGCGACAGCACGGACATTCGGATTTTGTTCCTTGAGGAATTTCGAGGTTCCCGTCAAAGTCCCGCCGGTTCCGACGCCCGCGACGACATAATCAATATCCGTTCCCAGCTGCTGCGCAATTTCGGGTCCGGTCGTTTCATAGTGCGCGAGTACATTGGCGGGATTATCGAACTGCATCGGCATGAAGTAGTGTCCGGAATTGAGATCGACGATCCGCTTTGCACCGGCGATGGCTCCCTTCATGCCATCAGCCCCCGGGGTGAGCAAAAACTTGGCATGATAAATCGACATCATACTGCGGCGTTCCTTGCTCATGGAATCCGGCATCACGAGTACGACGGGAATTTTCAGGGCTGCGCCGACGGCCGCAAGCCCGATACCGGTATTGCCGCTCGTCGGTTCAATGATCGTGACCCGCGTCGATCCTGGTACCAAAATGCCTTTGTCGATGGCATCCCTGATCATATACCAGGCCACGCGATCCTTAACGGAACCGGAGGGATTGCACCGTTCCTGCTTGACATAGACATCCGCACCGACGATCGCCGAAATGCGTTCCAGTCTCGTCAGCGGAGTTCTGCCAAGACAGGCAATGTAGCTGATTTTATCCATCCCGGTGTTCCATCATTTTGAGGTGCGATTGACATGAAAGATGCCGACAGTCTCGGTATCCAGCCTGTCGCGCGCAATAATCACGAGGGAATTGTCACCTACTTTAAGCGGCATATCCACAGCGATCCTCTTGTCGCGTCCCGTTATCAGACCATAATCGAGCTTTTCGACCTTGAGCTGCAGTCCATCGTGTGTCCAGACGTATGCTTCATAGTCGCGCAAAGCTTCATTGTCGCTCAAATCCGCCATCATAGTGACCGAAGACGCCGTCTCGCTGTGTGAACGTTCGTCGAATTTCACCACGGGACCTTCGTAACTGAAGACGGCATCCATGGAGGACGATGCGGCTTTATCGGATCCATCTTTTGCGGGTTGCTGCGCGACGGGAGCCGCCAGGTCTTTTCGGGCGACAAAGGCGCAGGGATTCAAATCCCCTTCGTGCCAGCACACACCGGCGAATTCGTTATTCAGCGGATGAACATCCACATTCAGATCTTCACGGGGACTGGCGATGGCAATTCCCGACTGAAGCCGGGACATCAACCGCGCGCCTTTGATAATGCTGTTCGACGAAATCTGAGCATTTGCTTTTGATTCAAACGGTGTCTTTTCGACAGGAATGATCACTGGCTGCACCAGATTCGCATCGTAGGCTTCATCGGCAATCGTCAGATTCAAAAAGACTTCATCCGGATTGAATGGCCTGTCGCGTTTGATGCGCTTGCTGGGTGGTTTTTGGGGCCGTTCCTTGCTGACATCGAATTTGAGCACGACCAGTTTTGAGTCGCCCGGAGCCAGCTTTTCGATACTTGCCTTGCCCTGCTGGAGCAGCACACCGCTGCCCGATTCGTTGGCAATGTTGATATTGACTTTCTCGGACAATGCATCACCGACATTTTTTACCCACAAATACATGTCGACGGATTCGCCTCTGCTCAGGCGGCCATCGCTGTTTCCGCGCCCGATATCATCGATCCAGTAGGTGTAGGCAAATCGCGGGCGCTCACGCTGAACGATGGTAGCCATAAACTGTCCGGTCTGTTCGAGCGGCTTGTTGGCAAGACGCGCATCATCACCCTGGAAAAACTTCACATCGACGAGATCATCGCGCGACGCCATGGATTTGGGAATCTTGATCTTCAGAGGCCATTCGCGCTGTTCCCCGGGCCGAATGCGTCCGAACGCAAACTCACGTTCATCGAATGCACCGTTGTTTGACGTTATGTAAGCCGTAAACTGCGACAAATTGCCGGATTCACAGTCATTTTTGACCCACATGATGAGATTCTTCTCTTCACCATCGGCCAAAAACTCAAGCCGTTCCCCCGGATGGATGCTCGCATCCCCGAGTTTCATTCCCCAGCTGAACTGCGTACATGCGGGCCCTTTATCGACATCCCAGTTGATCTTCAGCTGTTCGAGGGCCTTGCGCAGCTGCGCCTTGTAATCCACGCTGTACTGTTCGAAGAAGCTGCCGGAATTGCGGATGATTTCACTTGCCTTGTCTGATTTGGCCTGCTGAATCAAACCGATCGCAAAGTCTATTTCATTGTCGGCCGTGTAATCCTCTGTCGATTTGAGATCGTAAGTCGTCAGCCCAAGTTCCTTTGCCCGCTGTTCATCCTCTTTGGATGGGACGTACAGATAGCGCAGCGAAGCTGCTGACTGGCGTTCCCTGGTCTTATTGCTGTGCAGCGACTGTTCGAGAGAATTTTCGCGCCGGATGTTCTGATTTTCAACCAGGCTGATGCCATCCGTTTCGCCGACGTACGACGGTACCAGACGAATATCGGGAACGATGCCGACGCCCTGTATCGAGATATCCCCGGGCGTCAGATACTGCGCAGAAGTGATTTTAATCGCGCTGCCATCGGGATTATCCTTGAGAATCTGAACACTGCCCTTGCCGAAACTCCGCTCACCGACGATCACCGCGCGTTCGTGGAACTGCAGTGCTCCCGAGACGATTTCGGAGGCAGATGCACTGCCTTCGTTGATCAGAACAACGATGGGATACCCCCGTTCCGGTCCGGTTTGTTTGGCTTTCGTCGATAATCTGTCGGCTTTGGTGGAACCTTCTACACTGACAATCGTATCGTCTTTTTCGAGGAAAAGTTCTGCGATTTGAACAGACTGCTCGAGCAAACCACCGGAATTGTTGCGCAAATCGAGCACAAGCCCCTTCATCTTCGGCATATCCTTATGAAGCTGGGCGAGGTGGGTTTTGACTTCCTGGGCCGTCGTCTGATCAAAGGATTTGAGTTTGATGTAGCCGATATCTTCTTTTTTGAGTGCATGCGATGTCACGCTCTTGATCTGAATCTGTTCGCGCGTAATCACAAATGGTCTTGCCTCTGTCCAGCCGCGCCGTTTGATGTAGAGCGTTACTTTGGTACCGACCTCTCCGCGCATTCTGTCCACTGCATCCTGAAGCGGCATGTTCTCGGTCGATTCGTCATCGATGCGCACGACCATATCGCCGGCCTTAATACCTGCGCGCCACGCCGGTGTCCCCTCCATCGGCGAAATGACCGTCAGATTGTCATCCCGAACGCCGACGACGAATCCACATCCGCCAAACCCGCCGTTCCCCGTCATTACATCTTCAAAAAGATACGGCGGAAGCAGGTTGGTATGGGGATCCAGAGTACCAAACATCCCGTTAATCATCGCATATTCAAGTTCAGCAGGATCCTTGGGATCACTCAGATGTGCAAAAACAAAATTATAGACATCCTCGCACATCCGATACGCATCCAGCTGCGAAATCACGCTGCCGACATTGTAATGCTTCGCATCCAGACCAACGCGAAGCGTCAGACTCGTCGGATTGTCGTCGATTCTGCGATCGAACTGAGCAACGACCTCAGGCACCATATTCTGAATCGCGTCGATTCCGTGAATTGTCATACGACGCCAGTTGATTCGCTCCGGCTCAACATAGCGCGCATTGAGCAGAGCAAGCGAAAACTGGGTCAAAAGAAGCGTCCTGGCCGGTCTGGCAAAAACCGTTCCTTCATCGCCGTTCCCGGCTATCGGCGCACTCTCACTGCCGGCGGACTGCTGCTCGACGAGTCCCTGCGTCGGTTTATCGGCAGTTTTCACCCCACATCCCGCCAAAAGGGATGCCGCAAGCAAAACAATAATATGAGTTGGATGAATTATTCGAAGGTTCATCATGAATCCTTAATCAATTGAATTCCGGAAACACTCGATCCGGATACGCTGCTCAAGATTATCATAAAGATATGGAGAACTCTCAGCTTTTATGCAGAACGCACAAAAAAAATTGCTTATTTCCAATTTTGTTCGGATGAAATGCTTCGGCTATTCGGGGCAATGACATTGCCCCGAATACGCCTCGCTGCCGTGCTATTTCCCGATGGTCAATACGCACGGCTTATTTCTGCATTCATCCCATCATCATCGGTAGAATTACGAATTAACCCAATAATAATCTGTACAGACGTGTCGCGACACATCTCTAGCCACAATTCTTTGCGCATTGCGCATTACGCATTACCCATTACGAATTATTCACTATTCACTAAGCATTAAGCATTAAGCATTAAGCATTAAGCATTATGCATTATGCATTATGCATTATGCATTACGAATTCCCAATAACTCCCAACTCCCAACTCCCAACTCTACTCACGTTATTCTTTTATTTTCTGTCGTTCTATAATAAATTGCGATCATTACGCGCTTGAGTGTTTTCAAACGAACCTCAGAGTTTTTGTATTCGGGTATTTTTGCCCCCTTTCCAAGGAGAAGCCATGACAGACATTGCCGCACAGTCCCTCGTAATTGCCAAACAATGGGCATCCGAACCATTTGATGCGGATACGCGCAAAGAAGTTCAGGCCCTGATTGACGCCAACGACATCGAATCGATCAAGAACCGTTTTGGTGCCAGCATGCAGTTCGGGACAGCCGGTCTGCGCGGCGTAATGGGGGCAGGCCGAACGATGATGAATGTGTACATGATTGCCAAAGCCACGAAGGCCCTGGCGCAGTGTCTCATCGAAGAATATGGTGATGAAGCGGTCAAACGCGGCGTCGTCGTTGGCTACGACTGCCGCCACAATTCGGAAAAATTCGCGCTCATGACCGCCGGCGTTCTCGCCGCCAACGGCATCAAAGTTTATCTTTATGACCGTCTGACCCCGACGAATCTCGTTCCGTTTGCCATCCGCGTTAAAAAAGCATTCGCCGGCGTCATGATCACGAGCTCCCACAACCCCAAAGTCTATAACGGCTACAAGGTTTTCTGGTCCAATGGTGCCCAGATCATCAGCCCCGTCGATGCACAGGTGGCTTCCCGCATGGACAAGCTCGGTGACATCGGCAATGACAGCATTTCCATCGAAGACGGTGTGGCCAAAGGCCTCATCGAAATGATGAGCACCGAAACGATCGACGCCTATACGGATTGGGTCGTCAAAAGCGCAGTCCATACGGGCGCCAATGATGTCGATATTATTTATACCCCCCTTGGGGGAACCGGCTGGGCCTGCGCAAAAGCATCGTTCGACAAGGCCGGATTCAAAAAAGTCCGCGTCGTCGAAGAAGAAAAGACGCCCTCCGGTGATTTTGCCGGCCTGGATGCTCCCAATCCAGAACGCCCGGATACCTGGCCGCGCGCGCTCAAAATGGCCAAAGAAGTCAACGCCGAAATCGTACTCGCAAACGACGGCGATGCCGATCGTCTCGGCGTTGCCATCCCCGTGGGCGGCGAATACAAAGTCCTCGGCGGAAACCAGATCGGCGCGCTCATGCTCAATTACATCATCGAGCATCTTCCTGCCGAAAAGCGCAACAAAGACAGCTTTGCCATCTGTTCGGTCGTTTCGAGTCCGCTGACGCGCGCGATTTGTGAAAATGCCGGCGTCGACTTCCAGGAAACCCTGACCGGATTCAAATGGATGGGCAACGTCGCCGATGAACGCGTCAAACGCGGGCAGAACTTCCTCTTTGCCTACGAAGAAGCCTTCGGCTTTACCTACAGCGATGCCCGCGACAAAGACGGCATTATCTCCGTTCTGCTCCTCGCGGAACTTGCTGCAGACTGCAAGGCCAGAGGCAAACGCGTCATCGATGTCCTCGACGAAATCTATATCAAAAACGGCATTCACTGCGAAGATGCCGCCGAACGCTTCTATGAAGGGCTTTCGGGCAAGGAAACCATGGCCAACGTACTCGCGAATCTGCGCAACAATCCGCCGCATGCCATCGCCGGCATCGACGTTGCCCGCGTCCGCGATCTGCTTGGTTCCAAGACCACCGATCTGAAATCCGGCGAAGTCACACCGGTCATTCATCTCCCCAAACAGGACATGCTGACCTTCTATCTGGCCGACAACAGCTGGATTTCGCTGCGTCCGTCGGGAACAGAACCCAAGCTCAAGGCATATCTCGGCGTCATCGGCCATGCCTCCAAAGAGGAATATCCCGCCATCCGTGCAGCCCTCGAAACCAAACTCGCCAGAATCAAAGCTGCCGTCAAGGAAATGCTCTAATCACACATCGTTCAACCGTGCGTTCGGGACGATTGCCGTTTTTTGAATTCGCGTCCCGACACACCGGGCTGCATTGCGTATTGGCGCACAGCCAATAGCAATGCTGGGGAGCCGCATTCGGAAAGCCGCCTTGCGGCGCACCGAAAAGGCGACCCCAAATCCCGTTGGGCCGACGTCATGCACCGCAGGGCGGCGGCCGACAATGCGCATTGGCCGCACCAAAAGCATTGTCCAATATTATCAATTCAATACGACAAACCGGGACACCCTTTTATGTAGAAAAGTAACCGTTTTTTTTATATAATATTAGCTAGGTATGTGATGATGAAATTTAACCAAAGGATCCGTTATGACTACCAAATCAGCAAGAAAAGCTATAGCGAGCAAAGCGGCCAAAAAAGCGACCAAAACCAAAAAGCGAACGCCGCAAACACAGGCGCCGCAGCCTAAGGTTCCAACCAATGTTTCGACCAAAAGCGGTGTCGTATTTACCGAAAAAGGCAAACTCAATGTCCGCAAGGGACCGGGAACCAATTACGGCATCATCGGGCGTCTGAACCGCGGCGACAGCGTCTCGATCGCAGAAACCAAGGATGGATGGCATAAAATCCTGTACGGAACCTCGTTTGCGTATGTCATGGCCAAATTCGTCAAAATGGACGGCGAAGCCCAACCCATAGCAACGACGCAGACGAGCACCGAAACCACCGATTCCGGCAGCTCGACGACCGAAAGCACGACGCCAGCCACGGGGTCGAGCAACATTTCGACGCAGGCAGATCCCATCGGAACTGCAACCATCAAGGCCAATGCAGTCAACGTCCGGCAGGGACCCGGAACCAATTACGAACGCATCGGCGGGCTCACTCAGGGCAAATCCGTCGAAGTGTACGAGGGCACCAAAGACGGCTGGATTAAGATTAAGTACGGCGCCAATGAAGGCTGGATACTGCAGTCGCAGACCGACTTTGTCATGCCGCCGAATCCCGATGAAGGGACGCTGGCCGGCTTCATCCGAGACAATTATCCAAACGGCGTCAACATCTGCTTCGCATACAACGGCGAGAGCCCGGGCGAATTCCGAAGCCAGGCCAATAGTTTTTCAAAGACTTACAATTGCTTCAAGATGGATGGCACGCTTACCAAGCAGGCCTACTTCAGAATCACCAAATATTCTGAACTCAAATCCAATCTTCTCGAAACCTCCAAAGGCGTCGAACAATGCCTCAAGGATACCCCGCGTCCTGGCCATGATGACAGCAAATGCAAGCTGTTCAAGAACCTGAGCATCATGTGTCACGGTTACGAAACCGGACTGAATCTGGGCGCGAAGGGCTACCACTTCAACATGAGCAAAATCGACGACTTTGCATCTTCCTGCCGAAGCAAACTGGCCAGCGACGTCCACGTCCAGCTCTATGCATGCAGTACGGCACTGAACAAGGATTCCAAGGCCAACTGGTACGAACGACGAGGTACAAACGGCAAGAGCGGCGCAGATATTCTGGAACAGGATCCCTTCTGCACCATGAACAGAGGCGTTGGATCCTTTGCCCAAAAACTCTGTGCCGGACTCGGCGGCGAAGCCACAGTCTATGGTCATACCACGGCTGGCCACATCTGCGGAAACTACGCAGCACGCTGCTATGGCAAGGAAGCCGGAAATGATCCGAACGGCAAACACATGTTCGATGTCTATTTCCCGAAAGAATTCGTCTCCCAGCAAGCACAGCGCCTGGGAATTTCGGAGGACAAGGCCAGAACATCCATGTACGGTCACTACACGAAGAATTATCGCGGTGATGTTGATGGCCGCGATACCTTTATCGATCCGGAAGGCGCCGGACAAAGACTGCGCAACGGATGGCTCGCCGAAAATCCATAAGCTTCTTTCCGGGGGCCGGCTATCGGCCTCCGGCTCGATACGCCAGCCTTTAAAGCCGCTATTGCCTTGCAATACGCGGCTTTTTTTATGTTCTGTGCTGCGAAAGCCGCATCCGGAATGATGCGATCAAATAAAAAAGCCCTGCCGCAAAGTGGCAGGGCTCAGCATCATCCAGGTCAGGCCGGAATCAGAAAGTCATCTGGAATGTTGCACCACCGAGCGTCGGCGCAACATAATAGGAAATTTCACTCTCGGCCTGATTCAGTTTGTGGAGCTTGTGACCAGCAATACCTATGGTGACGATGCCGATGACGGCAGATGCGGCACCCATGGCTCCAAAGACAATACGGGCTTCCTTCTTAAATGTATGATTGCCCTTGCCCCATCTGTCTCCTTTTTCCTCTACGACAAGCGCGGGAACACCCATCGCAGCACCGACGCCCACCATGAGTGCACCGCCGATAATGCCGCCAATATAGGTATCGCGATCGCGTTCCGGACAATCCGAGACAATTTTGGAACTATAGGCTTTCGCAGTCAATGGCCCGGGAATCAGCGGAGCCGGTGCAGGTCTGCCATGATAATCCTCCGTAAAGGTAAGATCTTCTGCAAGTTCCGGTTCGCCCGGTTCTTCCAAATCGATGTCGCCATCATCCTTCAGCTCCGGAGCAGGAAGGGCTGCCTGTTCTTCCTGAACGGCAGCGGGTGCTGCGGCAGGTGCGGCAGCAGCTTCAGCGGGTGCTGCGGCAGGTGCGGCAGCTTCAGCGGGTGCTGCGGCAGGTGCTGCAGCGGCTTCTGCAGGTGCTGCGGCTTCTGCAGGTGCTGCGGCAGGTGCTGCGGCTTCAGCAGGAGCAGTTTCCGTCGTTTTTGCAGATTCAATCGCATTCACATTTATGTCATCCAGAAACTCTGCATGTGCAATTCCCGGTTGAATGGCAAAATTCATCAATGAAAACAACGCAGCAAAAATTATCAGAATAAAGGGCTTCATCTTTGAAGTCTGTGACGTAACCATGCGCAATTCCTTCTGGATCAATCCATAAAAGAGCCACCCAAAGGTCGCTCAAAATCTCCTGTAACACGGAAATCAATCTCCATGCAATCACACAAACACATTCCTTCTACCACAGACCACAAACAAGTTAAAGCAGAGACACCAGTACTGCTGCATTTACTTTCGATCTGAAGCTGGCGGTTCGCATCGCCAGGGCGTGTCTGGGGGTTTCTGCGCTTACCAAATAATGAGCTGTACAGACGTTCCGTGGAACGTCACTATTCACTATTCACTATTCACTATTCACTATTCACTAACCACTATTCACAATCAACAAATCATTCGAAGCTCATCCGAATAAACCGCCATCATCTCTTCGAGATCATATTCAGCCAGAACACTCCGAATTGCTTCTGTCTGAGAATGCGAAAGAATCATCACAAATGTGTACCAATGCTTTCCCTGCCAATCACAAAGCGGCTTCAGACGGTTATAGTACAGGGAATCCTCTTCCAGTTTTTCTGCACATCTCATAGGACTCAAACAAACCAAAAAAGCATTCCCCGAACATTGCCGATATATTTCCTGCCCCCAATACCGAAACCATTCCTCCCGTGAATCATGCGTCAGATCTCTGTCCACATAAATATTTATATTCAGAATATCATTCACCAACGACATCATGGAATGCATAAAATAATAGTATTCATCGAACTCATCCTCATCCTGAACGACGCAGATACCATCATACACAGGTATGAGATTTCTGAATGTATATGGGTCGTACCGAAATGGTATGTTCTCGCCGATTTCCAGTTCCTTGCTCATGACCTGATGAAATGCTTCCCGAAACAGTCGGTACGAACTGCTGTCCTCATCAACTTTTTTACCTTTTCCAAACGGATATGGCATATACGGATCGCACATTTCCAGAACGCGTTCATCCATCTTCCGGCGCATAAAACCATTTCCCCCAATCGCAAACAGCGTCTTGGATATCGCAATCGGCAGCGCCAGCTTTGCAAAAGAAACCGTCAGATCTGATGTCTTCATCAAAAAATCGAACATAAATGCAAGAACATTGAGCCTTTCTACAATGCTCTCCTCATGCGACTTTGCCAAAACAATCATCGCAATCTGCATGCAGCACTTAAAAACCCTCATCTGGAATTCGTAGCGCATATCATTCAATGCCGTCCGTTCCCAGACTTCATTGAGAACAGAATTCGCAATCAGCTGCCCAATGCGCCTGATATGCGACAAATTCCCCTGCTTCAGAAATGTAAACAGCAGATCCGGATCTTCCTCCATCACAGGAACAAGAACCCGCTTCAATACATCCCCACGAAATTCAAAACGCTCCCAGTTGTCATCCAGCAAAGCATGCCTGAACGCATTGCTTTCCACAACCGGATAATCATGTCCATCTATCCTCACGGATTCCGGCCATTCGATCTCACTGAGCGCAAAACAGGCTTCGAACGTCCCTCTGGGAACTTTTCGAAGCTGCCGGGGCAAATGTATTCTTTCAAGCAGATGGCAATCCTTAAAACAATTTATTCCGATATTTGTACAATTATCGGGAAGCACTATCTCCTTTAATACAGAACACCCCTCAAATACATTGTCGCCAATGTCTCTCAGGCCTTCCTCAAAAATGACTTTCTGCAGTCCTGAACAACCCTCAAATGCCCCTTTTTCAATACATTCAACCTTTTTTTTAAATCGTATTTCCCTCAGATTCTCCAATCCCGAAAATACATACGCACAGATCCTGCGCATCTCACCTTCCACAACGATCTGCTCAACATCCGTCCCCTGATTAAACGCATTCTCGGCAATTTTATGAATACTCTCCCCCAAAACGACAGATTTATGCCCCGGATCGAGACCGACCAGTTCATCCCCTTCGATATATAATCCTTCACATACGATCTGGGTATGCCGAACCTCCTTTTCATGCTCCTGTTCGTACTGATACGCACGCGCCGGGGACAAATTCCCCCACTGACGATTATCCCGCTCTTTAATCAAATCATTCTGCAAAACGCCCGGCAGCACATATCCACGCCTTTTTTCACTATAAACCAGAATCTGACAGAGCTCGCTGATCGTTCGGCGCGACAGCGGACAGTCCTCAATCGCAAAGTCCGGCACAGACTGAATTCCCTTGGGCCACTGAATCGTCTTCAATGCTTTGCACCCCGCAAATACCCCTCGCCTCAACGCAATCAATGGTGCTTCCGGTGCAAAAAATACCGCATTGAGCGAGGTACATCCCTTAAATACATGGGACTCTATGATCCGCACTCTCGAATCGACAAAAAACTCCTCCAAAGACACACAATCCCGGAATGCCTCAAAATCGATCTCACATACCGAATCATGCGTCTTTACCTGCCTCAGTGCAGAACACCCCGCAAATGCACATGCCCCAATCTTCCGGACGCTGTCCGGTAACACGACAGACTGCAAAATCCTGTTATTTTCAAACACATGCGGCGCAATCCTGACCACACCGCTCACGATGACGACATGCGTTTTCTTCCCGCTATAAGCAACCAGCTCATTTCTGACAATACGCTGATCAGGATCGGACAGAATCTCCTCATCCCCCCCGAATTCCGACCGCTCATC
>JAEEGL012269071.1_pt1 | contig 15381 bp, 13 predicted proteins | sample 9134231 | NCBI WGS metagenome assembly JAEEGL01 (sample SAMN16246548, study PRJNA631951) | gut metagenome | biome: gut microbiome; feature: rumen; material: fiber-attached | host: Bos | place: Iran: Karaj | collected 2018-10 | reverse complement strand
TACGAGCAGGAGCCGGCATCTTACCGGACTTCAAGGTGTTGGCCAAGTCCTTTGCCTCTTCTACGGTAAAGTTACCGGTGATCTGGCTATTACCGCCTGCGATCTCGGTCTGTACCGTCGGGAAGGAATATACGAATCCGTCGAGCACGATAGCTACGGACTTACCGATATTATCTTTGGTCAGACGCTGCCAGGTCTTAGCACCTTCCGCGTTCATCGACATCGATACGTTAGCATAAGCGCTGAACTGCGAGAAGTCCGCACGTGCGTCGGTGATCACGTCGCCCTCAAGGGACGCGCGGCCGTCACGCTGCGCTTTAAGCGCTACGAGTTGATAGTATGCGTTTGCCTCATCGATAGCCTTAACGGTCCAGTAGAAACGTGCGTCACGCGGCAGAACAGCCTTGGCGATCTGCGAGTTGAGCATCGCGTTTACCTTCGCGGTATCTACGTAATGTACGGTACCAACCACCGGACCGCGATAAGCCTGACCGGCCTGGTTAACAGACGGGTTGAGGATAGCGAACAACGGGTTGTTCTTCTTGTACTCAGCGAGTTGAGCAGCCTGATCTGCCTCAGCAGCCAGGGAGTCCGAACCGAGATTGTCTACGAGGTCTGCGAGTTCGTCACCCTCAGCCTTCGGAGCCTCTTCAGCCTTTACTTCTTCGGCTTTCGGAGCTTCCTCAGCCTCAGCTTGAGCGCCGGCTGCAAACTCACGGTTGATCTGCGCTAACATCGGCAGGAGTTCAGAAGCCTCATAGGTCTCCCAGAACTCGAGGTTAGCCGAACCCTGGAGGAGTTTACGAACACGCTCCGGCTCTTTGATACCCGGCAACTCAATCAGGATACGACCCGGTTGAGCAAGTTTCTGGATGTTCGGTTGAACGACACCGAAGCGGTCGATACGGGTACGGAGCACGTTGAACGAGTTCTGGATAGCACCGTCAACCTCCTCGCGAATCACTTTTTCTACCTCTGCGTTGGTGGAGTTCAGCGTCACTTTGTCTTTGAGTTCGAACGTTGAGAAGATAGAAGCCAACTGGCCTTCCGGATCAATCTCTCGGTACGACTCGATAAAGAGCGTTACGAAATCCGCACCGCTTGCTTTCTGTTTCTGCTTTGCCGCAGCCAATGCTGCTTTGTAGTTCGGGGTCTCGTTATGACCACTCAACGCATCGAGAATGTCCGGAACAGACACCTCCATCGTTACGTTCATACCGCCCTTGAGGTCCAGACCGAGGTTGATCTCTTTCTCACGGCACTCTTTGAGCGTGTAACCAAACCACACTTTCTTTGCTGCAATCGAATCCAAGTACTGGTACTCTTTCGCATCATCACCCGCTGCATACTCCTTAGCGGCTTTGTCATAATGACTCGTCACCAACGAGAACGACAGGTAGAACGCACATACCAATGCAAGGCACACAGCCAAAATTCTAACAAGTCCTTTGTTTTGCATAATAGTTTTTTGTTATAACGTTATACTTTGTTTTTTCCTTTAAAACCCGATTCAAACGCTAGCATCGCGATGTTTGAATCGGAGAGCGAGCTTCCCTGAGTACCTATCGTTAAAACGTAGTTTTGACGCGCGTACGAAGGGGATGAGCGCGCAAAAAGCGTGCAAAGGTACGGAAAAAAAATGACATACACAAGAGTGTATGCCACTTTTCGCTATTTTTTTTGGTTTTTTACGCCTTTTTAGCCTTTTATCGCTTGTAATTCTCCCATTTCGTGTTCCGCATGTCACCCGATTTGAGGAATTCTTCATGCATAGCGAAGGCGCAACTCAGTTCGTGTTGGGTCTGTCCGTGACGCGCGATCTTGAGGTAGTCACGCAGCATCTCGCGGTACTCCGGAGCCACACAGTTGTTGATGATCTCCTCGGCACGCTGACGCGGACTCTTGCCACGCAAATCGGCTACACCTTGTTCGGTCACCAGCACTTTGACGGAGTGCTCGCTATGATCGAGGTGGGTTACCATCGGTACGATCGAAGAGATGGCGCCGTTCTTCGCCGTCGAAGCCGTCGTGAAGATAGAGAGGTACGAGTTACGAGCGAAATCACCTGATCCACCGATACCGTTCATCATCTTCGTACCGCATACATGCGTCGAATTGACATTGCCGTAGATATCCGCTTCGAGAGCGGTGTTGATGGCGATGATACCGAGTCGACGGGCAATCTCCGGACTGTTCGAGGTCTCCTGCGGACGCAGTAAGAGTTTGTCGCGGTAGAAATCCAGATCCGCCAGCACTTCAGCCATCTTCGACTCTACGAGTCGCAGCGAGCAGCCTGAAGCGAACTTACAATGACCCGCTTTAATGAGATCGACTACGGAGTCTTGAATCACCTCGGAGTACATCTCAAACGGCGGGATATGCGGGTTCTTGCCCAACTCGCCAAGCACTGCATTCGCCACGTTTCCTACACCCGATTGGATAGGCAGGAAAGACGCCGGAATACGTCCTGCTTTGAGTTCAGCCTCCAGAAAAGCGGCTACATTCGCGCCGATCTTCGCCGTCGTCTCATCAACGGGCGTGAAAGCCGGAATCTCGTTCGGACGGTTGGTCTTTACGACCGCAGCGATCTTCGACGGATCGACCTTGATATGATCAGAGCCGCAGCGGTCGGAGGGTTTATAGATAGGTATCTCGCGACGCTGGGGCGGGTCAAGGGGTTCGTACAGATCGTGCATACCGCGCATCGAAGCGGGGAACATCTCGTTCAGTTCGACGATGATCTTATCCGCCATGCGGCAGATAGTCGGCATGATACCGATACCTGCGGCCGGAACAATCACACCGTCTTCGCCGACATACGAAGCCTCGATAATCGCCCAATTGGGTTTGGGTAAGAAGCCGTAACGCAAGTCCTGCGCCATATGGCTCAGGTGCATGTCGAAATAATGGGTACCCTCTGCATTGATCTCCTCGCGCATCGACTTGTTCGACTGATACGGCGTACGGAACTCCACCGCGTGAGCGCGGGCCAAAGCACCGTCACAACTGTCACCCATCGAAGCGCCTGTCTCCAGACCTACACGGAAGGGGATACCTTGCTCATGCAGTTTCTCTGCGCGTTGCGCCAAAGCAAAAGGAACCGCCTTAGGCACTCCCGTGGCCGTAAAACCACCCATGCCTAAGACGTCACCATGTTGAATCAATTCGGCGGCTTGCTCAGCCGTCATGAAAGGTAAAGCCATGTTGTCTGCCTTTTTTAGAATGACCTACGCCTTTCCGTCGCTACCAAGCACGTTGATGATTTTGTGCTTGTACAACTCCTCCATGAAGTCACGTGCTACGCCGCAGTACTTACGCGGATCAAACTCGCCCGGTTTCTCGGTGAGAACCTTGCGAACAGCAGCGGTGAAGGCCAGACGGCTATCAGAGTCGATGTTGATCTTGCAGACAGCGGATTTCGAAGCCTTGCGCAGTTGCTCCTCAGGAATACCTACTGCGTCAGGCAATTTGCCGCCGTATTGGTTAATCATGTCCACATACTCCTGCGGAACAGAAGACGAGCCGTGGAGAACAATCGGGAAGCCCGGAAGTTGCTCCATGATAGCGTCGAGTACGTCAAATGCCAATGGAGGAGGAACAAGTTTGCCCGTCTTCGGATCACGCGTACACTGCTCCGGAGTGAACTTATATGCTCCGTGGCTGGTACCAATCGAGATAGCGAGGCTGTCGCAACCCGTACGAGTAGCGAAATCTACCACCTCTTCCGGCTTCGTATAATGGCTAACTGCAGACGAAACCTCATCCTCAACACCTGCCAATACACCGAGCTCTGCCTCAACGGTTACATCAAACTGATGGGCATAATCAACCACTTTCTTCGTCAATGCGATATTCTCCTCATAAGGAAGCGAAGAAGCATCGATCATCACGCTCGAGAAACCGAAATCTACACAACTCTTGCAAAGCTCGAAGCTGTCTCCGTGGTCGAGGTGCAAACAGATCTGCGGGTGCTCCCAACCAAGTTCCTTAGCGTACTCAACAGCGCCTTGCGCCATGTAACGCAACAGGGTCTGGTTAGCGTAGTTACGCGCACCCTTCGATACCTGAAGGATCACCGGACTCTTGGTCTCTGCAGCAGCCTTGATGATAGCCTGCAACTGCTCCATGTTGTTAAAGTTAAATGCAGGGATAGCATAACCTCCCTTGATAGCCTTGGCGAACATCTCACGGGTGTTCACCAAACCCAACTCTTTGTAACTTACCATAATCTATTAAATTTTATTTTTTTTATTTTGTCATTAATTCTTTCATTCTTTCACTCTTTACTCACGCCAGAATTTCGCGGCATGGTGACCCTTGATCAGCACATGGTGGTTCGCAATCGGCGAAGTCAACAGATATTGGCTTACTATCGGAGTCGATTGAATCCATACCTGCGTACGGCACATGTTCTTCTCATACTGGCAACGCGTAACCTTCACATTCACAGCCAGTAAGCGCTTCAGGTCGTGACTCAGTTTGACTAAGGTATAATCGCCGGCAGGTACCTCTCCATGAATCGCTACACCGATACCCGATTCGAAATGCGTAGTGAACTCATGCTTCTCGGTCATGCTCAGCGCAATCGTACATTTCGCCAACAGGATCTGTCCGTCCGGTTGAATACGTGCGGGGTTCGCCATCCAACCCGGCTCGCCCGTCAGGTTCTTGCACGCAATCATCGTCAACAATACCGGAATGTCACTCTCGCAACCGGCCGGAATACCTTCGTCTTGCAACTTACTGATAGCCAAACAACCCGTGTTCTTGACGGTCTTGAACAGATCGAAGCAACGCATCGTGATACCGTCCAAATGGTTCTTCTTGATGATTTCCTTCAAGCGCTCGTAGATAGCCTCAGCTCCCTTCATACCCGGATCTACCTCACCCAGACTCGATATCTCCGTGAACGGGATATCAATCAACTGGCAGTTCATCGAAGTCAGTATTTCCTTGTAGTCCACATTCGATGCAATCAACCAATCCGAAGAAGCGCCGACAACGCCCAGACGCAAGATCTTATCGTTATGCAGCACTTTCTCCAGCGGCACACGCGTCAACGAATCTGTCTCGCTCGGGTCCGGGAAAATAGTGTCGTTCTCGTGCATCATGATCTTCGCCAAACCGTTGCGCTGACGAATAAAACTCAGGATCTCCAAGGCAGCTGGAACAGAGTTACTGAACTCGCTTACCATCAGATAAACAGGACGCTTCAGGTCGATTTTCTTCTCGCGAACAAGATCTACAAACTGCGCCTCTGTACCACCCGACAGAACGGCTACTACTTGATTTTCCTCAATGAAAGAATCCGAAATCTTGAAGGGCATTCCGGACACCTCGGTATGGAGGTTGGAACATAAAGTGTGTAACATGGTTGTATGTTGTTTGTTATACGTTTATAAATTGCGGCTGCAAAATTACTAAAAAGTTTGCATATATGCAAATATTTTATTGTTTTTTCACTCTAAATGAGTAATATTTCTGTCCGAAATAACTGATTATGACCGTTATGACGGTGATAAACATCTTACTCGGCGTCGGATACCAACCCCAAATCTCTACGCAGAACTTGAGTCCGAAATAGTTGATCGCCAGATTGACAGCCACGATCGTGATATACCGTATCAACTGCCGCGCACCGTGCAAATTCGACTGCGTGAAGGTCACGTATTTCTGCAACCAGAAACCCGTCAACAGCGTAATCGGAAAGACTATACAAAGGGTGGCAATATGCGGAGTGAGGGCTTGTTCAAATGAGCAATTACCAATGACAAATGACAAATGAACTATCTCGTGTCCGATAACGAAGTTATAAATCAGGAAATAAAGCACCCAATCGAGCACCATATTTCCCCCGCCGCACGCCGCATAACGAAACATCTGTTCCGGCATAATCTTGCGGAACGGGGTATAGAAGAAATCAATTATTTTGGTAATAACCTCAGCTAATCTATTCATATCGAGCACAAAAGTACTGCTTTTTTTGCAAATATGCAAAGAAAAACGCATTTTTTTGCAGAAATTCTTGGTCAATTCAAAAAAAAGCAGTACTTTTGCAGCCGCAAAAGCCGGTCTAGGACCGGAGCAAGTTATTTTAAGCGAGTAAAAACAAACAATTATGGACGATTATCACGCGGACAATGCAACAAGTACATGCCAAAAAGTTTTTGGGGCAGCACTTCTTGACGGACCTGAACGTCGCCCGCAGAATTGCTGAGACCATCACCTCGGGCCGAACGATTGAAATCGGACCGGGTATGGGTGTGCTTACTCAATTTCTCCTCAAAAATCCCAATATCAACCTTACCGCGATCGAGATAGACCGCGAGTCGGTGGCATATCTCAAAGAGTGGTATCCCGAACTGCATCTTATCGAAGGGGACTTCCTCAAACTTGACCTCAATACCATCGTGCCCGAAGGCGAATTCAACGTCATCGGCAATTATCCCTATAACATCTCTTCGCAGATATTTTTCAAAGTTTTGGAGTACAAGGACCGTATCCCTGTTTGCTCGGGTATGATCCAGAAAGAAGTAGCCGAGCGTCTGGCTTCCAAACCGGGCAAGAAAGCGTACGGCATTCTCTCCGTACTGCTCCAAGCTTATTATGATATAGAATACTTATTTACAGTAGATGAGTATGTGTTCAACCCGCCGCCTAAAGTCAAATCGGCCGTAATACGCATGACGCGCAACCGACGACGACGGTTGGATTGCGACGAAGCGCTCTTTAAGACAGTCGTCAAGACCGCCTTTAACCAGCGACGAAAACAGATGCGCAATTCTCTTCAACAGCTGGTAGGAAAGGGAAATCCCATCCTCGAAGAGAAGATATTCACGATGCGCCCCGAACAGCTGAGTGTTGAACAATTTATCGAATTAACCACTTTAATCGAAAATAATCATGTCTGAAATCAAGATATTCTACAAAGATAAGGAGAAAATCAAAGTAGCCCGCGCTATCTCCGCCCTCAAAGAGATCGACAAGAAAGATATCATCTGGATCGACCTGCTCGATGTATCCGACAAGACCGAGGATACGCTCGAGGGCTTCCTCAAAATCGATATTCAGGAAGATGAAGAGATGGAAGAGATCGAGCTCTCGAGCCGTTATATCCAGACGGATGACTCGATTGTCGCTAACTCCAACTTCCTGAAGAATAACTTCGAGATGGAGCCGGTGAACTTTATCATCAAGAACTCTATCCTCGTCTCTATTCGCGATAACGAATTGGATACTTTCAACGAGACCTTCAAGAAACTGTTCGTCAACACCCGCAATTTCCCGACAGGTTATCACGTGCTCGTAGCGCTCTTCGAGACGCGAGTTGAGAAGGATGCCGACTTGATCGAAGATACGACGGATATGATTACTGAACTCTCCCAACAGATCAATGCCGAGTCGGATCACGTAGATGAAGATTTGCTCGTACAGATTAAGGACTTGCAAGAAAAAGTGACTATCATCCGTCAGAACATCATGGATAAACAGCGAGTTATCTCAAATATCCTCAAATGCGATTTCTTCCCCGAAGAACTCAACCCGCGTTTGACGATGATTATTAAGGATATCAACTCGCTCTTCGACTATACCCGTTTCGGTTTTGACCGTCTGGACTACCTCCAGGATACCTTCCTCGGTTTGGTAAACATCGAGCAGAACCGTATCATCAAAATCTTCACGGTCATCAACATCATCTTCCTGCCGCCTACCCTCATCGGTAGCCTCTACGGCATGAACTTCGACTTTATGCCGGAACTGCATTGGAGACTCGGTTACCTCTTTGCCCTCGGATTGATGGTGATGTCGGTCGTCGTTATCTTGCTGATTTTCAGACTGAAAAAATGGTTATAAACAGGTTGTTAACAACTGCTTTGTTACACAGTATAAAACTTGTTCCACATCGCATTTATCAAAACAAACAACAATCTCATAACTTAAAATTTTTAGTATAAAATAGTATAAATCAATTACTTAGTTCACTTATTAACACTTTCAACACCTATTTATATTCATGGATTTAGAAAAGAAAGAATATATAGATAAGATAAAATTTTTAGCCCGCGAGAAGAATGCCGTTATTTTTGCGCACTATTATACGCGACCGGAGATTCAAGAGATAGCGGACTTTATCGGTGATTCGCTTGCACTCGCCCAACAAGCCACGCGCGTACAGGCGGATATATTAGTAATGTGTGGCGTGCATTTTATGGGGGAGACGATGAAGATTCTTTGTCCGGATAAGAAAGTCCTCATCCCGGAACCCGCTGCAGGTTGTTCGCTCGCTGACAGTTGCAAAGCCGAAGATCTTAAGGCCTTCATCAATCATCAATCATCAATAAGCAATGATAAATTAATGGTAGTCAGTTACGTCAATACCACTGCCGAAGTGAAGGCTTTGACGGATGTAGTGGTTACTTCGTCTAACGCAAAGAAGATAGTGGACCAACTACCTAAGGATGCAAAAATCATCTTCGGTCCCGATCATAACCTCGGATCGTATATCAATTCCGTAACAGGCCGCAATATGCTTCTTTGGAACGGTGCCTGCCATGTGCACAGCCGTTTTTCGCTCGAAGCTCTGCTGCAACTCAAAGCAGCGAATCCGGGCGTAGAAGTGCTGGCACATCCGGAGTGCAAAGGACCGATCCTCGCGCAGAGCGATGTCATTGGTTCTACCAAAGCGTTACTCGAATATACTATTAACTCTCCCGCGAAGCGATTTATCATCGCTACCGAATCCGGTATTCTCTTTGAAATGCAGCGCGCTTGTCCGGATAAAGAGTTTATCCCTGTGCCGCCTGAAGTGACCGAAGGGATAGGTTGTTCGTGTAACGAATGCGAGTACATGCGCATGAATACCCTTGAAAAAGTATATAACTGCCTCCTACACGAATCGCCGGAAATTCAAGTTCCGAAAGAGGTAGCCGATAAAGCGGTATTGTCCATCCAACGAATGTTAGAAATGAGTTGATTATGAAAAATAAACTATACTATTTATTACTTGTATTAATAGGCGTAACGCTATTAGGTACCTATTCCTATACGCTGGATGAAAAATTGGATCTGAATGGCGATAATGCCACGTATATCATCCTTGCCCGGAATATGGCGCAAGGTCTCGGATATTCGAGTGTAACGGTGGATGGCATCAAACCTGCAAGCCATTTTCCTCCGGGCTATTCGCTTATCCTCAGTATTTTCATGCGGATGGGAATAGATAATCTGCTGTTTTTCAAAATACTAAACGCCCTATTCCTATTTGCTTCTCTATGTCTGTTATTCTTCGTGTTTAAGCGATGTACGAAGCAAGTATGGCTGATTGCCTGTATTTTGGTACTCAGTTGTTTCTCTACGCAACTGCTGCATTTTGCCGGAATGGTAATGTCCGAAATGAGCTATATGTTCTTTACGGTCTTAGGTGTGTTTGCTTTGTGGCAATATGCGGAGAGTGATAAAAAAGAATGGTATAGTTCACCCTGGTTTTGGATAGCGATTATTGCTTCAATGTCCGCTTATCATATCCGTACGGTGGGTATGGCGTTAATGCTTTCTATCGTTATTTTCTTCCTCTTTAGAAAACAATGGATAGCTGCAGGTGCCAGCCTTGTTTCCCAAATTCTATTGATGATTCCGTGGATTTTACGGAATAAACAGTACGGCATCGAATCCCGCTATTTCGGTACTATCATGACTGTCAATCCGTGGCGACCGGAAGAAGGAACAATCTCGTCTGTAGGGGAGTTTATAGAGAAGATGTGGACGAACTTAGACCAAACGGTTATTGCCGGTTTTCCGCAAGTTCTCTTTCCTTTCGCCTTTACGGAAACCAATGAACCTTCCGGTGTAGGAATGATAATTATAGGACTTATCGTTCTGGCGGTGGTTATATGGGGTGCGTGGAATACAGACAAAATGCGCTGGTTGATGCTTGCTCTGTTGGCAGGAAATATAGGCCTGTTTGCTCTTTGGCATGGAGGTAACGGAACACGCTATGTGACACCTATCATTCCTTTGGTTTATCTTTTTTTCTATAACGGTGTATTCGCTTGCATCAAGTTATTATTTAAGGATAAAGTAGAAGATGATACCAAGTGGGCATTGATTCTCCTTTTCATGATTTTCCCGATGATCAAACCTCTTCAGGTCATGCATAAGCAATCGGCGATGCCGTATAATCCTGCTTATCGCAATTATTTCCATATGGCCAAAGAGATGAATAAGAAATTGCCTAAAGGAACGGTCGTATCCTGCCGTAAACCGGAATTATTCCTCTATTATGCGCCGAATCTCTATACTACCGGATACCGTTTTGATACGAATCCCGATAGCGTCATTATTCAGATGGTACGCCAGAAAGTGGATTATGTGATTTTCGATCAGTTAGGTTACAGCTCTACTCCGCGTTATCTGTTGCCGGCTATTCAGCATAGACCGCAGTTATACCCGGTAGTGTGGAACTTGGAGCGACCGGATACCTATCTTTTAAAATTTGAAAGAACGAAAGCAGAACAACTCTTGATAAATGAATAAATTATGATAAACGGAAAAAAGATTATTGCCGTAATGCCGGCTTATAATGCAGAGAAAACACTCGAGCAGACGTACGCAGAAATACCCATGGATATCGTGGATGAAGTGATCCTTACGGATGACTGCTCGTCGGACGAAACGGTAAAGAAAGCCAAAGAATTAGGTATTAAAGAGGTGTTGGTGCACGAGCGTAACAAAGGTTACGGAGGAAACCAAAAAACCTGCTATAACCGTGCACTCGAACTCGGCGCAGACATCGTCATCATGATTCATCCGGACTATCAATATACGCCGAAACTGGTACAATCCATGGTCTATATGATTGCCAATGAGGTCTATCCTGTATGCCTTGCTTCGCGTATCTTAGGTAAAGGCGCGCTCAAAGGCGGTATGCCGATGATTAAGTACATCGCCAACCGGGGACTTACTTTGCTGCAGAATATCTTGTTAAACCAGAAATTGTCGGAGTATCATACCGGATACCGCGCTTTCTCTGCCGAAGTGTTACGCGCTATCAATTATAACATCGATAGCGATGATTTTATCTTTGATAACGAGATGTTAGCCCAGATTTTCTATAAAGGTTACGAGATAGGTGAAGTCACTTGTCCTACGAAGTATTTCGATGACGCCTCTTCTATTAATCTGCGTCGCAGTACGATCTATGGGTTCGGATGTATTCGCGTCTCTTTGATCTATAGGCTCTGTAAATGGCATTTGATGAAATCCAAACTGTTTGCGTAACACCACGATGCAATTCCAAGATCTCAAGCAACATATCATCTCGCCTGCGAAGGGTATCTTTGAACAACTGGTTCGATATGTCTTTTCCGGCGGAATAGCTTTTGTCGTGGATTTCGGCTTGTTATGGTTTGTCACGAGCGTCTGCCATGCCCACTACCTCGTCGGCGCTTTCTGCGGTTATACGGTCGGACTTATCATCACCTATCTGCTGAGTATCAAATGGATTTTTAACGAGCGAAAACTCGAAAACGCCAAACTGGAATTTGTTATCTTTACCTGTATCGGATTATGCGGACTTCTGCTTACCCAAGCATGTATGTATTGCTTTACCGAATTCCTGTTAGGAACCGATAACTACCTCTATTCCAAACTGATTACTACCGTCATCGTGGCGCTCTTTAATTTCGTCATGAAGAAAATACTTCTCTTTACCAATAAGAAAGAGTAATTTCCTATTTTTAATATAAATAATACTAACTATCATAAATTTCGTTTTATTTTAGGTTTTTATTTACGATTACTATTAAGGACTTGTATATATTATAAAGAAGCAGTAATTTTGTCGCCGGTTTAACAAAATTATTGCTTTTTTTATGAAGATTCTTTTTGTAATAGACACGTTCTATACATCAAACAACGGTACTTCTATCTCTGCGCAGCGTTATGCGGCAGAACTTCGTAAACGCGGACACGAGGTGCGTGTGTTATGCGGTGACAAACCCAAAACGGAACAAGACTCCTGTCTCACGGACGGAGATTATTGTACCGGTATATTCCATTTTCCGATTTTCCAATTCCTTTGCGAGAAGCACGACTTCTTCTATGGGAATGCCAATAAGAAAATCATTCGCCAGGCGTGCAACTGGGCGGACGTAGTGCATATCTATACGCCTTTCTTTTTATCCAATGCAACCCTTTCGTATTGTCAGCGAATAGGAAAACCCGTCACGGCGGCTTTCCATGTGCAACCGGAGAATATCACCTCGTCGTTTGCTTTAGGCAATATTAAATGGATCAACACGATGATCTATCGTATTTTCCGTCGCGTAACCTATAGTCGTGTGCGTCATATCCATACGCCTTCCCTTTTTATTGCCAAAGAGCTGGTCAAGAACGGTTATAAGGCGCAGACTCATGTCATCTCGAATGGTATCCATAATGAGTTTATAGAAGCCGGCGAAGCCAAAATAAAGACCAAAACTGACAACTTAAAACTGAATACTGATTGCTTTAACATCATGATGATCGGCCGTCTGAGTCGCGAGAAACGTCAGGACGTTATTATCAAAGCGCTGCAGTATAGCAAGTACGGTGACCGTATCCAACTCATTTTTGCCGGCAAGGGTCCTGAATACAAGCGTTATGTCCGGATGGGTCAATCGCTCAAGCACCAACCGCTCTTCATCTATAAGCAGCGCCCGGAACTGATTAAGCAGTTGCTTCAAACCGACCTCTATATCCACGCTTCCGATATGGAGATAGAAGCTATCAGTTGTATTGAAGCGTTTGCGACCGGCCTGGTACCTGTCATCGCCAATTCGGAGAATAGCGCTACGCCGCAGTTTGCCCTCACGGTTCATTCGCTCTTCAAAGCCGGCGATCCGGAGGACCTGGCGCGCGTGATTGATTTCTGGTTGGATCACCCGGCTGAGCGCGCACGCATGGAGAAGAAATACCACGAGTCTGCGAAAGAATATACGCTTTCTCATTCCGTCATGCTCTTTGAGCAGATGTTACAGGCCGAGATCAACAATGAAGAAGTCGATCCTTCTGTTATTCATCATATCCCTGTGCTTTCCGCTGTCAAACGCGGCGCTCTACGCCTCTACAAGCGAATCGCCTGAGATCATCCATACGGTATGGTACAGCCACGACGAACACCTGTTTCGCCGCGTGGATATCTATGTGCCGGACGCGTATAACGAGTGTACGGAACCCTTGCCTGTTCTCTATCTCATCCATGGTATCAACGGGTATGAAGGGGCTTGGCAGGAACGGGGAAACGGTGTCGATACCTTTGCTACGATAATCGCCGAAGGGCGTTGCAAACCTATGATTCTCGTTATGCCCGATTGTAACAAATGGCCGATTAAGGAACGACCTCTCACGCGGGGAAACAGGCTGCGTAGTGTGCTCGGTTATGCGAGTCTGAGTCATGAGCATACACTCGAGTACGCGCTGAGCGACCTCATCAATATGATCGATACGCTTTACGATGTCTCTTCCTATTGCGTGGTAGCGGGACTGAGTGATGGCGCGCGAATGGCGGCAAATCTGGCTAATATACACCCGGAGCGGATACGGGAAGTGGGACTTTTCTCGCCGGTTCTGCATAAAGAACAACTGCCCCTTGATACCACGCAACTCCTCTCCGTCTATATCGGTTCGGCGGATATCTTTGCGCCCAACGGTCGTCGGTTGCATCGACGCCTGCAAAAAAAGAACTACCCGCATCAATGGATAGTTCTGCCCGGAAACCACGACTGGCCTGTCTGGCGTGTCTGTCTCTCGCATTTCTTGGAGCATCTTCGCCTCAACGGACGCGGAGAATAATCGGTAAATGGTCTGAATAACCGTTCTGATACCGATAGCCGTTATAGGTCCGTTTGGGCTTTAGACCCATGTATTTCTCGTCCGTCTCCTGAATCCATTCCGCGTCATAGACCTGTGCCTGCGAGAGGCTGTCTATAGAAGGAGATACATAGAAATGGTCTAAAAAAGTCCATCTTCCTTGGTACTTATGTGTCCCCGGAGCGTCCTTCCGCTTTCGGAAGGAGCGGTCTCCGCCTAGAAAGGCTTCTTTTAACATTTTGTTGGTAAGCCCTCTTAGGTCTTCTACCGGCCCGCTATTCATATCGCCCATGACGATGATCTTCGCGTCCGGATCTATCTCATAAACCGAATCCACCGCTTGTTGCAACACCTGCTTCGCCGCTTGCCGTTTCCATTCGCTTTCTGCTTTTCCACCCCGCTGACTCGGCAGGTGACAAACGAAGAAATGAATCGTATCCCGCCTATCCACCCTCGCGCAGACATAAAGTATATCCCGGGTCCTGAGTTCTGTAGCGACCTCGTCGCGTCCTGTAGGGCTTTGTCCGTCCTCCAACCTGACCCGTTCACCATTGAGCGAAGCGCTCACTGGTATCGCTCTTGTAGCGATTGTATCTACTCTTGCTTTCTTGTATAGCAGCGCCACGTCGATGCCGCGCCGATCCGGACTCTCGTAGTGCACAAAATCGTACTCCCCGCGCCGTAAAGTAGCGCATAAGCGCTTCACGCACAGCGCATTCTCCACTTCCTGCAGCCCGACAATATCCACACCCTGCCATTCGCCGATATTCGTCAACACCCGCGCGATATTCTCCACTTTCCGGTAGTACCGGCTATAACTCCATCTCCTCTCCCCATCCGGCGTCCATTCCCAATCGTCTTTTTCTACTTCTCTCACTCCCTCATTCCCTAACTCACTCACTCTTTCCACCACCGTGTCATGCTTAGGATGAAACAGGTTTTCCACATTATAACTCACCACGCACAAATCCTCAGCCTGCACCCAAGCCAAGCATCCTACTAATTCCAATATAACCGGTAACCGTTTCATTTCTCCTATTCCTGCCTATTTCTGCCTATTCCTGCCTATCTTTGCCTATATCTGCCTATTCCTGCCTATCCCTGCTATCTTTGCCTATTCCTGCCTATTCCTGCCTATTTCTGCCTATTCCTGCCTATCTTTGCCTATATCTGCCTATCCTTTCTTTCCTTCAGCAATACCATCCGCACGAACACGGGAAACATCCCGTAAATTTTCTTCTCTTTCCGCCCTTCATTCAGAAACGCATCGCACCCTCCGTTAAATTGCGCATTCCATCGTTCTCTTAACTCCGCATACCTCGGATGGTTCTTGTCCTTTATGATTGCACTCGCCTCGCGGCAAACCTCGCTCCAGATTCTGGCCTGCCGTTCTTCCGCCTCCGTCCTTGGGCTATATTTATAATCCCGACTGTTCCGGCGAAAATACTCCTGCGGCCCAACTTTTATCACGTGCCCCGAATCGTCCTTCCAGCGCTTAAAACGCATTTGCATTCCTGACTTACGCGCCAATTT
>JAEEGL012124111.1_pt1 | contig 15381 bp, 9 predicted proteins | sample 9134231 | NCBI WGS metagenome assembly JAEEGL01 (sample SAMN16246548, study PRJNA631951) | gut metagenome | biome: gut microbiome; feature: rumen; material: fiber-attached | host: Bos | place: Iran: Karaj | collected 2018-10 | reverse complement strand
TTCATGTGTTAGATCTATGGCAGATATTGTCTTATGCTTAATGATTATACCCAAAGTGATAAAACATTTTCTACTTATTTTGTAAAAATCAGAGACGAAATCACACAATCTTGATGCCTCTTTTGTTGTTATGTTTCGAGCGACTGACACTTCCACATAATCTTCACCCTCAATAACTATCGGCTTATTCTTTCCAACCGTTAACAATGTCTCATACATCAAATCATACCCAGTGCCTTCTGCCTCCATAAGATGAAGGTCATAAAACACTTTTGCAAGATGAACATTTCTTTTCTCTGTCTTTTGCAGAATATTGTTAACCGTAACGCCAATAGGCAAAAGTCCGGGGTTGGTGATTGCCATGTGATCTGGATAGAGTTTGATAAAAATATCGCCGCGAGTAGTATATGGTCTATGTACAATAGCATTACATAGGAGTTCGCGAACCACCTTTTCATCGTAAGCAGGGATATTCTTTCGCCAAAGACCTTCAGAGACCTCATTATACTCTCTCCATTCTGGGACAGACTGCCATATAGCCTCTATCAATTCTTTGGGATTGAGGCGGTAGTCATCCCAAACCTTTTTATCCACTTTGTTCTCTTCAGAATCATATTTGATATATTGCACTATCGGTGAATAAAGAAGACGAGCCCTTTGTTCAGGCCTTCCCAGCCAAAGCACTCCCAGGTTTGTCAGATTGCCAGCATCGTCGGTCATTTGATAGTAAGAAAGCAGTTCCTCATCCGACATCTCTTTCACAAAGTCAGACACACGGTCGGAAGAATGCACATCAACGATAAAGTCTCGTAGTTTCTTTTCATCAGCCTTTGACCTATGGACATTCAGACTGACTTTTGTTTCCCAGTTATATGATGGCTTATCTGAAATCAGCCTACTTAGTTCGTCAGGCAATAACACACGGCTCTTGTCATGATCTCGTATAAAATATTGTCCTTTGGTAGTACTTGCGATAGAGACTTGTGATGGGAAAACTTGCAGTTTTATAAATTGTCCGCCATTGCCTGCCGTCACTATTTCTGGACGTATTGCAACATTGATGGTGAGTTCATTTATCCTCTTCACGATCTTCTCCGGCAAATCATCAGATATGGTCTGAGAACTATCGGGTATATCAGAGTCGTTTTCAACTCCTATATGAAGCACACCACCATTAGCATTGGCAAAGGCTACGCAATCCTTAGCCAACTCTCCAAAATTAGCAGTTTTCCCTGTTACAGTCTTTATAGATTTCTTGTCAAATTTAGAATTCTCTTCCATTAGTCATCTACTTTATGATGTTGTAAAAAAACCTTGTAATTTCAAGTCGTGGCGCAATGTCACTGCCTAATGCCGGTAGAATCTCATCTTTGAGGATATTCTCCTTAAATTCCTATACAAGCCGAAGCCCCCCGCAGAGAACACACTCGCACATCCCTATAGGCCACAAAATTACACAATTCTCTCCACACCACCAAATCCTCCTTTAACGCTAATTGCGCCTCTTTTAACGCGAATTTCGCGAATGATAACCACAAATTAAACGAAGGAAATAATTCGTGAAATTCGTGGTTAATCTTGGTGAAATTCGTGTTGAGATGGGTGAAAGACGTGTTGAGGGATGTGCAATGGTTGGGGTTAGAGGTAGGGGATGACGCCGAAACTGTAGTCTTGTTCGCGGAGCCATTCGATGGCTCGCGGCAGGGCGTATTTCATGTTTTTCTCGGCCTTGAGCGAGTCGTGGAAGACGATGATTGAGCCTCCGCGAGCGTATCGCTTGACGTTGTCGAGCACCTGTTGGCCGGTGAGTTTCTTGCTGTAGTCGCGCGTGACCAGGTCGTACATAATGATGTTGAATCGAGAGCGCAGTACCTTGCTCTGGCTCCATCGCAGCAGACCGTGCGGCGGCCGGAAGAGCGACGACTGGATTAGTTCGTGCGCCTTGAAGACGTTGCGCAGATAGGTGTGCGTGGTGACGCGCGCGCCCTGCAGGTGGTTCATGGTGTGGTTGCCCACGCTGTGTCCGCGCTGCTTGATCTCGGCGAAGAGTTGTGGGTTGCGCGCCACGTTGTCGCCCACGCAGAAGAAGGTGGCCTTCACGCCGTAATGGTCGAGCGTGTCGAGCACCCAGGGAGTGACTTCGGGTATTGGCCCGTCGTCGAACGTAAGGTATACCGTGTGGCGCTTTTTGTTGATGCGCCACACGGTTTCGGGGAAGAGCATGCGATAGAGCAATGGTGGTCGTTCGACAAGCATACTCGGTGTGTCGTTAGAATGCCGCGCTTGTGTCGGGCAGGGGCACTGGTTCGGTTGCTTTCACCATTCGCGGCTGCTGCTGAGCCTGTATCATGGCCGACATGCGGTCGAGGTTCACGCCCATAGCCCTGAGGTTGTTGAGCAGTTTGTCAGCCCCGCTGGGGTTCAGCGTGCTGTAGGTCTGCACGAGGCCTGGCAGGTAGAGAGCGTCGATGTACTGGTCTTGGCGCGTGAGTCGGCTGTAGTTGTCGGTGGTGAGCGACTGGTAGAAGCGCGCATACTGTCCGTAGCGCATCACCTCCTGCTCGATGAGTTTGGTGGCCTTTTCGAGGGCACCCTTGTCGCCGGTGGCATCGTAGAGGCTCTTGTAAGCCATGGCGATGCGCTGTCCCATGCCGATGGCGTATGGCGAAGTGGCGGCGGGGAGTTTGGTCTGCATCAGGTCGAGCACACGGGCTGCCTTGGCATAGCGGTCGGTGGCATAGGCGTTGGCGTCCTTGCCCATGAAGGTGGCTTGGCCGGTCTCCACGGCTTTCTTAGCCACGTTGCCCTCGTAGATGAGGTCGACGGCCAGGTTGGTGAGCGTGGTGCGCGTGGTGGTGACCATGCGACGGATAGTCTCGTCGAGGTAGATGTCGGCGGGCTTAGCCACGTCGATGCCGCCCCAGCGGAACTTGTTCATCACGTTGTCGTACATCTTGTCGGTGGCGGTGAAGATCTCGTCGCTCTCGGCATTGCGTATGGGCGTCACCTGATAGGCCATACCCGTTGAGCGCAGGTAGGGCGAGAGGCCCAGGTAGTAACTGTCGGGGACAGTCATGGCGAAGTAGCAGGGACGTTGCCAGCCCTGTGCTATGCTGCTGGCGATGATGTCGAGGCAGGCGAGTTGGCTGGCGTTCATGCCGCCGCCCAGGCTCCGCAGGTTCAGGTTGATGGACTCGGCGGCTTGGTCGCGCTCCTCGGCGCTGATTATGCCGGCCTTGACAGCCTGCTCGGCATCGATGGGCATAAACACGTTAGGATAGGCGATGCAGTAGAGCATGTCGCTCTCCTTGCCGCTGCCGTAAGGATCTTTCTTGGCGTCGTCGCTGTAGAACTGCTTGAGCATGTCGATCACGGGCACATGCATGGCGGTGTCGGTGTTGAAGAAGTATCCGGCCTGTCGGCGGTCGTAGCCATAAGTCAATGCGTCGGCCTGCATGGGCAGCGGCTTGCTGTCGTAGGCGGCGCGCTGCATCTGCGCGATGTACCAGTCGGTGGCCAGGTAACTGAGGTTAACCACGCGCACGTCGGTGCGGTAGCCCTCGACCTCCTGTGCGTACCACAGCGGGAAGGTGTCGTTGTCGCCGTTGGTGAAGATCACGGCGTTCTTGTCGAGACTCGAGAGGTAGTTCATGCCGAAGTCGCGAGCGGCGTAGCGTCCGCTGCGGTCGTGGTCGTCCCACGTCTGGCTCACCATCTGCAGCGGCACGATGATGCCGAGCACCACGGCCACCACGGCCATGGCGAGCGTTGCCGTAGGCTCTTTCGACGTTACCGGTGCGAGTTGTGCGGCCTCGCTGTCGGCGGTGGCGATGCGCGTCCTCTCGGGGTCGGGTGCGATGCGCGTCTTCTCGTTGTCGGCGACCTTCTTGGCACCCTTCTTGTCGGCTTTCTTGCGCTTGGCGATGGCGAGCATCAGTCGCCACAGTCCGGCCACGCCCATGCCAATCCAGATGGCGAAGGCGTAGAACGAGCCGGCGTAGGCGTAGTCGCGCTCACGCGGCTGGCTGGGCGTCTGGTTGAGGTAAAGCACGATGGCGATACCCGTCATGAAGAAGAGGAAGAAAATCACCCAGAACTGCTCGATGCCACGCTTGCCGCGATAGGCCTGCCAGAGCAAGCCCACGATGCCCAGCAGCAGCGGCAGCAGGTAGAACACGTTGTGGCCCTTGTTGCCCGTGCCATAGTCGGCGGGCAGCAGGCTTTGGTCGCCTAGGCGCAGGTTGTCGATAAAGGGTATGCCCGAGAGCCAGTTGCCCTGCGTAATCTCGCCCATGCCCTGGATGTCGTTCTGGCGTCCGGCGAAGTTCCACATGAAGTAGCGCCAGTACATGTAGTTGAGTTGGTAGTCGATGAAGAAGCGCAGGTTGTCGCCCATGGTGGGTCGCGACACGGTCTTGCGCTCCATCACCGAGCCGTCGGCAGTCACGAGCATGTCGCCCTCGACGTGGCGGCTGGGGTCTTTCAAGTCCATGCCCAGCCAGTCGATATACTGCTGCGCGTGTGAGTCGCTGTGGATGCGCGGGAAGAGCATGTTCTGCTGCGGGATGTATTTGTACTCCTGCTTGTGCCCAGTGACGATGTAGCGGTCGGGGTCGCTGGGATTTTTCTTGATTTCCTGCGAATAGATGGCATCGCCCTCGACCACCAGGGGCACCTGGTAGCCGTTTGACGGCGTGCGCTGGATGTCGCTGAACACGGTGCGTCCGTAGAGCAGCGGCGTCTCGCCATACTGCTCGCGGCTGAGGTATTTAGCCAGCGCGAAGGTGTTGTTTGGCGAGTTCTCGTCGAGCGGCGTATTGGCGTTGCTTCGGATGAGAATCAGCGCATAACTGGCGAAGCCCAGGAAGATGACCAGGATGGAGATGCTGACGTTGCTGAACAGGCGCACGGGCACTGTCTTGCAGAAGCGGAACAGATACACCAGCAAGGCAATGAGCAGGATGGTGGTGATCCACCACTTGCCGCCCACCAGCAGCATGCCCGACAGGGCGATGGCCAGTGCGAACGACAGTTTCATGCGCAACTCGCTGGTGCCGCGGTAAAGTTCCCAGATGTTCCAGGCCAGCACTGCCACGAGCAGGATGGCATACATCAGGGCACCCATGTTGAACGACATACCCAGCGTGTTCACGGCAAAGAGGTCGAACTTCTGGCCGAACTTCACGAATCCCGGCTCGAGTCCGTAGAGCACCAGCACGATGATGGCAAACGAGATGAGCAGCGTGATTAGCGAGCCCTTGGCGCTGGTATTCTTATAACGGCGGTAGTAGTACACCAGGGCAATGGCGGGTATGCACAGCAAGTTGAGCAGGTGCACGCCGAGCGACACGCCAATGATGTAAGCAATGAGGATGAGCCATCGGTCGCTGCCTGGCTCGTCGGCGCGGTTTTCCCACTTCAGGATGAGCCAGAAGACCAATGCCGTGCAGAACGACGAGAAGGCGTAGACCTCGGCCTCGACAGCCGAGTACCAGAAAGTGTCGCTCCAGGTGTAGGCCAGAGCGCCCACGACGCCGCTGCCCATAATCACCAGGTACTGCGCGGTGGTCATCAGCGCCTCGTTGCCGTCCTCGACGAGCAATTTTTTCACCAGATGTGTGATGGTCCAGAACAGCAGCAAGATGGTTGCCGCGCTGAACATTGCCGACATGGCGTTGACGCACGCCGCAACTGCGGTGACCTGGCCACCGGCAAAATGCGCCGCAAAACGCGCCGCAAGGATGAAGATCGGGTTGCCTGGCGGGTGGCCAATCTCACTCTTGAAGCCCTGTGCTATAAACTCTGGACAGTCCCAAAAACTCGCTGTGGGCTCGATGGTGAGCAGATAGGTGACTGCTGCGATCAGAAAGACGAGCCATCCCAGCGTGTTGTTAATGATGTTATACTTCCTCATTGTGTTGATATTAAATAATTTCCTCTTTAATTTGCTCGCGCTGTGGCGCACCGCTCGGTGCGGTCGACGTTAGGCGTTGCGTGCCCGTCGCGTTGTTGCAACGTGCGCCTATCACGGCAAATAATCTACAAAAATACAGTTTTTATTGCAATCACCCCGTAAAACCCGCCACATATTAGCATTAATTAGCAATTAACACACTAAAAATTAAACCTCGCGCCACTCGAGCATTCGAATGTTCGAACAATCGAACGTTCGATGCGCTGGAGAGCCGGGGGGGTCGTTTCTGTTGTGTGGTTTTCGTCCAAAAGTCGTGATTTTTTCCACTTTTGGCTCGTTTGTAGGGGGTAATAGAAGTGCTATGGTTTAATTAGGGCACAAAAAAGGGCCAGGACAACTTGGTGCCCCGGCCCACTGTCTTTCGACAGACTACTTAACTCTTAACATGTACTATACAACAATGTTCTTAACTCTTTACATGTAACCTACAACAATGTAAACTGTATTGTAACCATTTGAAACAATGCGGTATAAAACTCCTCCTGCAAGCCACAGACGCTCATGGTTCATCATTACGAAACGGCCATATGCGGGACGGTGGTGGAATCGTGCGCCCATTACTGGACGGTGGCGCATGTGAGCATTTGCTCCATGACGATGCACTACTTGGTGGCGATGGCCAACGTTGGTGGCGTGACCTTGGCGATGTTGCATCTCGGTGCGGTGGCCTACTCTTTGGCCCGTTGCTCCACGGTGTGTGCTGCGCGCCTCCATGCTCAGAGGCATCAGCATTGCCAGTGCGGCGATTGCGGTGATGATAATTTTAGTTTTCATGACTATATATCTTTTGTGCCGGGGCGACCAGGTCGCCAACGCGGCAAGTTAAACATTTATTTCTTTGTCTCTTAGATAACTAAAATTGCCGCAAATTGATGCTTTTTGTGCCCGCAATCGACCATGCCCGCCCTTGCCCCGACCAATTCCCCGATTTTACATACCAACCCCACCCCACCTGATTAAACCAAAACGCGAATCACACGGTTGCGATGCGTGTGATTCGCGTTTTTTGGAGTTGAAAATGCAGTGCTGTTACTGCTGGGCGTCGGATGCTGTGATTTCGTTGATTTGAGCGAGGACGTCGTCGTTGGTGCGCTGCATCTTGCGGAAGATGAGGAAGGCGACGATGAGTCCGATCACGCAGCCTATGCCGGCACCTACGCAGCCGCCCAGTGCGGCTCCCGAGGCGAAGTCGTGATTGTCGGCCTGGGCGAGGTAACTGTTGTAGAGTTCCCACATGAGCCAAGCCACCCACACGAGCACGGCGACGATGCCGATGATGAACGCTTTGGCGCGCAGGCTTTTCATGCGCAGCAGTTTGCGGCTGGTGTCCACGAGGTCGCCCTGCAGCAGTTCGGCGCTGTTGAGGTGGTTGATGTAGTAGTCGGCCGAGACGCTGACGATGAGCATCACCGCTACGAAGGCGTAGAGCCACCACGAGAGGCCGAAACTCACGTGCATGATGGCCAGATAAATCAGCAGCAGTGGCACGAGGATGATTTCAAAGATTACATATTTCTGAATCCACGACATGCTCTGGTTCATGGATTTGCGCATGAGTTGCTCGTTGATGATTTCTTGCTTGTCGAGTTTGTTGCGCAGTATGCCCATCTGCTCACGGAGGCTGTCAAGTTCTATGTTTACGTTATTTTCCATTGTCAAGATAATTAAGATATAAGGTAAATCAAGATTTCTTAAGTTGTTCTTTGATGCGGTACAGGCGCACGCCCACGTTTCTCGCGGAGATACCCACGATGGCTGCTATCTCGTCGTAACTGAGATTTTCGAGCCATAGCAGCACGATGGCGCGGTCGAAGGGTTGCAACTGGTGTATGCGCTCTCGCAGGAGTTTCACCTGTTGCGTCTCGGTGTCGTGATCGTCAAAGAGGTTGATGTCCATCGTCAGGGGCACGGTGTCGCCGCGACGTTTGCGCTTACGGTCCCACGAGATGCACGTGTTGAGTGTTACGCGCCACACCCACGAACTCACCTGGCTGCGACCCTCGAAGCCTTTCAGGCCTCGCCACAGGTTGATGAGCGACTCTTGGAACATGTCTTCGACCTCGTCGCTGTCGTTCGAAAACATGTAGCACACGGTGTAGATGGTGCTCTTGTGCTCTTTGACCAGTTTGGTAAATTGTAATTCTGAATCGGTCATAATTGCAATAACTTTTCGATTTTTGTTACACTCATTAGACGCAGTGCCCCTGCGTTTTATTACACTTGGGCTCAAAAAAAATAAATAACGTCATAATTAATCACTAAAAAATGTGGGGCTCCTTGTCCACTTGTCGTGATTACAAGGTGCCCCAGCATTATCTTGACAGCCTCACGCATTTCTGCGGGGGTTAGTATTGTTCGTTTTCGTTGGGGAAGTCGCCGCGCTTAACGTCGTTGATGTAGTTGCCCACGCTGTCGACGATTTGCTCGCCCAGGTTGTTGTACAGGCGCAGGAATTTGGGCTTGAAGGCGGTGTTCAGGCCCAGCATGTCGTGTGCCACGAGCACTTGTCCGTGCGTGGCCGCCCCGGCCCCGATGCCGATGGTGGGAATTGAGATGGAGTCGGTGACGCGCTGTGCCAGCATGGCCGGAATCTTCTCGAGCACCAAGGCAAAACAGCCCACCTCGTCGAGTACCTGTGCGTCGGCCAGCAGGCGCAGAGCCTCCTCGTCGCCGGTAGCACGCGTGGCGTAAGTGCCGAACTTGTTGATCGACTGTGGCGTGAGGCCCAGATGGCCCATCACCGGGATGCCGGCACGCAGAATCATCTCGATGGCCCCGCGCATCTCGCGGCCGCCTTCCAACTTCACACCGTCGGCTCCCGTCTCGCGCATGATGCGCACGGCATTGCGCTGAGCCTCGATGGGGTCGCCCTGGTAAGAGCCGAAAGGCATGTCGACGATGACCATGGCGCGTTTGGCGGCGCGAGCCACCGTGCGTCCGAACACAATCATGTCGTCGACAGTGATGGGGATTGTCGTGGCGTTGCCCTGCATCACATTCGATGCGCTGTCGCCAACCAGGATAATGTCGATGCCGGCCTGGTCGACCAGGCTGGCCATGGTGTAGTCGTAAGAAGTGAGCATGGCGATTTTCTCGCCGCTGAGCATCATGTCCTTGATGCGCTTGGTGGTCACCTTTTTGGTGTCGGTAATGGTGTAAGTCGACATGGTCGTTTTCTATTAAAACAGGTTGAGAGTAATGTCGTGCCATGTGTGACAATGCGTTGCCGCACAAAACATCGGGGCAAAGTTACTCAAAATCATTATCCGAGCAAAAGAAACTCGTTTCTTTTTTGAATAATGCAGTGGTGATTAGTGCCGGCGAGCGTTGGCTGTCGCTATGGCATGAGGCTGCAAAATGCTTTTTTTAAGGCGATATTTTGTGGATATTAACAAATTAATTATCTTTGCAGTGTAATTACAATTGGCGATATTTATGGCACATTACTTAAAGAATTTGCAGGATACTATCCACAATCATTGGGATTTAAAAGCACTTTGCGACTATAATGGCGACGAATTCACCTATGCCGACCTGGCTGCCAACGTCGAACAGTTTAAAATCTTCTTTTCTAACGCTGGAATAAACAAGGGCGATAAAATTGCTATCTGCGCACGCAACTCGGCGCGGTGGGCGATGTCGTTCTGGGGCATCAACGCCAACGGCCGCGTGGCAGTGCCTCTGCTGGCCGACTTCCACCCGAGTAACGTCTCGGCGCTCACACGCCACAGCGACAGCGTGTTGCTCTTTGTCGACGACGACATCTGGGCAAAACTCAACACCGACGATATGCCCGACCTCAAGGCCGCCATCAATGTCAAAGACGGCAACTTGCTGTGGCAACGCGACGCGAGCGTGGGCGAGGCATGGGAGAAGCGCAAGGAGGCTTTTGCCGAGCAATACCCCGACGGCTTGAAACCCGAGCAGGTGACCTTCAACACCGACAATGCCAACGACCTGGCAATCATCAACTACACCTCGGGCACCACCGGCAACCCCAAGGGAGTGATGCTTACCTACGATGCCATGACCGACACCGACGAATTCGCCAACTCACATTTCCCCAACAAGCCGGGTGAAACCATCGTGTCGATGTTGCCTCTGGCTCATATGTATGGGCTCGCCATCGAGTTTATCCACCCCAACGTCGACGGCGTCACGGTGTATTTCTTGGGCAAGACACCATCGCCAACCACGCTGCTCAAAGCCATGCAGGAAGTCAAGCCCTACATGGTGGTCACCGTGCCGCTGGTGATGGAGAAAATCTTCGTCAACTCGATTGTGCCAGCCTTGAAAAAGGTGAAAACCCTGCTGTCGATCCCCATTATCAGCGAGTTGATTTACCGCAAGGTGCGCAACAAACTGCTGGCGTCATTCGGCGGACAGGTGCGTTGCTTCATCATGGGTGGCGCGGCGCTGAATCCGGCTGCCGAGCGCTGCTTCAAAAACATGCGCCTGCCCTACACCGTGGGCTACGGCATGACCGAGGCTTGCCCGCTGCTGGGCTATGAGTGGTGGACGCGCTTCGTGCCGGGCTCGTGTGGCAAGCCGGTGCACGAACTTCGCATCGACTCTGACGACCCGCACAACAAAGCAGGCGAAATCCAGGCGCGTGGCCGCAACCTCACCATCGGCTACTACAAGAACCCCGAAGCCACGGCAGCGGCATTCACCGTCGACGGCTGGTTCCGCACCGGCGACTTGGGCGTGATTGACGAGGAGGGCAACATCTTCATTCGCGGACGCATCAAGTCGATGATTCTCAGTTCCTCGGGACAAAACATCTATCCTGAAGAGTTGGAGGCTGTGCTGGCCAACTGCCAATATGTGACTGAGAGCGTGGTCGTGGACCGCGAGGGGAAAATCGTCGCTCTGGTATACGCCGAAATCCCCGAGGACATCGACGAGGCGACGCGTGCCGAAATTCCCGAGCAGATTCGCCGCACTGCCAATGCCTCGCTGCCCAACTACAGCAAGATAGCGAAGGTGGAGTTTGTCGACAAGCCGTTCGAGAAAACGCCTAAGATGAGCATCAAGCGCTACCTCTATAAGTAACGCCCATTTCGGCTCCCCGACGGTCGGCTTAACGGCGACAGACGGTATATATCAACCCCCAGAATCGGTGGCTACGCCTCGGCTCTGGGGGTTGCTTATATGACAGCCACAAGGCTGAATATCATGTTTTATTCGTGGCTATTCGTCGGAGGTAGGGGTGGTGGTGTGGCGGTGCGGGTGTGTGAAAGGACGATGCACACGGCGGCGATGATGAGCCAAATGTACATCTGGCCGGCCTCGGACGACGAGGGGTTGAGGCTACGTAGCGAGGGGGTCAAGATGTAACCAAACGTTAGGGCCGAGTAACCCACAATCTTGAGCAGCCGCTTGCCGATGCCCACCGGCGAGGCGATGAAACTGCCAAGATAGCAGCACCACCCAAAAAACATGAAGAAGCCGGTGAAGAGATACAGTGTCGTCTTTTGTGACTCGTTGCGCAGTCCCCACCAATCGTTTGACAGCGTGGCTTCGATTTCTTGCGTGTCGGGCAGGACTTCTTTGCCGCTGATGGCGTCTTCGGCGGTGTTGTAAATGAGTTCGGCGGCGTCGCTGGAGAACGCATTGGTGATTCGGTCTATCTCGCCGAAACTGCAGATGCCGGCGCAGAAAATGAGGCCGAGAAAAGACCACCACATCAGTTTCTCTTGTATCTTTCCGGGTTTCCACCCCAGTTTGGGATTGCGCTTGCCCAGCATGTACATCACATAGCAGAAACCCAGTCCCAAGGCAACAATAACGGCAAATAGCGTGTAGAATTGCCACAAAGTCATGTAATTAGTACTCATGGTTCTTTATTTAATGCATTGAATTAAATACCTTGCATTATCATGCCAAAGAAGATGTAGAAAGCGAGGAGGACCAGCGTGACCAGCGCCGAGCGCCACAAGCAGCCCAACGCTGAGTGTGGCTCGAGTAAGCCGCGCGATTTGCTTTTTTTCTTCTTTTTCTTTGGTGCCGGTGCGGCCGGTGTGGTGCTTGGAGTGGTCATAGCGGTGTATTGTGGTTTGTGATAAACTGGCGGTGGAGGTGGTGTTGTCGCTGGAGCCTTGTAGGGCGGCGGTGTCGCTTTTTTGCGTGTTGCCGGCTTTGGCTTGGCGGCCACCTTTTTGCGCGCCGCCGGCTTTGGCGTGTCGTCGACCTTTGGTGTGTCGTCGGCCTTAGGAGGCTTGGCCTCTTTCACTGCCTGCTTCCACTTGCTGGCGGGCACGGCGGCCGTGGCGAGGCACTGCGGACACACCACCACGCCGTTGGTCTCGGCGAGTTGTTCGGCCGAGATGTCGAGTTCTTTACCACATTTTTTGCAGGTCCACAGCATAGGCTAAAATCAGCGATAATGGATTCGTGCCTTGTTGATTACGCGCCATTGCCCATTGTCGAAGCGTGCCGTTCCCGGGTCGTCGGTGACGATGCGCGTCTTGCCGTCGGCGCGCTGAATGGCGTCGCCCTCGCAAGCGCGCATGAGGTTTTCGCTGGGCATCATCATGGCGAAGCGGTGCACGTCGGCATTGTCGATGACGGTAAAGGTGCCGTTTATGCCGTCGAACGTGGTGAGCAGGAAGATGGAGTTTCCGAGTTCAAACCGGTCGGCCACGCGATCGAAGCATCCGCTGTCGTCGGGCTTTGCGAGATAGAGTTTGCGCGGCGGCTTCGGCTTGTCGGGGTCGCGCATGGGCACCGGCGCTGCCGGCACGGCTGCTGGAGGCGGTATGGTTGCCGTCGGGAGTTCGGTTTTTTCGAGTTCCTTCTTGGTGGCATTGATGCGCCTCACCATCTCTTCGGTGAGTTTTTGCAAGTCTTTGTTGCCCTTGTCGAAGGTGCGTTTCGTGGCCTCGTGCAACTGGCGCACCTCGCGCTGCGCCTTCATGGCGGTGAGCAGGGCATACACGGCCACAGCGCCCAGCGCCGCCACGAGGATAAACAGTATTATGGTAGTCATCATGATGGCAATTTTGAAATTACGTCGTTACACAAATTTTTCAGCAGGTTGTAGCGAATGATGCCCACCAGCGGATAGAAGAACGGCACGTCCTCGATGATGTCGGCGCCCTCGTAGCGTCCGCTGAGGAAGGCGTTGATGCCGGCGGTGAGGTAGTTGTCGACATCCTCGTTGAGCACCGAGGTGAACAGCCTGAACACGCCGGCGTCGATGCCAAACTCGTCCTTTGTCACGCGGTCGCACAGTTCGATGAAGAAGTTGTTGAACTCCTTGACCTTCTCCACCATCTTGTGGCGTGTGTCGAGTTGGTTGATGCGCTCGTAGGTGAGCGGCTCGTTGTCGAGCATCGAGTAGCAATACTTGATGGCGTTGACCTTGCGCGACGAGTAATCGTCGGCATTGACAGTTTTTTCGAGACGCTGGTTCTCCAATTTCACACCGCCCCGGCAGGTAATCTGCTTGGGGCACTCGGTCTCAATCTTGATGGTGAAGGTCTCCTGGTAGGTCTTTCCGTAGACGCGCTCGATGATGGCCTGTGTGAGTTCGGTCACCTGGTCGCGGCTGCCCAGAATGTTGAGAATCTTCGATCCCGTGCCCGAGAAGTAGATTTGCTTCGGCATTTCGTAGTCTCGAGCCACCATAGCCCGTGCGATGTAATAGATAATCGCCGAGTAGAAGTACATAAACACCAGTTTGCGCTGTCCATCGTTGCGCAGCAGCGAGTTGTAACTGTAGAGGTTGCGGTCGATTTCGCGCAGGTTACGCAGTTCCTCCACATTCTCTATCGAGAAGAGGAAGGCGTTGATGTCCTCGCTGCGCTTGCCGCGCATGATGCCCTGCAAGATGCTGGTGAGGTAGGTGATGCTGCTGCCGCGGTCGTTCTCAATCAGTTGCATGAAGTAGCGCGTGTAGTGCTGCAGCAGCGGGTTGTTGTCGGCATCGCGCTCGCCGAAGGCATCGCCGAAGATGGCGTTGCCGGCAAAGCGGAACGACGAGATTGCCACCGGCACGCTTTTCAGGCGGTCGGCGCTGGGCTGATAAATCACCGTGTCGCTCGTGCCACCGCCAATGTCGATGCTCACGTAACTGCTGCCGCTCACCTCGGCACCCTTGTAGTAGAAGGCCGGAGCAATTGACTCGGGGTAGGCGTGCAGGTTCTCCAGGTTGTTGCCGATGTAAGCGTGGAACAGTTCCTCCCAAGCGTCGTTCAACTTGCGGCGGTCGGCACCGCCCATGCTCACGGGGAAGAAATAGATGATTTGTGCGTTAGCCAGGTCGGCGTTCTCGATGAGCACCTTGGCCTTGATGAGCAGCATGAGTTCACGCAGGAACTCCTTCGACAGTGCTGTGTCGCCCATCCACTTCAGTCCGGTAGTCACCTCGTATCCGTCGAAGAACTTGCGCTCGTAGAGGAAGGGAATGTTCACGTCGTGGAACAGTTTTAAGCCGCCCGTGCTGCCGTTGTTGCTGGCCAGTGCCGAGCGCAGCGGGAAGCCGTAAACGCCGCCAATCTCTCGCGGCAGGAACTCGATGCGCTGCAGTTGCTCGGCAATGTCGAGGCCGCCCTGCTTGAGCAGCGAGGCCACCAGCACCTGCTCGGTGCCATATTCGAACGTCAGCGGCTGGCTGCCCTCGCCACGGTCGCCCCACTCCACGTGGGTGTTGGTGGTGCCGAAGTCGACAGCGAAAATCAACTGGCGGCCCGACGGCACGTAGGGCTTCCATTCTGGCGCCACGATGCCGGTGAACGTGCCCAACTCGTTGGTGATGGTCATCTCCATGATGTCCCACGAGCCCGAGATGTCGTAGTAGGTGGTGTCGTAGACGTTGCGTGCGCGCTGCTTGTGAGTCTCCGACACGCCGTCGGTGGTGTATCCGTCGCGCAAGAAGCGCAGCGACGCCGTGCCGTCGCCCAGCATGGCGAAGAGTTGCACAGTGTAGTCGTCGACGGTGCCGGTGCGCACAAATGGGAATATCGACGTTGACACAATCACGTCGATCATGCGTCCGGTGCCGCGTCGCTCGTCGAAGGTCCACGAGTGGTCGTTCGAGGCGATGTATTTTCGTGTAAGTTCAATGTAGCGTTTCTTCACCGGCACGCGCAGGGTGACCATCACGCTGCCGTCGGAAAACTCCTCGATGTCGAGCATGTTCTGCCCAAGGATGCGTCCGCGCAAATCGCTGGCGGTGAACCACTTGAAGAACTCTGGCTTGAGCGGCAGCAGATAGCCGCGCTTGGGCTGCAGGTCCTTGCTGCGGATGTTGCCGTCGAAGAAGTGCTCGTTGTCGATAGCGTTGCTCAGGCGCACCAGCGTGTCGCTGAGGAAGTCGGTGGTGGTGAGGAAGGGGTATTGAATCGAGGTGTCGGGCAACTTGCGCTCGCCGGGAGGCAGGCCATCGGTGAGCACTACTGTAG
>JAEEGL016808606.1_pt1 | contig 15382 bp, 12 predicted proteins | sample 9134231 | NCBI WGS metagenome assembly JAEEGL01 (sample SAMN16246548, study PRJNA631951) | gut metagenome | biome: gut microbiome; feature: rumen; material: fiber-attached | host: Bos | place: Iran: Karaj | collected 2018-10 | reverse complement strand
TTCTTTCCCCAAGACTGAGATTGGTGATAACTTTGAAGAGATCTTTAATGAGACAGTCAAGATCAATACTCTGGACTACAAGCTGTATCAGACAATTCAGCAAAAGATCATCGATGTGCTTGATGAGGCTGAGTATGTGGTTGTCAAGGGAATGGGTGATAACCGCACCGATATGAAGGTTATGCTCCATGAGCTTAAAGATCCTTCCAAGGAAACAAATTTCGAGAACTGCGTGGCAGACGTTAATATTCCTGTGGGCGAGGTATTTACATCACCTATCCTTAAGGGAACAGAGGGTGTACTTCACGTGTCCGGCGTTTATCTTGAGGGACTTTTCTTTAAAGATCTGGAGATAAGCTTCAAAGACGGATTTATTACTTCCTATAAATGTGCAAACTTTGAAAGTGAGGAGGAGAACTCCAAATATATAAGTGACAATATTCTCTACAATCACGATACTCTTCCTATAGGAGAGTTCGCAATAGGTACAAATACCACAGCTTATGTGATCGCGAGAAAATACGGTATTGAGGACAAACTTCCTATACTGATCGCAGAGAAGACAGGCCCGCACTTTGCAGTTGGTGATACCTGCTATACCTACGAGGAGGACACTATTACTTACAATCCGGATGGAAAGAGTATAATTGCAAGAGATAACGAGTGGTCATTAAAGAGAAAAACTGAGCCGGACAAGGCATACTTTAACTGCCATACCGACATCACGCTTCCTTATGACGAGCTTGGAGAGATAAGTGCAGTGAAGAAGGATGGCACAAGCACTACGATCATCAGAAATGGCCGCTTTGTTCTTGAGGGATGCGAAGAGCTTAACAGACCTATGGATGAGTAAGCGAAAGAATACTCAAATCCTTTTTTGGGAGCGAATAAAATGAGCGAACAGAAAAAGGTGGCACAATATTTTGTGGTGTGTTATGATACAGAATGACTAAGAATACAAGATGATGAATTGTGCAAAATATATATTTGATGACGCAATTCATGACATATAAATGGAGGAGAATCATGGCAAAAGTTGGAATTGTTATGGGAAGTGACTCTGATATGCCTGTAATGGCTAAAGCCGCACAGGTGCTTGATGAGCTTGGTGTCAGCTATGAGATGAGGATTATCTCAGCTCACAGAGAACCGGATGAATTCTTTGAATATGCGAAGACTGCTGAGGAGAAGGGCTTTAAGGTAATTATCGCCGGCGCCGGAATGGCGGCTCATCTTCCCGGTATGTGTGCAGCTATTTTCCCAATGCCTGTTATAGGCATTCCGATGCACACCACATCACTTGGTGGTCGTGATTCCCTTTACAGTATAGTTCAGATGCCGACAGGTATTCCGGTGGCAACCGTTGCAATTAATGGCGGAGCCAACGCAGGCATCCTGGCTGCCAAGATTCTTGCTACAAGCGATCCGGAACTTTTGCAGAAACTCAAGGACTATAAAGAAACATTAAAAGACTCTGTAGTTGAGAAGGATAAAAAGCTACAGCAAGTTGGATATAAAAACTATTAAAGTGATAAAGAAATGAGGAGTTAAAAATGGCATTGGATTACAAGAAGGCAGGCGTTGACATTGAAGCTGGTTACAGATCAGTTGAACTGATGAAAGGCTATGTTAAGGAGACGATGAGAGAAGAGGTCCTGGGTGGCCTTGGTGGATTCTCCGGAGCTTTTTCACTTAAGAAGATCAAGGAAATGGATGATCCGGTTCTTTTATCAGGTACCGATGGAGTTGGTACCAAGATTAAGCTGGCATTCCTTCTTGACAAACACGATACCATTGGAATCGATGCAGTTGCTATGTGTGTCAATGACGTAGCATGTGCCGGCGGCGAACCACTCTTTTTCCTTGATTATATTGCCTGTGGCAAGAACATCCCTGAGAAGATTGCAGCAATCGTAAAGGGTGTGGCAGAGGGTTGCAAGCAGTCTGATGCAGCGCTTATCGGTGGCGAGACAGCAGAGCATCCTGATCTTATGCCTGAGGATGAGTATGACGTAGCAGGTTTTGCAGTTGGAGTTGTTGATCGAAAGGATATGATCGACGGCAGCACTATCAAGGCAGGAGATGTGCTTATCGGCGTTGCTTCTACAGGTGTTCACTCAAACGGATTTTCACTTGTCCGCAAGGTTTTTGATATGACAAAAGAAAGCCTTGAGACATATTATGATGAACTTGGAACTACTCTCGGAGAAGCTCTTTTAACTCCTACAAGAATATATGTAAAAATGATGAAATCCATCAAAAATGCAGGCGTTAAGGTAAAGGGCTGCAGCCATATTACAGGCGGCGGTTTCTATGAGAACATTCCGAGAATGCTTCCTGATGGAATCAAGGCTGTTGTTGAGAAGAACAGCTATGACATTCCTCCAATCTTTACCCTTATGCAGAAAAAGGGAGAGATTGAGGAACATATGATGTACAACACATACAACATGGGACTTGGTATGGTGCTTGCAGTAGCTCCTGAGGATGTAGATGCTACTCTTGAAGCTATCGCTGCTTCCGGAGATAAGGCATGGGTTGTAGGTAAGTGCGAAGCCGGAGAAAAGGGCGTTGAACTCATTTAACGAGGTAACGAGTAAGAAATAACAGTCCGAATCACTTGCTGATGAGGACGTGAGAAAGTGATTCAAGAGTGAGCATGCACCTTGACGAAGTCAACTGGAATGTGCATGCGAATAGTTTTTACGAGGTGACGAGTGAAAATTGCAGTACTTGTGTCCGGAGGTGGTACAAATCTCCAGGCAATTATTGACGGAATAAATGATGGCAAGATCACCAATACCGAGATTGGGCTTGTCTATAGTAATAATCCAAATGCCTATGCTATTGAAAGGGCCAAGAAAGCCGGTATTCCCTATGTGGTCAAGAGCCCTAAGGAGTTTGCAACAAGGCAGGAGTTTAATGAAGCCCTTTTGCAGATCCTTTTAGATGCAAATCCTGATCTTATCGTACTTGCCGGATGCCTTGTGGTGATTCCTGAGGCAGTTGTCAAGGCATTTCCGAATAAGATCATCAATATTCATCCTGCGCTTATCCCAAGCTTTTGTGGAACAGGTTTCTATGGACTTAAAGTTCATGAGAAGGCTCTTGAGAGAGGCGTAAGGGTATCCGGAGCTACGGTTCATTTTGTTGATGAAGGAACAGATACCGGGCCTATCATTTTACAGAAACCCGTTATGATAAGGGATGATGATACTCCTGAGAGCCTTCAGAGAAGGATAATGGAGCAGGCTGAGTGGAAGATCATGCCGATGGCAATCGATCTTATCGCAAACGGCAAGGTAAAGGTTGTAGATCACAAGGTCGTTATAGACGGATATGATGAGCTTGTAATCTGACAGGAAATTTAGTCTTTGTTATTGAAGTAAAGTTTTGTAAAAGTTTTGTTGTAACAAGGGGAAAAAAAGATGAAGGTTTTGATTGTTGGCGGAGGCGGCCGTGAGCATGCAATTGCGGAGGCTGTTAGCAGAAGTAAGCAGGTTGAAAAAATCTATTGTGCACCGGGAAACGGCGGAATTGCAGAGCTTGCCGAGTGTGTGCCTATTACTCCGATGGAATTTGATAAGCTTGTTGCTTTTGCAAAGGAAAAAGAGATTGACCTTACGGTTATTGGTATGGACGATCCGCTCGTTGGCGGAATTGTTGATGCTTTTGAAGCTGAAGGACTCAGAGTATTCGGCCCCAGGAAGAATGCAGCTATCCTTGAGGGAAGTAAGGCTTTTTCCAAGGATCTTATGAAGAAGTACGGAATACCAACAGCAGCGTATGAGACCTTTGACGATGCAGAGGCTGCTCTTAAGTACCTTGAGACTGCAAAGTTCCCAATCGTTCTTAAAGCGGACGGACTTGCTCTTGGCAAGGGCGTTTTGATCTGCCAGAATCTGGAAGAAGCAAAAGCTGGCGTTAAAGAGATCATGGAGGACAAGAAGTTCGGCGATGCCGGCAACCACATGGTTATTGAGGAATTCATGACAGGACGTGAGGTATCCGTTCTTTCATTTGTTGACGGCAAAACCTATAAGCTCATGTCTTCTGCGCAGGATCACAAGAGAGCAGGAGATGGAGATACAGGGCTTAATACGGGCGGAATGGGCAATTTTTCACCAAGCCCATTTTATACAGAAGAAGTTGACAAGTTTTGCCGTGAGCATATTTATGGCAAGACTGTTGAAGCTATGGCTAAGGAGGGAAGAGAGTTTAAAGGAGTTATCTTCTTTGGACTTATGCTTACTCCTGACGGTCCAAAGGTGCTTGAGTACAATGCAAGATTTGGTGATCCTGAGGCGCAGGTTGTGCTTCCAAGGCTTAAGACTGATATAATTGACGTATTTAATGCCTGCATCGACGGAACACTTTCAGATACAGAGCTTGAGTTCGAGGACAAGGCATGTGTATGCGTGGTCCTTGCCAGCGACGGTTATCCTGTTAAATATGAGAAGGGGAAACTCATCACAGGACTTGAGAACTTCAAGGGTAAAGATGGTTACTACTGCTTTCATGCAGGTACCAAGGCTACTGATGCCGGAATAGTAACAAATGGCGGAAGAGTCCTTGGAATAACAGCCAAGGGTGATACTCTGGAACAGGCCCGTAAAATGGCTTATGAAGCTACCGAATGGGTTAGCTTCGAGAATAAGTATATGCGTCACGATATTGGAAAGGCTATCGATGATGCGAAGGAGGTAATATGATTAAAACGTTGGGAAAGAGAATAGCAGGTTTTGCTTTGGCAATGGCTGTTGCAGCGACGGTTTTTGCTGGAAGTGGGGTTCAGGCTTTTGCCTACACTCAGACAACCGGAACTGTAATTTCAGATAATGTAAAGGTAAGGGGGGCTGCGAGTACCACTGCAACTCAGGTCTCCAGTCTCAAGAACGGAGATGTGGTAGATATTGTAGATGAAGCGACAGATTCATCAGGCTATGTTTGGTACAAGATTTATGTAAATAAGAGTGAATTTGGTTATGTAAGAAGTGACCTTGTAAATAAAAAAGGCGGTTCAGGTAATGCAACTGCTACAGCAACTGCAACCCAGAGTGCTGCTTCACTTCCTGAGACACAGGCAACTGCTACAGAGCAGAGAAATGCCACAGCTCTTGCTGACAGTGTAAATGTCAGAAAAGGCGCAGGCACAGCTTATGATTCAGTTGGAAAGGTCACTAAGGGCGAGACAGTTACTATTACCGGCGAGGCAAATGGCACAGACGGTAAGACCTGGTATCAGATATCTTTTGCTGATGGTAAGGTTGGTTTCGTGAGAGGCGATCTTGTAGCTGTTTCAGATACTCCTGTTGAGGCAACTGAGAATGCTGAAGGTGGTGAGACCCCTGAGGGCGAAGCTACAGAAAGCTCAGAAGGCGAGAATACAGAGAGCCAGGAGAGCAGTTCACCTGATTCTTCAACCGGAGATGGCGCATACTCACTTATGTATACAGCTGATGAAGAGGGTAGCGGAGTCTGGTATCTCTATGATAACTTTGGTGGATACAGAGTAAAGGTTAAAGAGCTTATTGAGGCAGCGCAGAGTGCAGATGCAGTCAATACACTTCGTAAGCAGAGCAGTACTTATAAAAAGCTTGCAATAGTTTTGGGCATTCTTGCTGCAATTCTTGTAGCCGGAATAGTAGTTCTTGTTCTTAAACTCAGAGAATATATGTACTATGAGGATGAAGAAGAGGAAGAAGAGTACGATCGCTACTCAAATAGAAAGCCTGCTCGTGAAGAAAATGCCAGAAGTGCCAGAAATTCAGATCCTGAGAGAACAGAAAGACCGTTCAGAAGAAATGCTGAAGCAGAGAATGTAAAGAGAGATGCAGAGGAAGAGCGTCCGACTCGCAGAAATGCTGAAGAGAGAACGGTCAGACCAACAAGAAGACCTGCTGATGAAGAGTACGTAAAGCGTCCTGCACGCAGAGCAGCCGAGGATGAGCGCCCTTCAAGAAGAGACCGCGATGAGAATGAAGAGACAGAGCGCCCTGTAAGAAGTCCATTAAGAGAGGCACAGGAACGTCAGGCTCGCAGACAGGAAGCACATAGGGATGAAGAGAGAGCAGCTGCTCCAAAGAGGAAGGCAAGAAACTTTATCGGCGATGACGATGATTTTGAGTTTGAATTCCTTGATCTCGATGATGATAAGTAATTTTGATATCAGTATTAAAGGTCATATATGTGAGTACGTAATTGTTTGCATATTATGATATTTATAAGGAATATAAGAGATATACTTGCTCACTTTATGTGGGCAGGTATATTTTTTTGCCCCAAATGCGCGTCCTTGAATAATTTGTAATATCTGTTATACTAAAGTTATCACAGAAAGGAGACATCACATGATAATAGAAATAGATTTTAATAGTGATGAAGCCATATATGTGCAACTATGTAATCAGATCATTCTCGGAATAGCCACATCCCAGTTTCGGGAGGGAGAGCAGCTCCCAAGTGTTAGACAGCTGGCGGAGACTATAGGCATTAACATGCATACTGTCAACAAGGCATACTCCATCCTTCAACAGGATGGTTTTGTCAAGATTGACAGACGCCGTGGTGCTATTATTGCAATTGATATCAACAAATTGCAGGCTCTTCAGGAGGCACAGTCCGAACTGGCTGTAGTTCTTGCCAGAGCTATCTGTAAGGGTATAGGTCGTGAGGAAATCCATGGGCTTGTGGATAAACTTTACGACAATTATGAGAAAATGTAGGAGATTACTTTTGAAACACAGGCGTGTAATGTTATTGCGCTTTGTATTGCAACTAAATGATTTTGAGAAAGGAAGGAATGTATGGATTCTAAGTTTACTGTTATGGCTTCTGATGCACTCAAACTTGCCAAGCGAACCGCAAGAAGCCTTAAACTCAATTATGTAGGCACAGAGCATATTCTCATGGGGCTTATCCTTGAGGATGGATGTGTTGCCTCCAGAATCCTTTTAGATAACGGAATTGATGAATCGCGCATGATGGACATGATAAGAGACCTTATCGTGCCCGACAGCAGCGTACGTACACTTGACAAGGACGGCTTTTCTCCAAGAGCTGAGAAAGTTCTCGAGGAAGCCCACAGAATGGCGGAGAGGTTCAGGGCAGACAAGACAGGAACTGAGCACATTTTGCTTGCGCTTATCAAAGAGGGCGAGAATGTGGCAGTCAGACTTATCAGCACACTGAATGTGCCGGTTCAGAAGATTTACGCCGAGACCCTTGCAGCAATGGGCGAGGATCCCAACCTGGTAAAAGAGGATCTTGGCAAAAAGGCTGCTCCAAAGGGTGGCAAGAAGGCATCAATCCTGGCACAGTACAGCCGTGATCTTACTGCTCTAGCTATTGACGGCAAGCTTGATCCTGTTGTGGGAAGAGAAAGAGAGATAAAGAGAGTTATTCAGATTCTCAGCCGTCGCACCAAGAATAACCCCTGCCTTATAGGCGAGCCGGGTGTCGGCAAGACAGCAGTAGTTGAGGGGCTTGCACAGCGTATTGCTGCAGGCGACGTACCGCTTACTGTTCAGAATAAGAGACTTGTTACTTTGGACCTTTCAGGAATGATCGCAGGATCCAAGTACAGAGGAGAATTTGAGGAGAGAATCAAGAAGGTCATCAAGGAAGTATCCGATGATGGCAACATCATTCTCTTTGTGGATGAGATGCATACACTGATCGGCGCCGGAGGTGCTGAGGGTGCCATCGATGCATCCAATATTTTGAAGCCTTCTCTGGCAAGGGGCGAGATTCAGATGATCGGTGCCACAACTATCACTGAGTATCGCAAATATGTTGAGAAGGATGCAGCACTAGAGCGCAGATTCCAGCCTGTAAATGTTGATGAACCCACCAAGGAAGAGGCAACTGCAATTCTTAACGGAATCGTCAGCAAGTACGAGGAGCACCACAAGGTTACAATTACTCCGGAGGCTATCAAGGCTGCTGTTGATCTTTCAGAGAGATATATCAATGACAGAAATCTGCCTGATAAGGCCATTGACCTTATAGATGAGGCTGCAAGTGCTGTAAGACTTCGTACAATGGGCACTTCCCCCAAAGTTAAAGAGCTGGAGGAGACGATTAAGAGACTTGACGGAGAAATCGAGCAGGCTCTCAAGGACGCAGACTTTACCAAGGCCGGAGCGCTCAACAAGGAGCAGAACATGCTTCTTGGTAAATTAAACCGTGTCAAGAATGCTGAGAAGAAAAAAGAACTCTCTTCAGGATATATAGTTAATGAAAATGATATTGCAGAGGTTGTTGCAGAGTGGACAAGAATCCCTGTCAAGAAGATCGCTGAGAAAGAGACAGAGAAGCTTCTTAAGCTTGAATCTGTCCTTCACAAGAGAGTTATCGGTCAGGAAGATGCTGTCAAGGCGGTGTCTAAGGCTATAAGAAGAGGCCGTGTGGGACTTCAGGATCCCAACAGACCGATTGGATCATTCCTGTTCCTGGGACCTACGGGTGTAGGTAAGACAGAGCTTTCCAAGGCACTTGCCGAGGCTATGTTTGGCGATGAGAATGCACTTATCCGTGTTGATATGTCAGAGTACATGGAAGGCCACTCCGTATCCAAGATGATCGGATCACCGCCCGGATATGTTGGATTTGATGACGGTGGTCAGCTTTCCGAGAAGGTAAGACGCCATCCGTATTCGGTAATTCTTTTTGATGAGATAGAGAAGGCACATCCTGATATCTTTAATGTTCTGCTTCAGGTTCTGGACGATGGACACATTACAGATTCAAAGGGCAGAAAGGTAAGCTTTAAGAATACAATCCTTATAATGACTTCCAATGTAGGTGCGCAGAGAATTGTTGACCCTAAGAAACTGGGATTTGGTGCGGGAGCTGATGCCAAGAGAGATTACGAGGATATGAAGTCAGGTGTTATGGAGGAAGTCAAGAGACTCTTTAAGCCTGAGTTTATAAACCGTATTGATGAGATCATGGTATTCCATACTCTTACAGAGAAGGAAATGATGGAAATTGTAACTCTCCTTTCCCAGAATCTGTCAAAGAGATGCAAGACTCAGATGGGCATTGACCTTACAATCTCACCTGCAGTCAAGAAGTTCCTTGTGGACAAGCACTCAGATGCCAAAATGGGTGCAAGACCTTTAAAGAGAGCAATTCAGCAGACTATTGAGGATGCGATGGCAGAGGAACTCTTAAAGGGCACGATTAAAGCTAATACAGCAGTTACAGTAGGACTTAAGGACGATAAGATTGTCTTTTCAACAGCAGAGGGCAAGACTTCTGTGAAAAAGGCAAATATCAAGACCACCAAGACTACCCGTAAAACCAAGACAACAGCGGCTGTAAATACCAAAAAACCTGTAAAGAAGGCTACTAAAAAGGCTACTAAGAAGACTACAGCTTTAAAGAAGAAATCAAATTGAAAAGTTTAAAAAGATTTAATTTGATATGCCGGGAACTTTTATTATAATTAAGGTAGCTTAATAAATATGCAACACAGCGACCGTGTTTTTTTTCCGGTTGCGACAAAAGATTTCAGGAGGGTAACTATGGCTGTCGTTGAACAGTTGCTTCGTGCTGAGAAGGATGGAAGTATTAGTTTTGGTAACTATGAGCTTCCGGAGAAGAAAAAGAAAGAGAATTTTGAGCATAACGGGAATCTGCTCAAAGTTAAGACTTTCAAGGATATCACGAAGCTTGAGTGCAATGAAAACTTTGTATACGAGTCAGTTCCGGGAACTGCGGTTATTGGATTTAAGGAGACTGACAAAGGCGTGGAGTTTTCAGTTGAGGGCGAAAGTGATGCCCAGATAACACTAGGTCTTTTGGAGAACACCGAGTATAGTGTGTTTGTAAATGGAAGTAGTATAGGGAAGATGAGCACCAACCTTGGGGGAAAGCTTAATCTTAGCGTAGAGCTTTCTCAGGGGGGAAAGGCGCAGGTAAGAGTAGAGAAGTAAGATTTCGTATCTTAGGGCTTTCTGTTTCGGCAGAAGGCCCTTTTCTATTGGAGGAGAGTTATAAGTGGCGACCAAGATCAAAACAGTATATTTTTGCCAAAGTTGTGGGTATGAATCAAGTAAGTGGATGGGACAATGCCCCGGATGCAGAGAGTGGAATACTTTTGTTGAGGAGACTGTAAAACCGGCTTCCAAATCCTCATCGAAGGCTTCCGGAAGTGGAATTGGTGCTTCTTTAAATGGCGAGTATTCTAAGCCTCTTTCCTTATCGGAAATTGTTTTGAACGAGGAGGAGAGGGCAGATACTCACATTGGAGAGCTTAACAGGGTGCTCGGAGGAGGGCTTGTAAAGGGCTCACTTATTCTTGTGGGCGGAGATCCCGGTATCGGCAAATCTACACTTCTTTTGCAGGTGGCAGGTAATCTTTCCGGAGATAAAAAAGAGATACTGTATGTCTCAGGTGAGGAGTCTCTAAGGCAGATTAAACTTCGTGCCGGGAGGATCGGAGAGTTTTCTGAAAGCCTTAAATTCATGTGTGAGACAAATCTTTCGAATATTGAGGAAGCCATTGTAAGGACCAAGCCCGAGGTCATAATCATTGACTCTATTCAGACCATGTACAATGAGTCTGTTTCTTCTGCACCCGGAAGTGTTTCTCAGGTAAGGGAGTCAACAGGAGTTCTCCTTAGGATTGCCAAGAGCATGAATATTTCAGTGTTCATAGTGGGGCATGTTACCAAGGAAGGACAGGTTGCCGGGCCAAGAGTACTTGAGCATATGGTTGATACAGTTCTGTACTTTGAAGGAGATAGACATGCATCCTATAGAATCTTAAGGGCGGTGAAGAATCGTTTTGGCTCTACCAATGAGATTGGAGTATTTGAGATGCAGGAGAGAGGCCTTGTGGAAGTGGCCAACCCATCTGAGTTTATGCTTGATGGAAGGCCGGAAAATGCCAGCGGATCGGTCGTTACCTGTTCTGTGGAGGGAACAAGGCCTATACTCATTGAGGTCCAGGCTCTGGTTACCCACACGAACTTTGGCTTTCCCAGAAGACAGGCTAATGGAACGGACTACAACAGAGTCAACCTTTTGATGGCTGTTCTTGAAAAGAGAATAGGACTGTCTCTTGGTGACTATGACGCCTACGTTAATCTTGCCGGAGGTATGAAGGTGGCTGAACCATCATTGGATCTGGGAATCTGTCTTGCCATTATTTCAAGTTTCAGGAATAAGCCAATCAGTGATGATGTAGTTGCTTTCGGAGAAGTAGGCCTGTCAGGTGAAGTCAGATCTGTAAATATGGCGGAGAGTCGTGTCATGGAGGCTTCAAAGCTTGGATTCAAAAACTGTATCGTGCCAAGAGCTCTGGAAGGAAAATTAAAGGGCACATGCAAGAATATTGAGATAATCGGAGTGGCGTCGGTAGCGGATGCCATGAAGGTAATATGATTTTGCTAATAATCAAATGAAAATACAGAAATTTACGTATACTGTGATTTCATGGAAATACGATACAGAATTTGCAACAAAATTTCCTGTTAATATGATTGAAGTTGTGATAAAAAATCTGATATGATGTTATAGTATGTTGAAAGTTGATTTTTCAATCTGATGAGGGAGAAGCATATTAGCGATGAAAGGGCGAGTTACTAAGCTTTTAGCAGGCTTTGTGGTGTCTGTTATGGTGTTGGCTGCTATGGAGAATGGCAGCAATACTGCTTATGCTGATGAACCTGTCGTTGATATTGCTGATACTGTGGCAGAATCTGAGGATACTGATATTGCCATTGAATTTGAAGATGACAATGTTATGGAATCCGGTGAGGATGCTCTTTTAACAGAAATTGAAGAATCTATACCGGCTTTGCGTGAAGAGCCTAGGGATGCGTCAGAAGTGTATACAGTGGATGATTCCGATTCATTAGGACTAGACGTCTGCTTCTACATCAGAACAAATGTAGAAGATTCGCTTATTCCTGATGAACCATCGGATCAACCCACGAGATATTACACCAGTGGAATTCGTGTAAATCAAGCTGTTTCATCAAACAGCTTTGTCTATGATAATAATATAACTTCTAATTTATGTGATGACGGTTATACTGCATCTAATGCCGTAAGGCAATCGCTTTTGCAAGTACCGTCGGTAGCAGATATTCAAAGCGTTTATCCGTCTTTTGATCCCATTTCACAATATGTTTTATGGTATGTAATAAAAGAGGCCGGAACACCTTATCCGAACAGGGATGTTTATATCCATGTGGATGGGGTGGTCCTTCAAAGGGAAATATCCGAAGAACCGGTGGAACCATCAGATACTGATAGAGTGGAATCTGATCTCAAATTTGAGATATATTCTGTCAATGTTGAACCGCCATTTGAATATGATGGAGAGGAACATCTGATAGGCGGATATATCATCAGGGTTACGGATGAGGAAAACGGTGATACAGCTGAGTACACCTATGGACCTTATGGTGATTTCAGAGGAGTCGTTTTTCAAAAGCTAAGATCCACACGGGCAAGTATTCCTGGAACGATCATAGATTTCATGGGAATGGCATTTAACATAAATGTGGACAGCGCATACCTTTTGGTCAAGAATCCCGGAAACTATGAGATACCTCTTTTCTTTGGAGGCAACAAAATATCGGCAGCAGATATCATTATCAGGGATGAGAGTGGAAAGATACTCGATGCCAATATAAAGGTAAAGACTCCGGCAGTTCAAGATGCGGTTTCACAGCGCAAGATCACTATAACGGCAGGGTCAACAGTTCAGAACGACAGCGGTATAACAGTCACAAATGAGAACGTAACTATTTCTTCGGGATCACTTTTACCGGGACACAGACTGGTTACCAGCATTGTAGGTAGCCAGACAGGTCCGGGAGAATCTGTAAATGAGATCACCTATTACGACATCATTGGCAGTGATGGCAAGAGCTATAAGGCCATGTACGATGTCACCAAAGAAAACGGATGGCTTATCCTCGTAAAACCTTCAGATGGTGGGGGAGCTTCAAACGATAACTCTCCTGCAGGAGCCAAGGCTGATACTGCGGAAAATGTCACAGAATCTGTCAGTACTGCGCTGCCTGTTATTTTAGGCGCCAAGAAAAATAACGATGGGACTACAGCTCTTTTGGCTAAGCCCGGAACAACTGATGAAAATGCAGAAAGTGAGTACTCTTTATCAGACGACAAAGCCCAGGTTCTTGGAGCAAGAAGAGGAGATACAAGTGATCCGGGGATACCTTCGGAAATTCGTCTGGTTTTAATTGTTCTTTGCCTTATGATGCTTATGATCATCAATATAAAAAGGCGCAACGGAGAGACTTGACGATAAAATAAAAATATCTGAATAAGGTAGCTAAAATTCTGAGAAATAATGTCGATAAGATTAATGTATGAAATCTTGTTGGCATTATTTTTTATGCCTTCAGCTACAAATTGGCTTTGACCTAAGGGGGCTTTATGAGCAAAAAAGTGAGAAAAGTCATAGGGTTAGTGATAGCAGTTCTTCTTTCTGCAAGTCTTTTTCTATCTCCGTTATATATGACAAAAACATTTGCTGCTGATCCTTATACAGCGCTTTCCAAGGCAACAAGGAAATATAACGGTCACGACTATTCCGGTGAATATAATCCGCTTTATTACTATCTGAATTATCAGGACTTAAGAGACGCGTTTGGAACAGACGGAAACAAGCTGATTGAGCATTATGTGGTCTTTGGTAAAAAAGAAAAGCGCGTAGCAAATAAACCTATCGGAGACAGTACGGAGTTTGTAGTTCCTACAGGTAAAGAAAATATGGTCATTATCCCCAAAACTCTGCATGGCAACGGGGGTATGACAGCGGATCAGGAAGTTCAGGCAAGAAGCATTGCAAAGCAGATAGCAGACGGGATAAATAAGACGGCGACAGACAAGGTAAAAGATATTGAGAAGGTTGCATACGCAGCCGGAATAGTGAGAGCCTACTGCGATCTTGGAACATACACTACTTCAGGCCAGATGTACAGAACAGCTTATGGAGTCTTTATAGGAGGGGAATATTCCTGTGCAGGCTCTACAAGAGCATTGGGATTGATCCTTGATTACCTTGGAATAACCTGGGTACATGTAAATGCCAACGCCTGGGATGATCAGTGGTGTCAGGTAATAGCAGATGGCCAGGAAGGCTATGGAGATGCAATTAAAGCGACTGCTGCTTATGGAAAACATCCAAATCAGGGCGGGGATGCTAAGTCAGCTATTTCATATTCGAAGATAAGAAGTAAATTTGACGTTGCAACACAGAAACCGAGGCAGACAGACTAATGATCAGAAAAGTATTGGGAATGGGGCTGGCAATGATCGTTTTTGCCGCAACTACAATTTCATCAAAAGCATCAGGTCTTCAGAAGCTGGATGCAAGCACTTTTAAGAGCGATTATCGCATTACTTCTGTGCATATTGGCAGTGATGTGTATGAAATATCCGATTATACTTTTAGAAACCTTAACAACCTGAAATCAATCACGGTGAGTGAAAACAATCCTTATTTTGCCTCATATTCGAATTGCCTTTATGACAAGGAGATGACGGAGCTTGTATGCTTTCCACCTGCACTTTCGGGAGCAATCATTCCGGCAAGTGTTGTGACAATAAGAAACAATGCACTCCATGGAGTGGCAGATGATTTAAGAAAACAGGTAAGGAATGTTGTTGAGGCTCAGGCATCAGGGTACTTGAAGGAATCTGAAGTTCCCGGAGCTCATTTTATCCATACAGAGTACGGCGTTAAGTGGAAAGAAGCAGATGGAACGGTAACATCACCATATAACAATATTATGAACCTGGCAGGTGCAGTGGTTTCGGCCAGTTCGACAGGTTCAATGACTCAGCAACAGCAGCTTGAGGCGGCTTTTTACTATGTGGCAGGGAATATCTATTATGCCAGAAGTACTGAAGAACCATCAGGGCAATGGGTAAAGGAATATGCCCAGAACACTCTTAGTGAGAAGATTGGCAACTGCTACGGATATGCTGCAGCTTTCGCCTATGTTGCCAAGGGACTTGGATATGATGCAAAAGTGTGTACAGGCACAGTGAAGTCATCTCTCGGCGGTCGCACAGCTCATGCCTGGACTGAAGTTAAAGTTGCAGGCAAGTGGTATGTTTTCGACACTGAGATGCAAAATGCGAAGGGGAGCGGCTATTATAAGCAGACCTATGATTCTTATCCGGCGGGACCGCTGGAAAAAGAAAAGGAGTACAAAGTCAGTTTTTAACATATTTCCAAGACAGGGATTGTTGATAGAAACATATTTGATATCAATAACAAGGAGTGTTGCAAATGAAGCGATTTGTTGGTCTTAGCCTGTTCTTTTCTACTATGGTTCTTATTCTGTTCTTATCAAACATACTTCTGTACAGTCACAACGAGGACTAC
>JAEEGL014168790.1_pt1 | contig 15382 bp, 15 predicted proteins | sample 9134231 | NCBI WGS metagenome assembly JAEEGL01 (sample SAMN16246548, study PRJNA631951) | gut metagenome | biome: gut microbiome; feature: rumen; material: fiber-attached | host: Bos | place: Iran: Karaj | collected 2018-10 | reverse complement strand
TAAATACCATAATCTTTGGCCTTGGGGTCCGGCAAGCCTTGGATACCATAAAAATTGTATTTTTTGTAACCATGCTCGGCAGCATATTTGATCATGTACCATTGGATGGCGTATTGGGCATTGTACTCTTTCATATATTTTGCGTCGCTACCAGAGAAAAGATAGATAACTTCATCGCCATAAGCCATGAACATGGCGGCCGATAAAGGCGTAGTTTTGCCATCTATATCCACCTCGGCTACTATGAATTTCACTTCGCCTTTTTTATGGAATAAATCGTACATTTGCTGATAATATTCGAGCGAACGATCGTTAAAATGGCGGCGTTCGGATGTGGCTTCAGTGATTTGTTTGAAAATATCTAGTTCTTTTTTGGTAAGTTCGCGAACCTTGATGCCGTTTCTGGTGGTACGACTAACAAGATTGCGAGTATTTTGTTTGAAACTGGCGAAGATCTCGTCTGAGGTGCGACCATCAATATCCATCACAAAGAGGTATTTAGGCTGAGAAGTATGCAGCATGGGGCGAAAACCGAGGTTTTCTAGCGATTTTAGGGCCCGAGTACGGTTGAACCCACCTTCTACAATATCCCCTTCCCTATCGCGTTCTATGAGTTCGTAATAAGGGTCTACCTGGAGAATGTAGCCGTTGTGGGATTTGGCATATTTTTTGAGATTTTTAATAAAAAAGCTAAGTAGAGCGGTATTTTCATAATCCACCAGGGGTCCGCCAGGGGTGTAAAATGTGGATTTGCCAAGGAAAGTAGGTTTGGCTACAGCCATGGTGGCAGCGAGAATTTGATCACCTTCTTTAACGGCAAAATAGTAAACCGTCCAACCAGATCTTTCCCTTAATTTGGCGATTTCGGGAGTCTGCATGAAAGATTTATAGGGTGATTGATCGGCAATTTTGCGAAATTCTGACTCGGTGATAGTAGTAAAAATCATAAGACTATTATAGCACTAATGCCTGCGGATAAAACGGTTGAGCTGGCGAGTCAGTTGGTAGAAGTGGTATTTGATTGGCTTTAGAATAATATCATAAGTACCAGCGTATTCTACAGGTGCGCCGCCAAAGGATTGTTTGAACCTAGTGAAGCCTTTCCAGGGGTGACTATCCGGTGCACCTTCTGGAGCGATACCCCAGAAATCGAAATATTTAATTCCCTGTTCTTTGGCATCGAAAAGCGCAGTAGTGAGGAGTGCTACGGTGGCGGGGAATTTTTTGTAATCTATATCGGCGGCAGACTGCATATAATAACGAGTGTCTTGATAATCAAAAAAGAGACTAGCGGCAAGAATTTGACCGTCCTTAGGAGTGTTTTCTTCCCTTTCTTGCCCTGCCGGTAGATGATATTTTACTAAATATAGGGTGGCGAAAGACTGAGAAAGCTCAGTTTTAAGATAATGTTCACTGAAAGAATTGAGGTTTTTGGTTTTAAAGAGCTTGTTTTGCAATCCTACTAAGTACTTAATCTGAGCTGGTTCTTTGGTGGATTCTACTGTGAGACCCTTTTTGGCGTAGGTGTTATAACGAGTACGAGTGCCTTGGGAAAAGTTAGTAAGAATTGTGGCTTTATCTGGGGTAATATCCAATATCCAGGTGTCTTTAGGGTTTAGATCTTTGGTTTTCTTGGTGTTTGCCGGTAGGTATTTAGTAAAATCAGGGTTTTGTGGTTCGATACGGATAAAGATAGCTTGGTGCTTTTTAGCTAAAGCTTCTAGCGACTTAAGTGCAGTCTGAAACGCTTTCTTGTCTTTTGCTATTGGACCATAAGGTAAATATAGGTAATTCCCTACTGGGGTTTTCTTGAGAATAGCTAAATACTGGTAATCAGTCCCCTGTTCTAGGAAACTAGTTTCGCCCAAATCTTCTTGAAATTTTTGCCAAGCTTGAGATTGCGTAATTGGATTTTGCATATTTTTCATTATATCATCAAAATTCATTTCACACCTCTTGAAACACGTGATTTTTTTTGACAGCTTAAGCTTATTGTTTTATTGCATAAGCATAATCGCCGGCTAGATACGTGTGTTCTGTCGGTGGAAAATTAATCGAATTCTCCCAACTGTGTGTGAGGTTGCCAGTTGTTATTCTGATTTTAGCGGAAGCGGAATGGTTTGTCAAGTTGGGTTGCTAGGCGCGATGGTTGCTAGGCATAAGAGGAATAACTTCCAAAGTTTTTGTGGTTTTGGTGGAAAAAGGTGGGGAATTGCTGTGTATATCTTAATTTAAGCCTATCTCGGGGCGCGTCCGCCCGGCCCGTCGCCACGGGCGGACGGCGCTACTTCTCGCCTTGCCAGGCTCCGAACCCCCTTCGAGAGGCTTAAATTAAAATATGATACAATCAACTTATGGCCTATATTAGGAAATTTAAAACGACTTCGGGGGCGACAGGGGTACAAGTATGTTACAAGGAGCAGGGAAAGGTGATACGAACTGTACACGTGGGCTCGGCCTCATCCGATGTAGCCCTGGAGCGACTGATGCGCGAAGCGCAGGGAATTATAGATGGCGACAAAAAGCCGCTGTTTAATTTGGATAAGTTTAACAAAAAATAGATCGGGTGTTTTTACATAAAAAATACCCAGGCGGAATGCCTGGGCAGGTGCGATGGGGATTATGAAAAAGTTATTCTACCTTTACGAGTCCTGCTATCGTAGTATAAACTAATATGGTAACGAGTATATGTATGTTTTTTTGCAATCGAACGGAGATCTGCATCGCAATACCCCCTAATATTGAATGAATGTCCTGTGCCGTTTTCGTGTTCAATACTGACAATGCGAACGTTGCGTATAGATGCGGGGATATAAGCGCTGCTGGGATGGTCTGGTGGCATAGTGTAACAAATTGCCACTGCAAAGTTTACGAAGATTCGATTATCGTCGTAAGCATACTTGCAAGCATCAAACAAGCGATCGGCGCTAGGGCCGTCCACTACATCGTAGGATCTTTTTACTTCCATTTTGGTACTCATACGAATACCTCCTTTTTTAATATTTCCAAACACATACGTGAGTGGATTCGAGCTAGCCTCCCATTTGGCCAACTTACTTTCATTATAGCATATATGATTATTTTTGTCAACTGCACCGTAATAATTTAAAACCTTCGCAACGAGTCGCAATAAATTCAGGGAATAAACGGAAGTTTTATGGGCAATTTCAAGGTTTTGTGAAAATGTGATATACTGGAAGTGCGAAATCATAGTTATTCATTTTTCTTATAGAGAAATAAATGCGGCTATTTACGCTGGATATTCTCTATAGGGAATAACTATAGTTTCGCGACTAAGTAAATAGTCGCATTTTTGTTTAGGTGCGGCATAGGAGGTATATGGAAAAACTAAACAATACTGAAACAAAGGCTGACGGACGGAATGAAACTGGCTGGGAGGATGTAGCGGTAGAAGCTGAGAGAATGGATTGGGCCGAATTAAAGGTAGCTCAGAAAGTGGCCGAAGCGCAAGAAGATTTCGAAGTAAAAAGAGCACAGTTAGGAGAAATACGAGACAGGATTGCAAATTTAGCAAAACCGTCTGGAAAATTTACAGATGGGGGCAATTTGGACGCAAGAGAAATTAGCCACGATACTACCAGACTGGAACAAAAGGCTAATAATTTAAGAGCAGAAGTAGCCGAAGCACGAAAACAATACGAGAAGTTGTCTACCGAGGAGGAGAGAAAGGCTGAAGCCGAAAGACTTCGAAAAGAAGCTAAGGAATATAATAAATTCTTTACGCGAGGTCTAATGGTAGTGGGGACAGGCAGAATGGAAGAATTCGATAGTCAAATTCTGGCAGCAAGAGACCCTGAAGTGAAAAAACAATTGGAGGCAGCAAGAGAAGAATACATCAGAAATACGGTAATACCTACAGGCAAGGGTTCTGTCGAGATGGCAAAAGATAGCGGCACTGGGAAGGATGAGAGCTTAGAGAACGTGGGTGAGCCGGATAACGAAAATGATCTTAAAAAAGAAGTTATGGATAGAGAAGTGCAAACTGATAAAGATAAGGCTCGAGTTTTCGCTGAAAAAATAGACGAAAGGAGCCTAAGACAGAGCACTAGCAGAGAAAAGATAGCTCTGGGGAAGATTTTGAGACGCATAGAGAAATACGATTCTAACCAGAGTAAACCATCGGCTTTTGAACGGAGGCAGCATAAGAAGGATTTGCAAGAATTAACGCGCTACGGGTATAACCCAGGTGGGAAAAATTCTCGTTTGTTTGACTCTATCGCTGAGTTAATACGCGACGAAACGGCATTAGGGACAAAAGACGCCAAAGAGATAGGCAAAGAGAGGGCGGAAAATTGGAAATTGGTTGACATAGTAGCAAATGGCAAGTCCGGAAGAAAGTTTCGTAAAGAATTAAAAAAGAGTGGGTTTCCAAGACTCCCTGAAAGCTGGGATGATGAAAATTATACTTCCAACGAGATGAATAGGATGGCGTTTGTCGCGAAGAGCTACCTGGCGATGACGCCCAATATTTGAGGTTTTATTGGGGGGATAGCCTTAAAATAGTCCTGGGTGGGGCTATTTTGGTGGGGTTTTTGTTTTCTTGTGCTCTGACTTTGGGCTAGATTAGTTCGAGTTGGGTTTTAAGGCGGGAGATGAGGGATTCTTTCTCTTTGATTTGGTCTTTAGTTTCTTTGACAAGGTGCTCGGGGGCCTTGTTGACGTAATTTGGATTCATCATGCGAGCATTTAATGCGTCTAATTCGCGGCCGACGGAGAGGATTTTGTCGGTGAGGGCGTCTTTGTACTCTGTAACGACCTTCTCGGGGACATCTAAGTAGAGCTCGTGGTTGACCAAAGCTAGCCTTAGGCCACGTGGCTGGCCGTCTAGGCTATTAATGGCCGGGACCTTGGTAAGAGTGCGGATAAGCATCAAATTATCCTCTACGAGGCTATCATTGCCGTATAATAGGCTGTATTTTTTGGCGTTATTGGTGCCTGGAAGGGCCTGCAGGGTGCCTCTAACCTCGGACACGACTGAGATTAGGCTTTCGAACTCGGCAGCGCTGATAGGATCAAATTTAAGCTTATTTGGCCATTTTGCGGTAGCAATAAAACCGTCCGTCCAGGAAAGATTTTGCCAGATAGCCTCGGTAACAAATGGGGCAAACGGATGCAAAGCAATAAGAATCGTCTCTAGAGTCTGTTTTAAGAGACCGGTATTTTTGAAGATTTTTTGACTTTCTAGGAACCAGTCGGCGTATTTATCCCAGATGGTTTGGTATAATACTTCGATAGCTTCGGCGAAACGGTAGTTTTTCATTGAACTTTCTACTTGATTGAGGCAATCGTTGATTTCGCGGCAAATCCAGTCTTCGCCCATATTATCCGTAGAGTAAGAGTTTGAAATACTTTCCTCTTGGGGCGCGTCCGAAACCCCTGTCGCCACAGGGGTTTCGGCGCTACTTCTCGCCTTGCCAGGCTCCGAACCCCCTTCGATGAAAGTATTTTCAAACTCCATGGAACTCTCGTCAACAATAGATTGAACGAAGCGGGAGATGTTCCAGAGTTTATTGCAGAGATTGCGGCCGGCAATGACGCTGTTCTCACTGAAAGCTTGGTTCATACCGGCAGAACGGCCGCGGAGGATGCCGAGACGAAAAGCATCTGAGCCATATTTGGCGACAAGATCCATAGGATTAATGACATTGCCTTTAGATTTGCTCATTTTTTGGCCATGAGCATCCAATACGAGGCCGTGGAGATAAACTTCTTTAAATGGTACTTCACCGGTGACATAAAGCCCCATCATAATCATGCGGGCAACCCAAGCAAATAATATGTCGGCGCCGGTTTCCATGACGTTTAGTGGGTAATAGGGGTTGAAATTGTCTTCCGTCCAGTCAGTACAAACAATGGGCCAATGACTAGAAGAAAACCAAGTGTCAAAGGTGTCTTCATCGCGGACATATTTTACGCCGGCAATTTCGATCTCTTTGAGATGGGTGCGACGATCAAAGATCCAATCTGGTTCGTCGGTGGCAGCATCGGTAACACGGCGGAACATTGGGATAGCAATACCCCAAGGGATCTGGCGAGAAATATTCCAATCCTTGAGATTTTTGAGGTAATTAATCAAGACTTTTTGCTTGTTTGCCGGATGGAATTTGATCTCGTTTTGCTCTAGATGTTTGATGGCGACGCTGGCTAGTTTTTCAACATCTACAAACCATTGCTCTTTAAGCATAGGTTCTAGCACGGTACCGCATTTATAACAATGTGCCACAGAGTGAACGAGCTGTTTTTCGCCCCTGAAAAGATCGGCGGCTTTGAGATCTTTTAGGACTTGCTTGCGGCATTCAGCAGTAGTGAGACCGTAGTATTTTTCTGGGACGTTAATCATGGTGCCATTTTCAGAAATCACCTTGATACGCTCGAGGTTATGGCGTTCGCCTACCTCGAAATCATCAAAATCGTGGGCGGGGGTGATTTTTACGGCGCCGGTGCCATATTCTGGATCGGCGTGCTCGTCGGCGATAATAGGGATGGTTCTGTCGGTAAGAGGTAGTTTGACATGCTTACCGATTAAGCCTTTGTAGCGCTTGTCTTCAGGATTTACTGCTACGGCAGCGTCGCCGAAGAGAGTTTCTGGGCGGGTGGTGGAGACGATAATTTCGCCACCATCATAAGTATAGGCAATATCCCAGAGGGTGCCTTTTTCGTCTTTGTGCTCTACCTCGATATCCGCGAAAGCGGTCTGGTGCTTTGGACAGAAGTTAACAAGCTTTTCGCCCCGATAAATCATACCATCGTTCCACATTTTTTCGAAGGTGGTGTAGACGCGGTCGATTACGTTTTCATCAAGAGCAAAAGTAAGGTCATCCCAGGAGCAGGAGGCGCCAAGAGCGCGAAGCTGGAGCTCCATATTGCCGCGTTGCTCGGCAACAAAGTCCCAAACACGGGCGTAGAGCTCGTCGCGGCTATATTCAAAACGGGTGTGGCCTTGCTTTTCGAGGTGTTTTTCGTAAACAACCCAGGTTTCGAAACCGGCGTGGTCGGCGCCAGGAATATACCAGGTGGATTTACCCTTTAAGCGATAGTAGCGAATGAGAGAATCTTCCGTAGCGATCGTGAGGCCATGACCGATATGAAGATTGCCGTTGGCGTTGGGCGGAGGCATGACGATACTGTAAGTATTTTTATTGTCGCGGTCATCTTTGCCATCGCCGTTGTTATCTACGGGCACCGTGGGAACGGGTGGGGCGAAGATATCGCTGGCTTCCCAAGCACCGTAAATATCACTTTCATATTCTCCTGGTTCGTAACTACTCGCAAATTTCATAGTAGTATTATACCACAGATAAGGGTTTTATTTCTGGCCGGTTTTGAGAATTTCGATTCCTTCGTTGAGATATTTTTCTAGAACGTTGCTATTTTGCGATGCTACAGCAACTATTGCATTATAATTATTCGAGATATCGCAGAAGGCTGATTTTAAATAAAAACTAACTCCTTGATAACTCGTAGAAGTATCATAAACCATGCAGTTGACGTCTTCTGAAGTTTTCTTCGTGGCAGTGGTTTTCCCAATCAAACCTATAGCTTGCCCAGCAGATTGGTCGTCGTATCTATAATTTGAAAGAGCAGGATTATCGGTAATGGATAGCGTTATATTATTCTCATCGTTACTGTCAAGCGTAATAGAGTAATCCGACTCGTCAACTTCGTTAATTAGCCAATCGTGTTCGTTAATAAGAAAACTATGGTTGCCTGCAGAAATGCGTTTCTCGCCAAAAATACCGGCTTTAGTAAAATACATTACCCCTATAATTCCGCCAATAATCAAAATGAAGCAGCCTATAACAAACAGAATGCGGCGGACATTGAGAGCTTTTTCTGTTTTATCTACAGTAGAAGATGAAATATCTGCCGCGGGACCGGAGGCAATTATTTGGGGAGTAAAAGTAGGCGATGCGTTTTCGCTTGTTTGATTTTGCTCGGCTTGGACAAGTTGAGGATTAGGAGTAGCAGGCACATTGGATTGAGAAGAAAAATTATTTTGGTCATTGCGTAATTGATTATCTTTGTCCATAAAAATATTATACATAAACGTATTTAGGTGGTCAAATATAGGCGCCTGAGCTTCGTTGCGTTAATAGATCATTGTTAATATTCGAGTTGGGTGCGGATTTGCTCGAATTCTTCGGGAGTGAGATCCAATGTGCGGCCGTGCTGCCAAGTTTCATCAAAAGGCATGAGATGAACGTGGGCATGAGGAACGTCGGTGCCAACGACCTTCCAAAGAGTGCGAGCGCCGAGTTGTTTTTCCATATGTTGGCTAAGTTTTTTAACGGTAGCCATGAGGGCCTGATAATCTTCATCTGGGAGCTCATAGATTTTGTCGACTTCATTTTTAGGAATGACCAGGACGTGACCTTTAGACTCTGGGTGGATATCGAGAAAGGCGAAAGTCTTATCATCTTCGTAAATTTTATAGCAGGGAATTTCGCCCTGGATGATTTTGGTAAAAATACTAGGCATGTTTGACTCTCCTTAAAGTTAAATAATAAATGGTTGCGAAAATTACTGCGAAAATTAGGCCACCGACAACATCAGAAACCCAGTGCATATTAGCGAGAACGCGGCCGACGGAAACGAGGGCGATGAAAAGTAGCATGACGATGTCCATGATGACGCGGGTAGTTTTGGATTTAATGTAGTTGGGAAGAATGATAGCCGTGAGCAGAAAAATAGTGGCGACGACCATGGTGTGGGTGGAAGGGAAGGATGGTTCGCCAGAGCCGTTAGGGCGGATGTTTAGGACAAGGAATTTATCGAAAATAAAATAGGTGATAGCCATGAGGACAAGGGGAATAAGCATAGCGAGAAGGGGCTTGTCGACTTTTTTGAGAGATTTGCGCTTTATCCATTGATAGAGACCAAGGACGGCGAAGACGCCTAAAACTGCAATACTGGCGACAAGGATAATGTCAGTGATTTTAGACCATTGCATAGAATAATTATATCATAGACTAGTAGTCTAAGTAGCCATCTGGCCAAGCAGAGAAGAATGAATTAATGAATTCGGCGTTATTATAGAGAAACACGTCGTGATATGGGACGGAAAACTGATATGAAGGGTTGTTTTTTGAATGATTATAGAGCATTTGTAGAACTTTTTCATAAAAATCTTTAAAATCAGACGAGTATATATTAAATGATGTATCTTCATATTTATTTAGCTTGGCATAATTAGTATCTTCATGATAATCATAATACATACAAATAAATTCCTGGGGACCTTGGCCGTTTTCGTACGAGCCGTAATCTGTGTACCAAACCGAGATGAGGCCATCATTTTTTTCTTTAGAACAAGATTGGTGTGGAGTGATTAGATACGATCCGCCAACATTGTCACGTGAAATCTCAATTTCGTAAGCTTGGTTATTAATAATAACTGGCTCAACTGACCTTTCTGATGACAGTTCCTTGAAATGACTAGGGATATAACCAGAGTTAATCAATTGTTCGCCGGTCAGCGGTTCCTGCCAATCGTTGGAGTAAGTGTATCTTAAGTATCCACAAATAGCATCACGAGCGCCTCTATATTTTGCACTCTCTTTATAACTGAAACAATCTGTGTAGCTTATCATTTGGTTGACAATCGAGGGCTCTGTTTCGTAGGCTTTTTTGGCGGCCTCCTCAGCAATCTGTCTAGCAGATTGCTCGGCTTCGTAGGCCTCTATTTTACTACGACTGATTGAGAAAAATAATGGAACGGAAATGAGGAACGATAATGAAAAGGCTAGGCTGATGGCCGCTATGGTTGTAGATTTTCTGTGGATTATTCCGTTTTGTTGCTTGCGAATTTTGATAAAATACGCCATGTTGACCGCTATACCGATAGGGAACGGAATCAGGATTGGAAGAGCAAAAATAATAACTATATCGGCTGCACCTCCTCCGCCCAGAAAAGTAGTTGCGGCAAAAGTTACGATACCGATCGATAATAATAAACAAAGGACGCCAAGAAATAGTCCAGCTTTAACGATAGTTGGAATCTTTTGTCGTTGATCGTTTTCAGTCTCTATATTTGTCTCAATCGTATTGCTAGATTTGTTGATTACTTGTACCTCATTTTTATTATCCATGACCTTATTATAACATGAGCGTAAACAATCACCTATTTTCTATAATTAAAGAGGCCTAGTGGGAAAGTCTCCATCATGATAGAACTCGAATTTTTCCCAGAAGGCCGTTCGTTCTTCGTGGCTCGAAATAAAATAAGTTTTGTTGGGATAGGGAACCTCGCGCTTTGTGCTCAGTGCGAATCTTGGGTTTGTATTTCAAAATCAAAAATAAGACTCTTGCGGGAGTCTTTCTTGAATTGTGGTATGCCCGACAGGATTCGAACCTACGACCTTTTGCTCCGCAAGCAAACGCTCTATCCAGCTGAGCTACGGGCACACACTTGATATATGGTGTATTGTATATCCTTTAGGGACTAACAACACATATGTGGATGTTTTTACGCATCCACCTAGAAATTAAATGAGCATCACCATAGAGGTGACGTTTTTATTATAACATATTTTTGGGATTTGTGTGGCATTTTGCGGAAAATCGTGTTAAAATTGGAGAGGAAGCGTGGCCGAGTGGTTGAAGGCGCACGACTCGAAATCGTGTGGGCGGGTGACCGTCTCGGAGGTTCGAATCCTCTCGCTTCCGCCAAGACTTTCTCTGTTAAATGCAGGGTAGACAATAAAAAACACCTCGATGAGGTGCTTTCTTTTTTTATCTTATACATCAATTTATACATCAATTTGTTCTAAAAACACATATTTTCAGCATATTTAGTAAGGGCAGTTCTTTTATCTTCAATACTGCTATGCTGGTAATACTGCATAGTTGTAACTGGTGTCGAGTGGCCAAGTATTTCCTGAGCCTCCTTGATAGTAACTCCAGCGTTTTTTAGTGATGTGGCAGCAAAATGGCGTAGACTATGCAATGTAACGTCTGGCAGATTGGTGCTTTTCTTTATTTGCTCAAATTCATAATTAACACTAACGGGATTTATAGGGTTGCCATTTAAGGACATAACGTAGTCTCCCTGAGATGTTGTCCGAAGTTCTTCCAATTTTTTTTCTATATGTGGTAGAATTGGCAAGTCTCTAACGCTGCCTTTGGTTTTGAGTTTGCACAGAGTAGGTGAGCCGCCAACAAGAGTGTATTGCCTTCTGATATGAATGACGCCCTCGCTAAAGTCTATGTCGTCCCATCTAATTGCTATCGCCTCTCCTCTACGTAATCCATAGGTAATATACATAATGAAGAAAAAATAGTATTTGTGGTCCCTAACCGTTTCCAAAAAAATTTTGGCATTTTCCTCGCTCCATATCTTTCTCTCTTTAGGGACGTATGGTTCCAGCTCTACATATTTCATTATATTTGGTTTAACAAGGTTTTGAATTTCTGCTTCTCTAAGTGCCTTTGATAATATGTTTTTCAGGATACGCGTGGTCCGTGGTGATACCCCCTCTTTTATAAGCCTATCCATCATTTGTTGAATAGTAATAACGCTTAGATTTGAAAGTCTTATATTCCCAATCTTAGGAATTATATGTTTACGAATTTCACCCTGATATCCAAGCTTGGTGGACTCGCGGATTTTTCTGGCTTTGCCTATCCATTCGTTAAGGAATTGCTCGACTGTAATTTTATTTTTCATAACTGGCAACCCATTAACGGCATCTGCCATTTCTTTACTGTATTTTGCTCGGACTTCTTCGTTGGTTCTCCCATAAACAAACTGCCTTTTTCGTCTACCGTCAGATAACGTAACATAGTAGGCCATTTGTCTGAGTCCGTTTTTTCGAATAGTTACTTTAGAAGCCATTTGTACCACCTTCGTAGTTTTCTAAATTATTAATAAAATTAGACACCTCTTCCGTGGTGAACATTGTTCTATTTCTCACTTTTTTTGCCTGAAGTTTTTTGCAATTTACAAACTTATAGATGGTAGAACGACTAACTCCCCCCAATATATTCCTAACTTCATCAACATTAAGTAGCATGTTATTTTCCATAATACCTCTTTTATCTGTTTTTTCCAATCTGTTATTCATAATTTCTACATTAAACTCCTTTTCATAAAAGCTAAAACGCAATTTATAGATATTACCAATAGCTACTTTATAACCTATCTCATTAAAAGAAATCTATAGTTTATGTTGATAATTTACTAGGTATATAAGTTAATCTAAACTAGATAAGAATCTATTAATTACAAATTTAGGATTATAATTTATTACTATAGATAATATCTATGCACCTTAAAATGAAATATCAGACCAATCTATCTCCCCTTCTTCGCCCGAATAGCCATACTTCTCGTAAGATTTGGCCTTACTAGCGTATCGTTGCTCTTGTTTCCATTCAGAGCCAGTAAACATGTCCAAGTCAGCCTCAAAGACCTCGCCATATTCGTGTAGTCGGTGCGTGTCCTCATATTTTTCGTAGGCTGACATGCACGCCTTATAAATAGCTACGAGTATCTCGTTATTTTTCCCATCAGGAAACTCTATGTATGGCGCATAACTGCCCTTACTAGTCTTGCGAGTCGGTGGGAAAGCATATATCTTACCTGGCTCGCCAATAGTGTTTGATATTGTGTAGGAATTTATATGGAACATTCCTCCTATGCTTACACTTGCAAAGCACTTTAATGCCGTTTGCCCTTCAGTTGCTGCGTAAATTTTTGCTTTGATAGGTAATTTCATTATTTTGTCCTTTCTTGTTCGTTATTTATAGCTTCTTTAATTTCGTTGCCGAAATCGTGGATTGAACTCACCATTCTGTCTACTTCCTTTTTGACGGAAATTATATCTACGCCCAGATTAAGTGTCTCACTACCTGTTCTGACGTAGTGTTCCAACATGGCTTCTGCAGCCTGAGACAAATAGTCGTAGTAGCCCAGAGTCCGCCATTGTTTTTTGCCTTTACGCTTAGCCACTCTATAACAATAGTCATAGTAAGGCTTAATTTGGTAATCGTCTATGATTACAATCATATTTTTCCTCCTTTATTTTCTCCTATTAAAAAACAGGCAACAAAAAAATAACATTGGACAAAATTATTATTTTTTTCTCCCCCCATTAACGAGGCGACCTAGTTTTTTGCTCTATATTTTAATCTCTTTTTTATCGTATCGAAAGGGATGTCATATTTATTTTCTAATTTTTTCCACGATAGGTGTTTCCCCCTGTCATCCTCAATAAAGTCCCAAATAGTGTCTTTTTCCTTCTTGCATCCTCTTGCCAACGGCTTAGTAACTCTTAGGACATCCATAAGAACTTCGTTTTCTGAATTCGAAAAATTTGGAGAAAAGCAGACTGTTATAGAACCAGGGCCCATCTCCTTAATAAAAAAATGTCTAGGCGGATTCGCCTTACTTAACACTTTCACCTGTTTCACTTCTGGCGAAACAATTTGGCAAAAGACAACATCATACCAGGTATCACTCAAATTAAACTTTTGGAGTATATCATCAACTATCTTAACCTGCATTTTCGATGGCATTTTCTCTTGGATATCACAATCAACAGAGGCATATTGCTCCTCAAGCGAATCATAAGCAGAATATATATTATCAAATTCAATATTGGGAGCTTTTACAATATTTAACCCAGCAGATTCTCTAGCCTCATATAGCATTTTTCTGAATAAAGGTTCTTTGTTAAATAAATAATCTAGTAATTTTTTTCTATCATATTTTAGATTTTTCCCAGCTTCTGTCTTGCTAAAAAGATAGTCGTATCTTGCTATCACAAAATTTTCTAATGATTCGAAGGAGTATCGGCCGTTAGCCCATTCTTCTATATATTTTCTTGCTTCTTTCTGGTCCTTAATCTGTTTGGTATCATATTTTAAAGGCGGAAAAACAGCATTAAGGATGCCAGTATGTTTTTCTATGCTTTTCTTAACCTCATCTAGTGTTATTGTCTCACTATTTTTGTCCATATAGTATATTATACTTTACCCTAGTGAAGCAAAAAAATGCTAACGTTTAAACATTGTAAACATAACCAGCCCAATTTCACTCAAGGTTCACTCAAGATTTAACTTTCTTCGTCTGGTCTTTTTGGTGCAGGGACCACCTCAAACACAATCTTAGTCTTATCGAAGAAGCCTTCTTCAGCTGGTTGCCTATCTGCATAATTAGATACCCAAGTAGCTGCCCTAACGTCTCCATTAATAGCTTTAGCAATCATAGCTTTAGCTAGAGCCTTCATATAAGTAGTTGGTGAATTGCCTAGATATTTTTGTGGACCTTCCCCTACTAGTATGTCAGGGTCCATTTCTTCACCTAGAAGCTCTATAACGATAGTAGAAAGGTTCTTACTGCCCTTTCTACGCCCGTTCTGTCTGCGTGGGTCCGAAGCGCCTGTAAACGGCTTCAAATTGTTTATGTTTGCCATTTTTATTCCCAGTTATCTAACGCAATTATAGCAAACTTAAAAAGTGATACCTTCAATTACCGACATGCTAAAGGTTAGACCAACACATTTTGCCCATATAAATTGTCTATTAATACCATATCCAATTTAATTGTTTTACGCAATCTCGTATAGTATAATAAGATACATAACATACGGAGGTAAAAAATGGAAATCGAAAAGCAGGATTATGGTGGAAATTCAGAAATGTCGGAAGCAGAAAAAGTCCTTGGCTCGATGCCAGCTTTTGAATATCGGCAAACACAAGAACAAAACAACGAGCAAAATAGTGAAAAAACTGTAATTCAATCAGAAATACTAAACAAGATAATAAGCGATAACCCAAACAAGTATTTTAGACAAGGTTTTTTCGCCGCACTAAGCGAAGATAAAATAGGCGAAATGACACCAGAAACCATTATGGCTGCTGGCTGGGTCGCTGAACGGAGAAAAGATTACAGTTCTTATAAAGGTGAGCAGTGGAATGGATTGTTTGAAAGCAGCTATGAATTGTCTGAAATTGAAAAAGTCAAAAATGACATCACTGACGAATTTAATAGTGCATTTTCTGAAAAATATATTAAGAAAATGGGGAAACGTGCAGTTGAAAGTGCTCTAGCGCTTGGTGCAAGAACATGGATTACTGGCCGTTCGCGTCATGGTTATAATGTATATAAAGATGTCGCCTGCTTAGTGCCAGTTAGTGAAACCACAAACCATTATTTAGGCAATTTAGTGAGAGAACTTGGAGTAGATACCAATGACGAGGGTTTCCTAAAAAAGACGATAGCAGGAATAAAAAACATAAATGACAATTCAAGAGTCGAATATACTTACGGTAGAAGTAAATCGATTAATGCCAAGGAAGCCCTGGACTTTTATTTTGACACTTTTAAGTATGAAGAGCATCATATGATGAGAGATGTCGT